>Ga0209679_1001500_pt1 | contig 10109 bp, 2 predicted proteins | sample WorMetHEROISLAND_4_FD_187408 | JGI IMG/M metagenome (GOLD analysis project Ga0209679, IMG submission 187408) | Marine gutless worms symbiont microbial communities from Max Planck institute for Marine Microbiology, Germany - Olavius sp. 2 HERON... ...
CGAAAACAGTCTTGTTTCAATACTCAAAAAATCAAAATATACCTATATCGGGGGCCGGTGCGGAGCCGGTGCGGCCGGTGCGGTGTTTCGTGACACCCGATGTGGAATGGCCCTTGATGAAGGTCATTATTTCATTTACTTTTCGTTGCGATAACCTATGGAAAAGTAAGTTTAGGCTCTGGAAAAGCCTGAAAAAAAGTTGCTGAAACCTGCTAGAATACTGCCAACAACCAACATCTAATACTGCTAACTACACACCTCAGCTTCTCAGCTGGCAATGAAACAGAGAACTGCCACCTAACAGTATAGACCGCACAACTGAACGTTTTACATCAACGGGCACGCCGTAACGCTGCACGACATTTACACCCAAACACGTCCGTTTTTTTATATTTTTGAAACTTTTTTATTTTACATGCTACGATGTAACCACGGCCTAAACAATAAAATGATGAATCCACTGCAGAACTTACAACCTGTGTTTATGGGCACCCGCAGGCAGGTGAACTTGCACCACCTGGACTTTGACATCAAAAATTACAGTTTACTGAGTTCAGCTGTCAGTTAAGGTGCTATTTCATGACACTATAAATCTACAGAGATGCTGTCTGCTCCTAGTTCAGCACGCAATACAGCAGGAGTTCTTGGTTATCCGTATGTAACCAGGTATACTCTGGAGGCTAAGCCTCGCCCTCTATGTTTGCACCCCGTGCAAAAAATCCTGTGGGCACCCATGCCTGTAGTGTGCCAGACAAGTAGTATACAGTTATGTCTGGGCTATTATTCCGGCTGCCATGAGAATAGCCTACCGGATATTTGTACGGCTGCCAGACGAATATCCCTTACCTGAATGAAAGGACTGGAGGTTGCTAGATTTATTCAATACCATTGGGACACTATTACAGAACTGTGCATCTGTGCATGTTTTTAAGTTGGTTAGTTAGTTTTTCATTTAGATTAGTTAGGTTCAGTAATCATGCCTATTAGTGTTATTATTATAACCTTGGCATGCCATGCTTGCATACCGCAAGACAAATAAAAAACTAACTGTATTATCGGGCAAGACAGAGCCATCCTATCTACTGTGTCATTTTCAAGCAAAAATTTTATAAAAACAGATTTATGTGAGGGGCAGAATGGAAACTAAACATGTAATACTAATGAAAGAGATTAAAATGCTTGTTGAACAAACACCGATTGACAAAAGTATTTTGAATAACTGATACTTGCACTGAGCTAAGATACAAGCTTGACCACACAATGCAAGGTATACTCGAGTGTCTTAATTGAAGGCAGGAGGTTTTGCAGACAGCGTGTTGAGTGATGCATTTTATTTTTATTGAAAAGACAGGTGGCAGTACAGTACAACAACAGTTCAGTTGTAAGAAGCTATCCCGAGAAACCACATTTGTATGCTCGCTTTAAGAAAAGCATTGATTTTACCACATTGTGTCACATGTAAATCAAATCCCATTCAGGCATAGCATAATGTGCACCACTACAAGTCCTCTAAAGGTACTGTGCAGTGTTTTTGGGGGGGGGGGGATGAGGAGGGGATACCTTGACCTTATTGCTGCATTGTCTTAATGCAGACTGTACATGCAACTAAAAATTCAAACCTTGCTGAAGTATTACACCAAGACACTTAACATGATCATATTGATCAGCCTGCTTTATAACATCAAGAGTTGGTGCGAGTAATCATGCTTTGGACAGGGCCGATGAAAAACAATCTCTTTTATCTTGGAAAAATTAACAATAATTTTATTTCTTGAGATATGATATTTGATCGCTATTATGCAAAATCCAGTTTGTGCATTAGTCGTTTTCTTGGAGATAGTTTATTAATATTTATGTATTTATATTTTTTATAGAAGATGCTGATTTCTTCAGAGCAGCTGATGACAAATCAAGCATACCTCGATTTAATGACAATGTTGGGATTGCTTCATCGCAGGAGGTGGACAGAGATCAAGGTTTGTGTTATGTAATTATTTTTAGTTTTCAAAAGTTACCCAAAGTAAGCAGTAAAATTAGATAAATGTGCTTCAAGTAAATACTCTAGACAGATATGTCATTAGTGCAAGTATCATTTGTATTGATGTTGTATGTATTATTTACTCTGCAGCTTTTGTTGATGACGTCACTTTGATTATGTTTGGTATTAATACCAAATACCATACACTTTCCTTTCTTTAAATTTTCACCTTAATTCTGATGTAGAAAGTAGTACTGTTACAATTTTTTAAAGATTTTTTGTTTTTTTGGATGGTTTGGCTTCAGTTTTATGGGAAACTGTGATTTTGGTTTGGTTTTGGTTTTTTGGTTGGAAGTCCACCAGTCAGTCATCTGATCTCTGATCTAAAGTCTGAACAACCTTTGTGCAGGGATGGGAAGTCTTGAGACATGTTTTGGTCTCAAGGCGCATTTTTAGTGCCTTGGTCTTGCGATCCAGTGTCTTGGTCTTGGTCTTGAGAAAAATGTCTTGGTCTTGGTGTTGATCTTGGTCAGAATTTTTATTTTTTTTCTGCAATTTCAGAATATTCGACCAGAAGGAGTTCTGCACACTCCATTTTCATGGTCATTTTACTTACTGATGAGAGTGCAATGTTGATTAGTTTTTAACTTGCGGTCTCGTTTTATACCAGAGCGCAGGTTATGCAGCCATTTGCCGTTTTGTCGAAGATTTAATGTATTTGATGTTTTTAATTTCAAATGGCGTCAACAATGCCCACCATTATACAGTTTGCATACGACAAGTATGTTGCTACAGACAATCTGACTGTTTTGCTGTTTTTTTTCTGTTTTGAACTTTTGTGAAATAGGCCTACTATACCACTTTTTCGACACCTATTTCCCGATCATGTAAGTAATGTGATTTTCATTTGGTGTTTTGGTCTTGGTCTTGAGGCCTGATGTCTTGGTCTTGGGGTCTGATGTCTTGGTCTGATTTTGCTCTTGGATGCTGATGTCTTGGTCTTGGTCTTGAAACCTGATGTCTTGGTACAAGTGTCTTGGTTACAACACTGCCTGTATGCTGCATTTGAGTAGCCTCAGTGCCATTGAAAACGGTGAATAGTGCCACAACCGCCTGGCATAGCAGAGTCAAACATCACCATACGCTCGTTCTGTGGTGGACAGGGAGGGACAGTATAAGCAAAGCAGCAACATCTCCTGGGTTGAACAACAGGTGATGGGTGAATTTTGTATTCGAAATATAATTTGATGTTCAAACTTTCGAGCTTCATTTAACATCACTAAGCAGCATGATTCAACCTTCAAAATTCCTCATTGCTCAGTGGTACTAGTGACAGTACATGCGGATCAAATAAATCTTGTTCACTGATAAAGGGTTGTGTCCAAGTCAGTGTCAGTTGTTCCGTAATGTGCCTTGTTGCCAACGCTTACAAACATGCCTAGTACTGGATACAGATTAGGCCTACAGTGAAGCAAACGATGGCTTCAGCATCACACGAGCTGTCACTGGCAGTCGTCATTGATGGCCAGTGCATCACTGGAATTGTTGGCCATCATACGGTAAAATTTGAGTGATTTACTTACTTGTCACTTTTATTCTGGTGATAAAAAGTTTTTCTGAACAACAGCTATTTTTATCAGCATCTTTTATTGGATTTTCTCCATACAGTCATGTGATGTAAATGGTCACTGATGAGTTATTGATCTTTAATTTTTTAATGACTGCAGATTGCAATGTCTGAGTTTGCATATGCCTTGTAGCAGAAGTGTGGGAAAACTGATTTTCTGAAAGTATGTGGTATTAGTACATAACATGATCAAAGTGATGTTATCAACAAAAGCTGCAGAGTAAATAATACAACATCAGTACAAATGATACTTGCACTAATGACATCCATCTTGAGTATTTACTTGAACCATATTTATCTAAATTTTATGAATTTAGTTGAACAGTTTCACATTCAGATAAAAATTACTGTAACAATGCTGCATCTGTTACGAAATAATGTGTAAAATATTGAAAATAGTGGCTAGATATGTAAGAGCTATGTTATTTGCCATTTACAATAACAACTGCATTTTTAAAATTTAAAGAATAATAACTAAAATTTGTGAGAATTTTATGACAAAATGTCACTATATTTACTTTGAGGTTCATTTTGCTTTTGACACACACACACATGAGTCCTTGACTATTACCATATTTTCTACCTGTATTGCTTATGTCATAAATTGATAATGAGTTCTACTGTTGCGTTGCAGTCCTTGCAGAACAGACGAGGCGGAAGATGCAGTCACTGGAAGAGAACATTCTGCACCTGCGACATAATTTCTTGAAAAGACGATCACCTCCAGCATCTGCTGATGAACACAAACAGGAAGGTATTTGTTTAACACAAAATTGCAGTGTATTTTATTTCTTCCTGTTATTCGTGCATTTAATTTTAACATTATTATAAGGAAAATTGCATAAAATGAGCCAAAGCAAAACTGAATATGGATATTTTAGAATGAACCTAGAAAGCCTGGCAAATCCCAGTGTGATGGTCGCCCTCCGCTGTCTTACAGATGCCAGACTTTTGTGGCTACTTGGGAAAATTTGGTTACCATGGCAACAGGAGTTGGTTAGGTCAAGTTTGAATGATACCATTACATTGCCTGACCCTAAAACCCTCATTTGGTGCAAGAATATAGCACATTATCTCATATACAAGCCAAGTTATAGCCAATTTTATGTGCAACTGCAAATAGCCAACTTTTTGTTACCATTGCAACAGAGGTCGGTCGTGGGGCAGTTTTAATGACACCATGAAACTGGCCAACCTCGAAAACCCCTAATTCAGTAGAAGAATCTGAGATATATCTCCTGTACAGGCCGAGTTGTAGCCAATTTTGTGTGCAAATACCTGAATTTGTGTTATGGTCACATTTTACTGACAGCCGTTTTCCCTTATTGTAAGTCCCGCCCCCTGACAAGTTTGGTACACACAGCGAGTGAACATCAGTGTTATATGCTGTTGTTTTAAAATTCTAAAATTTCTTCGCACTACAGAATGATGTTGCAAAATGTCGATGCGATATCCAAAAAACTGCCAAAAATAGAGTTTTTGTCCCCTAATTTCTTTTAGGGGCAACTAAGTAAATGTAAGGGCACGTTTTCTATTGCTGATTGAACCTATGTTGTGTGGCGATGTTTTGAGTAAATCGGTGCAGAGACGGCAGAGAGAAAGAGTATTTGGAAAAAACTAGAGGCAAAATATAATGGTTGTTCCTCAGTTACACATAGGATGACCATAATTAATTATATTGACAGTGACATTTATTAGTATGTGAGTTTACTGTTTAAGTGCAGTTTGATTGTCATTGCATAGCTAGCTAACATCTAGATATGTAATGTAGTTATGGTGAGTTAATAATTTGTGATACTCTCACAACTATGCACAATAACCTGTGCAGTATGTCCGGTTCATTACTGAGAGTCATAAAAAATGACACTTACAGTGATTTGTCATTCTTTTCATAATCAATAGGAATTTTGAGGCCAAAATTTCTACAGCAGTGTCGTTTGGTTTTTACCCGCGCGACTCTATGCTAGCGCGGGTCTTTGCGATAGCGACGTGTCCGTCCGTCTGTCTGTCCGTCCGTCTGTCCGTCACATGCCGGTATTGTGCCTAGCAGAGTGAAAGCAGGATCGTGAAATGTACACCATCTGATAGCCCCATGACTCTAGTTTCTGGGAAGGTATGACTCGTCGAAAAATTTGCAAGGGTTCACCCCGAAAAAAGGTGCCAAATGAGGGGGGTTTGGGTTTTTTCGACGATTTTCAACCAATATGTCATCATATCTCGAAAACGGTGCATTTTAGACACAAAGTTACTATGGGACGGTAATAGGAAACGATATGCAGACTATCGAATGGTGTCACTTTCGATGACCTTGAGTGACACCTGACCTGGGTTTCAAGGTCATGGTAGTTTTAAAAGGCGAATATCACGAAAACCGTGCATTTTACACACAATTTACTATGGGGCGGTAATAGGAATCCATATGCAGGCTATCGAATGGTGTCACTTTCGATGACCTTGAGTGACCCCTGACCTGGGTTTCAAGGTCGCGGTAGTTTTAAAAGGCGAGTATCTCCAAAGCGACGCATTTTACAGGCAGTTACTATATAGGACGTAATAGTACACCATAGGCACGCTGTCGATAAGCAAGCTGGCTATACAGCTTACAACAAACCCACTGCTCTTACGTAAACCGTGCAAACTTCTCGCAGGCGTCGCGCGGGTTTGTCAGCGACAGCTGGGCTTTCTTGTTGTTCACAAACGTAGAGTTCGTAGATTTTGTTTCCGTTTTTATCTCCTGTGCTGGCAGTTCTACTACTAAAATTTGAGAACCAAGATATCAGCTGAAGTCTGCTATAAAAATGCACACGATGAAAAGTGACTAGCAACTAAACAACTGTTTGGATGCAAAATTACGGTCACTGAAGAGGTAAGAAATCTCTGTCATATGGAATGTTCAGAGTGTCCTCCAGCCCTGTCCACACATGCCTGCAGTGTGCAGATGCTTGTGAATGTTCTCAACATTGCTTGCCTCCGGCTTCTGAGGAAGGTCGTTCCAGATTTCTGCAGTGTGCTTTGAACCTTCGTAAAATAATACCGTTTTAGTGATCCATTGATCATAATTTAGCATCCAAAGAGTTGTTTATTTACTTGTGAAATTGTCGGCACGGATGATAAAAAATGCGAACAAAGTCTGGAAACTCGAGGTTCGTGAACAAAAACTACGAAGTATGTATGTCAATATTTATGGTACCCAATAAAAATGTTGAGAATTTTAGCTAGTGGTTATTGAAATAATGATGAAACACTGTTGGTTTAATGGGTCATTTTTAGGGGTACACTGTATTTGTCTCATTTCTAGTTAGCAGTAGTGTTTAGTAGTCAATGCAGTGGACCCAGACGACCTGTATTCAGTTCTCAGTCTATGATTCTGATGTCATGAGGAAGGACATCTGACCAAAGTGGCTTCTGATGCTCCAGAAAATGTTTTTACTTTTTATTTTATGTGGCCCGTTCGATCCCTGGAATGAGAATGAATGATGATGACAGAAAGGTGTCATCATTTATTGTTCCTCGACTAAAGCGTGTTTTCAGTATCGTCAGTGTTGATATCAGAGTTGTTGCATTTCAGCATGCGTATTTCACTGTTTACTAACTTACATAATATTTTGTGTATAATTAATAGGGATGTACCATATTTCAGCCCTGGCTTAGACAGGCCTGGCGTCTTCTGGCAAATCCAGCTCTGGTGAAATTTCCGGCCAGATTTCCTGATTTGGCGGATTTCAGCACAGCTGCAGTACATGCAGAATATTTTCAGCTAAAAATAATGAAAATAGTCTTGGCAAAGTGTTCATTTATTCTTTCTTTTTAGTGAACTTTTAAGTTAGAGTTTTGTTATTTGACTAGATTATAGAAAACCCACCATTATGTAAGTGTAGTGATTTTCTCCCAAATCTGTCCAGATCCCGAGTCGGACCGACTCTGGCTGGATTTTGAAGATACATCCCTACTAATCAACTCCTTCACTGTATTACATGGTGACATATTGAGTTGGACTTTGAGTCATGCTCAATTTAGACTGTGGGACTGCAAGTAGCTTAATAGGATCTTTTGTACGTAACATATGCAGAGCAGTCACAAATGTACAACAATCTCTCAATACTTGAAGCCTCTATAATAAAGGTAGGCCTAAAGGTTTGTGTCAGGCTGCTAAACTGTTCTAAACTCGTCCTTACTGCTGAAAATCTGCTGCAGTGCAAATCTCCTGATGATATCTGATGACTACATGAGCAGTTTGTTGTCCGAAGAAACGGGTAAAACTGAAGTTGGTTTCAGAAATCTTTGCTGGATATTTGGTAGTGAAACCAGCATAACATCTGAGTAGTGTGTGCCTTGTGCATGGTGTTACTGTTTGAACTGTGGTCATATGAAGTGATCCTTTGAACTAGATTAAGCATGTGCATCTCGGTGGTAGCTGTATTCAGTATATAACGTCCTAATTGTCGTCTAACATTTGTCACTTGCTGCATGGAGACCTTTTGAAAATCTGCATGAAGTTTCTGATAGTGTGGTGTTGGATTGTGATCCATGCCAGAGGTTTGAGGAGCTGGTGATTGCATAGGAAGTTGCATGAGGTAGCTGGCGTTCTTCTATGTGGCATGGTGTTGCAGTGGATAACACTTTACTGCGATGGTGTTGGCAGCAAAAGGTTTTGACTTCAGTGTCGTGTCTGTTCAGGACCTGAGACGGTGTCGGACTTCATTGGTGACAAAGAAGGCATAACTGACCAGCCCAGTCAGCTGAGTGATGGGCAGATCGTTGCTGATACCCATGAACCACATTTGTCACCTAGTTCAGACACTTTGTCACAGAGCAGAAGTCCTCACTGGACCTTGGACAGTGCAGATGGTCACATTCTTGACATTCAGAGTTCTTCCAAGCCAGCTATTAGTAGTCATCCTCTGCATTCAGCACCTGACAGTTTTGAACAACAGTTTGTTCAGTTAGTTGATGCTGATGGTGATCTCGACAGGGTGAGCAGTCTTGATGCTGAAAACAATTTGAATAAGAAGAATGCAGACTTGAAGGAATCATCTGCCAAGAATGTTGATAGTCATCATCTTTTTGTTGAAGATAATAAGGTCCACAATGACCTTGTTGCTGGTATTGAGACTGTACAGCAGTACAAGGAAATGGAATTTGATGGTGATGAGTATAATGAAGAAGATGATGATAATGATAGTGATGAAGAAGATGGCAATGATGAAGTGGAACAGGCTGATGTTGATGACGATGATGAAGATGATGCTGCTGATAATGTTGATGATAACGCTGATGTCGATGCTCGTAATGATGGTGTTGATGTAACTGTGGACAAGCATTTGGAAAAAGTGAAAGATGCTAGTGCTCGTGACTTGAACCAGCCAGCTCATCCAACAGCCGGTGTCAGTGAGCTAGGTAACAGTGCAGTTGATACGGAGGCAACAGTAGAGTCTGCTTTCTCAGGTCCTACTAAGGGCCAGCATTTTCAGCCACTTGCTCAGAAGCCTGCAGTAAGCAGTGGTCATGTACAGTCTGAGCAGTACAGTGGTCCTCGCAGTGATGCAAGTGTTAGGCAGTTACGTAGTCCTGAGGTGGATCAGCTTTCTCATTCAGGACACGTTGGAAATGATTTTGGTCAGCAGCAGGCCGACATAATTGGCCACAGAGGCCATTGGCGTCAGCATTACCAACCAGGAGATGTAGTGTTTCCTGGCGAGTTTCAACAACGTATGAATCATGGCGCTCATCCGTCAGTGGTTTGGAAATATGTACAGTCGTCTCCTGTTGAAGAATTCCATAACAAATGGCCTGAAATGCAGGAAGCTTATAGGTCTTGGCCGGAATCATTAGCTGATCGTCAGTATGATATGAACCACATGACAGATGATTATAATTTCATGCAGCATGATCAGAAGCAGTTTGTAAATTACCAGTTTGACAAGCGTTGGCCGCATGTACATCCACAAGATGATTATTATCTCCACAACCAAAGGGATCGGAGTAATCGTTTTAGTGGACAAATTCCAAATGTTGTAATTCGTCAGTGGCCAGACGAAGATGCTCGAAGACATGTACACTATGGAGATATGTTTACTAATCAGCAGCATCAGGAGCCTGACATTCACCAGCCAAACATTCGCATAGACCAGGTTTATCGGCAACAGCCTCTTAGTCAGAGCTACATGAGAAGGTTTGATGAGAAGGCTCCTCAGAGTGGAGTTGCTGATGAGTCTGTATCTTCTGTACATAGCAGCGAGCAGGCTGCTGGGCAGACAGAGAACTCAGCTGTAGATCAGCCCCAGAGACCACCTGCAGATAAATCACATGTTGACCAGAGACCTTCCTCTGCTCAGTGGGCAGAGAGAGATCAGCTGTTGACTGAGCAGACAGATGATCCACAGTATTACAGAGATGCCCATGTGTCGTCGTCATCTCAGAAATATGCTGATGATGCTTCACAGCTGCCTTCTCCAGTATTAGGCAGAAGCTCTGATCACATTTCAGGTGTGTAACTGTTAAGAA
>Ga0209679_1001501_pt1 | contig 10109 bp, 4 predicted proteins | sample WorMetHEROISLAND_4_FD_187408 | JGI IMG/M metagenome (GOLD analysis project Ga0209679, IMG submission 187408) | Marine gutless worms symbiont microbial communities from Max Planck institute for Marine Microbiology, Germany - Olavius sp. 2 HERON... ...
AACGATTTATAACAAAGTCTAGGCTATTTAATTGTGTCTTGTTCAATGGAAGAGCTTCTAGACCATATAATAGGGCAGGGATGCATTTACTCTGTAGAAGTTCTAGGATAACATTAACTGAGGCAAACCGCCCAATCTTACCGAAAATTTCGTTCGCCCCTCGGTAGAAGCAGCTTTTGGCATGGCTCAGGTCACATTTCATCAACGTGGAGCTTACCAGGTAAATACCTAGGTATTTGATTTCTTTGACCCACCGTACAGACTAACAATTTTTGCGCATGAAGCATTAAATCGTGGACCGACCCTTAAACAAGATGACTTTTTGAAATTGATGACCATGTCTAACCATGGCTGGCCAAACTTGCACAAACTGTTTGCTAAAAATACGGTCTCACGTTCTGTCTCTACATGCGCTCACTTTATGAAGCACCGTTACACTTTCCTTTCAGTATAAGTATCAGACAGCTAGATATAATGTCTAAATCTTGGAATGAGCTACTCCGTCATTGACGGTCTACTTTTGTATTTTCCTTTTATTGCAAACATAAGCAACGCCATCATGTGTAACCAAAATGCACAAATACAAAGATACATATATACGAAATGTACAGTACACAGACGTGTTCACTATGCGAACTACGTGTTAAACAGCAGTGCAAAACCGAAAAAGGATCTTAACAATAATTGCGTGCAGAGCGTCATCAAGAAAAAAACGCGCATCACCATGCGCATGCGCACGGCAAACCGGACAACAAGAATCAAGGTCAGCAACGCGCAGTGCGCAACTCTCGCAGAAGCCAGCATGTCCACACGGCACGAGTGCGAAACCCTCGCGTGGTGCCAGACACACCTCGCAGCAGTCGTCAGTGGCTGCTGCAGCTGTCTCTGGCGATTCTGACGACTCTGACGTTGTCGCTGGTGACGCCTCGTGCGTTTCGTCCAAAGCAAATTCCGTTCCCTCGTTTTCCACTCCCGCGTTTTCAGCGCCCCGTCGGTCCGCCACAACCTGGTCATACCACGCTGCAGACTGTCAACCTACGGCACTCGTGCTGTCAGTGTCGCTGGTCCAGTCTGCTGGAACGCCTTATTTAAAGTCATCACACCTTTCTTTTGATTGTTTTAGACACGAGTTGAAAACGTTTTTATTTTGTAAATATTGACATTTAGCACTACTTCAGCGCATTAGAGACATCATAGATGCGCTGTATAAATGTATGTATGTATGTAATCATCATGTCGATATTATAATGTGAAGCTGTCATGTCACTGCGGGAGCAGAAAATATTGCCACGTTGCCTGCATTCTAACAAGTGAATAATGGAAGATTTTGATTTGTACTCGATGTAAACGTCTTTGACGTCAAATTAAATAGAAAGCGTTATTGACAGTGCGAATAGCTGGAGCGGCGCTGGGTGTAGTTGTTTTTATCACGGCTGATCTGTCGAGATGGACGGTCATTGGACCACCCACCACGCTGCGCGAAACTACTCAATTATCGACCGACGCTGTCGTTTAAGAGCTTTAAGCCGATAGAATCGAACCAACGACTGCCTAAAGCGAAGGAACAGGCGACGGAAAATTGGATCTGCTTATCGTTCGGCGGCGGCGCCGCGGCGACAGGCAGTAAAGCAAAAATTGATATCCTTGGCATAAGACGGTAAGCGGGCTCGGCGACGCCAGCTATCGACGAACGAGATCGAATGAAGTGCGCTTAGAACGGGTCGACACTCGACACTGATTCTCATCGGCTTACGACACTTTGGTGTCAGTTTCTGTAATCGACGGACATGACAGCTTGGTACGTATAGGTACGGGCAGGGGGCGTCTGTCTCTATCTAGCGTTGGCGACAAATGCGCCAAGGACAATGTTGGGGGAATTTTATTAAAAGTCAGAACAAATTTCAATGTACAAAAATCCATATAATAATTGGCGTCAAGTGAGTTTTTTTCTGTCTCAGAATATACCAAAATCGATGTCGGCTGGGGCTTCACGCTTCGCCCCAGACCCACTGGGGGAGCTACAGCGCTCCCCAGAGCCCTTAGCTGGTTTCAAGGGGTCCGCTTCGCGGCAGGAGGGGAATGGAGGGAAGGACTAGGGGAGGGAGGAAGGGAGGGGAAAGGGGGAATGGAGAAGGGAGGGAAAAGGGGGAAGTTGGAGGAATAGCGTCTTGGTTGTTGGGGGATAGACGTCCCTAGGTACGGGTCAAGTATGTCGAGTGCTAAATATATACAATTTATTCACCGAAACTAGCAGTGTGCTGTTATCTGCACATGGTGGTTCTATGACTCACCGGCACGCTAATATTTCTCAACTCCAACGTCGAACCTGGCTAACTTTAAGGGCTGTGTTGTTGCTATTCTTTGTCATGCTGCCATATTGTATGGTGAATAAAGATTTTCCTATCATCAGATGACTCACGGCGGCCCAGTGACACGCGTATTTTTTACTTTCTACTTTACAAACTTATGAACTTTAAAAGGTTAGATGACTAGTCGACATTTAGGTAAGTAAGATAACAAGATTGTTGCATCTTCTTCGTGTTTTTTACATTTCTAATGATCATGGAGGCTCAAGTAAGAGATCCTCGTATCACTGGCATAGAGGCAAAATGGCCAGCCCGACACTGCCCCACGGGGCCACGCCGACTGTCCGCTGCCGATATTGAGTACCAAGTTGTTGCGTTCTCGGTTACTGCCTGTAGCTACCATTACGTCTTCGCGTCATTCTCGTCTCGTCTTGTGGCGATAACGCATTCGGCGTCTCGGAATAATTACAGATGCGAAGTGGTATTCGACGGACGCGACGCGAGATATGTTGGCGATATAAACGGCGGGCCACACGCCGACTGATAGGCACGAACACTGATTTGTCACGACCATCTACTGATAGCCGATAGTTCACTCACTCGCACCATCGTCCCGTTCATTAGACATCCAATTGGCGACTAATAATTGAAATGCTATAGCTGCGACCGACGACCTGCCGTCGCTACTGATATTTAGCTACGAGTATGACGATCGTGAAATATTTTTGCAGTTTATATTACTCCGGATATCGGTTCTGCGGGATTATTATTACAAATGATTGAATGCATTTGACGCTTGGGTGGTCGCCTGGAAATGATGGTCAGTTGTTATGATCTAATTTATGTTTTCTGGACACTTATAATCACCCTTTATTCACCATATGATAAAAAGTGGCTCACAAACGCAACGAAAAGGATCGCAAGTTTGCATAGTAAAGGTTTTATCAGCAATTAGACCTGTGATTCTGTGAACAGCATCTGTATCCACGGGTTAATTAAAAAGTCTGTTGCAAAAACTTGCATGATTCCATCGTGAAATACGTATGTGGAACTACATCATACTGTTATCTGCACATGACGACGCATTGGAACCGCCGAATTATTTCCCATATTCCTACAATTTATCATTTATGTCTGTCTTTGGTCATTTCACGACGACGTGAGGCATGGCCAGCAAATGCTCAAATACTATTCGTTCGTCTAGTACTGTAACTACTGTTTATTGTTAAACTGGTTATAATACTTAAAAACCCAGAAAGGCTCGGAGAGCACAAACCTCCGCTGGAAACAGTGCTGCCACCTGGCGAATAATAGTGTTTTTTTACCATTTCATACGGTGGATAAAGTTATCCACTGGGCATTTTCTCGGCCGGTTATGGAATCCTGCATGGATTTGTCGTGGCAGTGCTATGATATGCCGATGACATTCGGACAACTGGACTATTACACTTGGCGCGTTAGAGCCATTCGTTATCTGTTGACCCGGCAATTGAACGACTTGGCGATCAACTCGATAGGGCCGGCACCTCTGCCCCAGAACGGCAGGAGGGACTGCGACGACACAGAGGTCTGACTGTGGCGCCGGACCGCGACGATCAAAGCGGCTTATTGAGTCGTTTTGTCGAGAGAACGTTCAATAATGCATGGCGACAACGGCGGCACGTCGTGGGCGCGTCCGACGATGCATTAAGTCGAGATTCATCACAATTAGCCGGCACTTATTGACCGATGCCCGCTATGTGGTCGGCCCAACAGCTGCGCCGCTTTGAAGCTGGCCGCCAAATGACGTCGTTTGCAGTAACACCAAGTTATTGTTGTCGAAGCCGCCGCCACCGCTGCTGCTGCTGCTGCTGCTGCTGCTGTGATTAAGAAACAATGACAACTGATGCGTGATGCTCAGCAGCCTGACAGATGCGACTGCAGCAGCAGCAGCAAGGCTGGGCAGTGAGATCATTATCGCCAGCTTGTGATGACATCATTCAACGTTTCACATCTCTTAATGACTTTTCACGCCGTCTGTAAGCCTGATCTAAACTGTTCGTTTTTGTGGCTTGGCAAATCACAACATTACGGAACAACCCATGTGGCCCCATCAACGGCTAGTATAGCAACTTCATGTCCACGTACAGAGTTATTATTATCTTCGCAATACTATGAACTGTTCAAAGGTGACAGCCCCGACAGCTCCACGAACGGTTTAGATTGTCTACCACACATCCAACCGATGTTCCCATACAGATGTACTTTCGCGTTGCAACAAAGTTTAAATTTAACTTCAAGATATGTATATACAGTACATTTAAATTTATTTAAAATAATACAAACAAGCTAACAGATAAAAAGGTTATTGATAAGTGAGCACTGGAATGCTGAATATTAATGTGCCAAAAGACATAATAGAATGGTGCTATTGTTAAAGTTTGTGCGCTAAGTTGAAAACTCTTCAAGGCGTATTATACACTCGTATCAGGCTACTTATTGCTTTACTTATCACCTTTTACTAATCTGATGGAAACAGAACGGCGCAAGAACATAAAGAAACCGAACACAAATGTGCATCATGCATGTTTTAGCAACAATTAAACGCGTAATTCCGTGAACAACATTAGCATTGTGTGCCGACAACAGATCAAGCATGCCGCTTCATGACTGTAAGACCGTGGTTCTGGTTACATGTAAAATAAAACATTTTTACAACATTTTACGTCCACGGCATAGCCGCGGGAAGTCGACGGCTCTAATGTTTTATGCAACACGTAACCACAGTCTAAAGCTGTCTTGAAAGTGCATAAAATATTTTTGATGCGTAATATATCAATCATGTCTTGTCCAAACCCCATACAGGAGGTGTTGTAATTGTGTTGTAGAATCGTTGACGCTGGACGAGAGTCAGATACGACGTTACCGGACTGCGTTCTCGCGTGAACAACTGGCGCGACTTGAGAGAGAGTTTAGTAAAGAGAACTACGTCTCGCGACCACGACGATGCGAACTCGCAGCTTCGCTGAACCTTCCTGAGTCTACCATTAAGGTCTGCACCGTACAACTACGCTGTATACACGCGCGAAAATTACAGTAATGATTGTGCTAAAATGACATAGTTAAACTAGAACATTGTAAGAAAACATACAAATTAGACCGTGGTTACATGTAAAATAAAACATTTGCAAAATGTTTTAGTGTTTTATTTTACATGTAACCACGGTCTTACGGCGATACGCTATATACACTGTGTTTCAAAAAATTTGACCCCTTCTTGTTTGCGCTATAACTTATTTTTATAGCATTTTTACGTTGCAAAGTCCTTTGGCAACATTTCTGCCAAAAATTATCAAAATCGGTTTAGGATAAAATAAGTTATAGCGCAAACAAGAAGGGGGTCAAATTTTTTGAAACACAGTGTACTAATTATGTATACATCTTTATTCGCCATGAAAGGCAGCAGTTCAGAAACAAATGATTACAGTGAACGCAGAACAATTCAAAGCAACAAGGGCCGCAGTCAGTTTGCCGTTACACTGCACTGCACATCTATTTGTGTTCGTCACTTGTGGTGTGTTTTTATGCCTCCGCCACCGATAGGTGTGTGGAAGGCATTATGTTTTCCGGTTGTCCGTCCGTGAGCGCGTCCGTGTATGCATCTGGGCGTGCGTCCTGTTGGCAGAGTTGGCACGATAACTCAAGTAAAGGGGCTGAAGGATTTTGACCAAATCTTGTAGAAATATTCTATACAACGGTTAGATGAACCGACTGCCTTTTGAAAGTCGTCATCGTCGAGTTATCTTCTAGTTCTTTTTTTTGTTTATTTTTTTTTAAATGTCGTTGTACAATATTACACCGTTTTCGATCACGCTAAAGACATCTTACGCCTAGTAAATAAAATGTAACTAAAAACGCGTCATCGTTGTACTGAGTTTCAATTATGATGTTTGACTGTTAAACTGCAGATTTGGTTTCAAAATCGGCGCATGAAGGACAAGCGACAGAGAGTGGCGTTAGCCTGGCCGTACGGTTTGACCGCCGATCCTGCCTTCTACGCTTATCTTGTGAACGCTGCTGCCGCCGCCGCTTCACTCTCGCAGTATTCCTACGCGCCACATCATGCTGCCAACCAACAGTCGTCGCCTCCGTTCAACTACGCTCCCGGAACTAGTGCGATACAGCGCGGTTACAGTTACCCGCATCCGTCGTCGCATCTTGCGGCCCAGTTTCCGTTTCCTGTCGGCCTTGCGGCCGCTGCAGCCGCCGTCGCCAGGACACCCGCCGGCCGCCCCGCCTCTCAGCCGACTTCGTCCAACGCTTCCACTCTCCAACCGGAAGTCGTGCTGCCGTCAGTGACGTCACCGGACTTCTTCCCGGCATTCCTGTCGCATCGTTCTAACTCTCTGCCGCCGCTGACACGGACCGCGATGTCGCCCGTTGCCGCCTCACAGCCGTCCAGAGAGCAACGCACAACGTCGACACTGTTCCAGCCGTACAAGACTGATGACGACGATGATGACGATGACAGACAACTGTGACGTCATTTATATTCACTGCCTGCCGTCCTGTTGCTGCAACAGCCACGGCAAATGTGCGAACTCTGCCGTTCCCTCGGCCAACATGTTTACATACGTGCACTGTGTCCCAAAAAGGACCTTCTTTGTCTTCGCGTGTAACTTTCACACACGTCAACCGATTTTCGTAATTTTTGGCAGCCACACACTGCAAGAAATTTTCAGAAGACTGTGTATAATTAGCCCACCTTACTCGTTTTGTGTAACTTCACTACCTTGCAAAAATCTTGATCACAGTTTTAGCCATGTTTTTCTCTGCTAAAAATCGGTGTTTTTATTTTTGCAATATCTTTGTCAATTTTCATCCGAATTTCACCATTTCTGAAAGAGTCATACCTGACAATCATGCGGTCGTCCTGTACGCCGCATTACGCGTCTTGCCTGTCCGCCGTCCGTCTGTTTGTCTGTCCGTCTGTCTGTCCCGTACGGTCTTGTTACTTGAAAACAAAAAACATCACAATTTGGTATAAACGTTCTCCAGGCCACGAGTAAGTGCACTACCAATTTTCAGTTGAAAAGGTCAAAGATCAAGATCACCGGACGTAAAAACTCAAGAAATTGCCGTATATCTAGCGTACGTGTTTATCTACGGACTGCAGCTTGGGAGCCGATTGCAAACTAGGCCTAACCTATTGTTAGGCCTAATTTACTGTCGGCGCCTGCACGCTTGGCAACTGGGCGGACGGCCGCATATCATGTCGGCACTCGGTGACGACATCTATTTTTGCTACTTACACGTTTTGTCCTATAGCTGATATCGGGGACCAGCTTAAAGTTAGGACTAATGCCACGGACCATTTTTGGGACACAGTGTAGTTTTATTTGTTGTCAGTAGGTTGTTGAGATTTATATACAGAAATGATAAATGTGTAAATATGTAAAGAGAAAAGAACGTGAAGTGCGTGTCCTCAGAACTTGGAGAAGACGCTGATCGGCCAACGAAAAATCCCTCTGAAGAGTTAACACCTATTTTTAGACTATACCTGCCCCAAATTTAACGTTATTGTCATACTTAGCACGAATTTTATGATTTTTTATCACCTGAAATATTGTGGGAGGCATACATAGACCGATACTAACAACACTGCAGGCTTCCGTGAAATCAGCCTCACGCTACTCGTAAACTGACGCTTTCGTCTGTTAACGTGTTTTAACATTATATGTTGATATGTCGTGTAATTAACTGTAACGACGATCTGCTTGTGTTGCGTGTTTGTCATAAGTTGTAGCTCGTGACAGCAGCTGATACACACTTTACACAGCTTTATTTCATTGGTAGAAACAGTAGACTATATAGCTGGATAAACGGCGGAACCAGCGCATTAGAGGTTTTTAAATGGTATGCGCTATATATCCACGTTTTACTTACTTACTTACTTACTTACACTGAGGCACCGAGGCGTGTGCTTTCCCTAAATTAGGTCGCCGGGGCACGCTGTGGATTATGCCTCCTCTAAAATTTGCTCGTTACAGTAAGAATTTTAATATGTAGGCTAACTAGGGCTGCCGCTAACGAGTAATTTTGAAGTCGAGTACTCGGCCGAGTAGTTTAACGAGTACTCGAGTACTCGTTAATAGCGGAAGTAGTTAATGAACTAGTAATACTACCACTTAGTTTCGCCCCCCTTACTTTAATACTTAGGCAAAATGGTACCAGTATAGACTACACGCAATACAAAAATGCATGCTGCAATGAAGTTGGAAGTTGAAACTAATTAAGGCACAAATCGTAAAGTCCAAATTTGCACAAATGGCAACAAATAAGTAATTTAATTTGCAAAAATTGAAGCCGGAAGTGGAAGTTTGCAAGCGGAAGTAGAATTTAACGAGTACTCGAGTGGTAAAAAACTACTCGAGTAATGTTTGGAGTCGAGTACTCGCGAGTACTCGAGTACCGGTATACTCGCGGCGCGGCAGCCCTACATGTAACTAACGGCACAGTTCCACAGCCCGTACGCATTTTATATATTTCGTGGTATTCAGGGTAAAGCAACTACGAATTCTAATCAAACTAGTCTATTTTAGTGACTGTACTAATAAAACGAAATTTGCCAAACACTAGGCCTACTATAGTGGAAATGATGTTGCAATGGTCTCTGTGTCACAGCACACTGACACTGAGGGCCTGATGAGCTTAATATTTTAGGCCTATTTATTGTATAATACCGTATGAGAAGTTTTTGTTGTGAATGAACTGTTTTAATGAGCTGTTTAAACTTTTCTGATTTTTTCTTAAAGGAAGATCAGCACACAAACTGCTATTTATTTAGTGATGTCACAGACTGTAAAGTCTGTAACTAGCATGTCGACTACAGTTCTCTTACGAGGATTAGTCACAGCCCCATGAAATGTATAGAATCCGATGCTAGATGTAGGCCTATACTTCCACTTTCCAACAAAGTTTCAGTTTAACGGCGAAACCAGCGCATTAGAAGTTTTTTTAAAGATCAGCACACGGCCTATGAGATTGACATGATGTTCAGCGACTAGCTGTGTTAAAATTCTTACAGACTTCATGCCCAACTATGCCACGGCGTTTCGTGTGAAATCAAGATTTAAACATTTTACAATTTGTTAAGTTAAATTGTGCAAAATTAATAACTGCAAGCGTGAAAAAGAGACGACGTTTAACAAAGACTGATGAATTTGTAGTGCACGACGGAAGGGTTCAAAACCGTTCAACAAGTGATTGTCAATGCATAAACTGTCAAGCATCACTTAGTGCTCGGCCCTGTGCAACGTAACTAGCCACCATCACTGGCGCTGGTCAACGAGTATCCACTGTCATACATGTATTATTCATTTGTGACAAACGGCGCAGTCACAAATCTCTGTTACTATACATATCAATTACTTCTCGTCCGACGTTATTTACATGCAGATGCTCCCTGCACACACCCGGGATGCTTTCGAATAATCGCTGCATAACAGGTGACCAAACATGATGTCGACGTGTGCGATATGGATCCTCTCAGTCCATTGTAAAGTTCAGATGTTACTGAAGCTACACGCGTGGGTGTTAAATACCGTACACTTTTCACTGCTAATGTCTTCGTTATGCAGTTCACGTATAGTCATGCTGCATGTGTGTAGGCAAATACCTCAATGGAGAAACTAGAACAAGGCACTCTCTTTTATTTAATGTCTGTCGTACACGGGCTCACACAAAAATAACTAGGGTGTACACAAGTTCAGTCAAAAACAGGTCTACATCAATATCATAAAGGCCTGTTTCCACTACGGCTGC
>Ga0209679_1001503_pt1 | contig 10107 bp, 6 predicted proteins | sample WorMetHEROISLAND_4_FD_187408 | JGI IMG/M metagenome (GOLD analysis project Ga0209679, IMG submission 187408) | Marine gutless worms symbiont microbial communities from Max Planck institute for Marine Microbiology, Germany - Olavius sp. 2 HERON... ...
CATAGTCACTCCACACCTTCCCTGAAAATTTCATGCAAATCGGTCCAGCCGTTTTCTCGTAATCTTGCTGACAAAGAAACAAAGATACAAAGATACAAAGAAAGAAATGGAGCGAAAACAATACCCCGCTCCCGGTACCTACCGGGGGCGGGGTAATTAGTGATATTAAAGTTAATGTTGGTATCATTTGGCTAAGGTCATAGAGAAAACCAATGATTATGTGAGTACAGTAATTTTCTTCTAAGTCTGGCCCCTGATCCCAGCTCCGCCAGATTTTAGGATATAAATCCGGCCAAATTTGGAATGGCTCCGGATGGATTTTGAAAATTGAAATCTGGTACATCCTTATTATCGTTGATATAAGGCATGCTACAGGAAAGTAACATCATCAATGATGACAATACAAGACCAAAGGAACAACAACAGTCAAAGATGTGCACGTTACAACCAACAAAAACCACACACATACATGTATACACACACACACACACCATCAACAACAAACTTCAGTAAGTGTACCCTATACTGCACCACAAACTACACTTCAGCCATACATACAACACAGGTTCTACTGCAAAGACTTCTGTTCAATGTAGTACAAAGTAAAGATTATATGCCTTCGACAACTTTCTTCACGTATAGTCAAATTTCATTTCAACTACTACTAAATCATCCACCAAAATCTAACAACAGGTCCGTTTTAACAAACAAACATCATGGCATACCCACATGATTAAAAAACAGACACGTATTGCAGTTATACACAAACATAACCATTTTAACGGTCGGTTACCAGGTAAACCTGGGTTATCCAGGTGCCCCTTAATTTTCATTCTCAATTGGTCTCTAATCAGTGTATCTCTCAAAACTGTTCATAGCCTCCAGGACACACTCCCACCAAGTCGTCGTCAGGCGTCACATGTATTGCTGATCGGAGTCCATTAATGAGAAATCAAAATTTTACAAATTCTTGTAAATTCGGAATGTGGATTGGCCCACGAACCAGATCATTGCACAGACACATCAACACATGACCACGTACAGTGTAAACACATATAACAGATCATACATACGAAAAAACTGGAATGTCACAAATCAAGAAAAGCCCACAATAAGCAGCACTAGCTACTACTGATAACAAGCAAAATCTGAGAGCATCAGTAAACAGTGCAAACAAGCAGAATATCACACTGACAATGAATAAATAAAACAAGATGCTATGGACAGAAATAACTCACACCACTCAACAATTCTGAGATTTTCTTTGCTGAACAGAATAATCCAGCTGCATTCTGACCACACAAAGGTCAGGTATTCTGACTATGACAGGGTAAGAACTGACAGTAAAGAACCGAGGCCAACACGATGCACCATCTGCTTCAGTAAGTAACATCAATCACCTGCATCAGCAGCATTTGAAACTTTGTGTTACTTACTCACAGCATCTAGACACTGTGTTCACTGCTCCCAGCATGTTCTGTCCACATTCAGTTGCAAATTGCACCAGATTACTTTGAGAGACAGTGTCTGATGCAGGTTCTATAACAAAACCTAGTAATGTGATGAACTGACTAGATAGTATGTAAGCTGTGACACAATGTCCAAAACTGCTAGTTTGGAAATCAATGCCACAAAGTGACTCAGCTTTCACAACTATGACTCGACAAACAAAAATCATTTTAGCTCGTGAGGCAAAGGCTGAGATATTTTCTTTACAGCATTTGATATTTGATGACAGCTGTCAACAACAAATGCCTTGCTTTGGCATAGAAATTACAAAGTGAAGTTAGGCTGTAACCTTCATGTACACACCATATCCACAATTCAAAACACAGCTGATTTGGTCTTTACACACTTGCAACACACCCTGACAAAGTCAGCAGTAAAATAAGGCCTTCAGTTAAACAAATGTCCAACATAACGTAAACTTGTGGCACATGGACCACCATAAACATTGAAATAAAACTAAACCACAAAACACATAGTGCAACACTCTACTACAATTTGATTGTATAATACATGACATCAATAAATTATGCATAAATAAACATCGGCTGACTCATTTACAGACTGTGTGACACTCACAGATGACAGCAAGATATAATATCACAGGACTGGTAGCATGACAGCAGTGTACAACACAGTCAGTAACGATGAACTTACTACAGTGCATAACGGTGAGCAGATCTACGGATAACAGCCGGCTATGTGAACAGAAACTGAATTCCTTGAACACAATTACACGTGTAATGATAAGTAATTCAAATATACAACACATCACAACTGGTAATAAAGCTTTGCCGGAACTGTACACACACACATTCACTCAGAACTAAAATAAACAGCCAAAACAAAAAAACTCTTATATCATCTGATATGGTTGGTTGAATACGGCTGATTTCCAACATGTAAAACTTGTCATTGTGCAGAGTTGAGTCAACTGCTTAGATGACATTAACATAGAGTGAAAATCACAGAAACTTAGAGACAGAACATGAAGAGATATAATGCAACCTCATTAAACTAAAATGTGCTTTGTCTACATTGTAACGATAAGGTGGGATGTAATGAATATCCGGATAGTGTACATTCTATATCTGTTGCAGAGAGCACCTCCTGCTAGCAAATGACCTCACAAAAACACTACACGACTAACAGACAAATAATGAAACCACCTGCCAACACAGTTAACAAATACTTAGAAATACACTCATAACCACAATTACAAATGCAGCAATAGCTCAACAATTTTGAAAATGGTGGACTTATGCAGAATCACATTTAAATCAGACAAAAATGCACAGTGACTAACAAACCGATGACTTTTAAATGGCAGCAACAATCATTTTGCACACTGATAGCACGAGACATAAAAACAGTAGCCAACGCACATTTTCTTTTCATAAAAAGCATCCATAGCCCAAAAATTGTCAAAATCACACAAACCACTAAATACAGAGCCTGTCCAACACATTCAATAAATGCTTAAAACAAATCTGACACACCTCTTCGATATTAAGTTACTTATAAAGGTGGGTGAGAAATATCATGTCACACTTAACTAATGCACAGTCTATTGCAGAATTCCTTTTAACTTGCCCTCAATAGCAGACAAAAATGTAAAGACTCAATACACCACTAATGACACTCATTCTGCACTGTTTGTATGCAACAATGATTTGACATTAATATATACACAATATCAAAACTACACAATGTCATAAGGCGCATGCACATGAAGGAATACTGCAAGGAATGCTCTTCAATACAAGCAAATGCTGTACAACTTTACCTCATGTACTTACAGCTCCACATATAACAGAAGCTATTAACAACATTTCCAAGCATCCTACTACTGTACAAGCAAATTATATACATGATTAGTATCAGTTCACCCAGAAGCATCGATAAGAACTGCCAACAGCTGACAGCAAATAATGTGAAAAGAAACAAAACTGAAATATTTCACTGAATAAATTATAGAAAGACATAATGATAAAGCCCTGCAAATATGACAATATAGAAACTTCACAGCAATAAAGCAAGCTGAACTTCTTCAAGTTCATGAGATGTCTTCCCCAAACACACACAACAGGGACTAAAGGAAAGCATAGATAACTAAATTACAAACGCAACATATGACAACTATGTAATTAAATCCATCAACAAATATGCATACACTGAATGCAACAATTTCTAAATTCAGTTAACTTTACAAAGAATGAATAAAATAATGATGCAGTTCATATCCAACATTAACCATAATTTGTGGGTAAGCACTGCAATGTAATCCCTCAGAGAATGATAAATAACAATCGCATACTTTAATAGATACACATTTATTATTGAACAAATTAAAACAGTGCTGGAACAATACCAGCTAACTGTTAATAAATACTCACATGCTGATAAAAAGCCAGCACAAGTGGAATGTGCGAGCAATATTAAGTAAATGGAAACAGCAAAGATGTCACTCAAGCAGCAGAGCAGCAAAGAATGGCACATCATATACATGTCAGTGCAGCTTAACTTGTCAGTTTGATGCCGACGAATCTTCATTCTTCACTGCAGCCCAAGTCTGACTCAGAGGGCTGCAGTTCCGTGGACTTGGCACACTCGACGCAGGCCGGAAACGTCGCCGGCTACACCACATACAACAGATGTTCATCAACGTACATCAGTTTTTACAATAAACAGCAACAGACAGACAATACCAACTTGCTCAAATAAACCAACAGTCTGTGAAACTACTAGACAATAACAACAACTAATATCTCAGAGAAATTTTACCAGAAGGTACATACCGAGCTCTATTGGCAATAGCTGCTTTCTTCGACACTCTGCCAGAAGGTGGCCGTGGAAGACGTTCTGAGCTTGAGAACGGCTCTGTTTTCACCAACACTAAACTCCCAGTGTCTGAAATATCATCATAGCGACTGTGCGTCACAGTTGAAAGACAAGGCTGTCCAGGAGCTGATACAGCTGAAGGATTTGTCAGAAAACTATCTGGAACACTTGGCACTAGTATATTATTAGCTATGTTTACAGCAACTGGTGACAAAGTGCCAGTCGCAGAGTTTGGCACATTGCTGGAAGCATCACACTGTTCCACTACATTCTTCGAGACAAATGCAAACTGAGACAGTGGTGCACCAGATGTAGTGCGATCTATCTTATCCATTGCTGGCACTCCATTCCGCATAATTTCTTTCACTTCTTTGTCGGACCCTAAGGACACGTCCAGACAGTCTGCAATTTTCTTAGCTATCGCCATTGGAACGACTTTTGATGTCCTGGCAATGTCTGGAAAGTCAGCAGTGGGTCTTGCAAACATGTTCATCTGGTGCACTCGCTGGCATGAAGAAACAGTGGCACAGGAGGTGATTCCTGCCAGCTCGGCACTGGCAGACGAAATCCTATCAGAAACTTCACTTCGTTGTCCGGTTTCACCAAATCCATCAACTGTCTCCTCAAACGGAATTCTCGGGGACTCGCCATCTGCTGTTCCTCTTGGCTCTGACTTCACATTCAGAGTGGCCAGTTTCTGAGCAATGGCATCAACTGCTGGCAATGCAAACACACCAACTTCTATATCACTTCCACTGTTAGCTTCACTACCGTCAGCCTCTTGTGCTGCCAATGGTGCAGCTGGCATGGAGTTGTCCCTTGTCGGTGACACATTGCTCACAACTTCCTGTCTGTCTGCTGGTTCTACAGTACTCTGGTGTGGCTTGCAATCTATCACGTCACTCGCAAGACGTGCTGGTGAATTTGGACTACGTACACTAAACTTCGGCCGAGGAAATGCATCTGGTGTAATTGGACCATTTGCTGAAAGTGCTCGTGATACAACGGTGGATACAGTAAACTGAGTGTTGGCCGATGAACACTGTCGCCATACACTGTCATGCTGCTGACGGGACTGATCATTGGCCTTCTCTGCTGTACTGAGCGTTTGTCGCGTTAAAGTCACAGGCCTTCTCGGCTTGTCGGCAGTATGACAGGCCGACGGAGATATATTGCAAGTGCCATCATCATCCATCTTTTTGTCAGGCACTCCTACACTGCCATCATCGTCGTCAGCTTCAGATCCAAGAGAATAGAACTGGCTGGCTATTGTGTATGGTGCTGCTTTTGTAGCATGATCATCAAGGTAGATGTTAGTCGTTGGTAAATCCTCCACCTGAACATTGCCGTGACTCAATTCCTCCACTCCACCGAATGTGATGCCACCAGAACCGGCTGCATCCACACTCAGCTTCTTCATATCACCTTTATCTTCTGGTGGCTGTGTGGTACCATCTTCATTGACATCTTTCCGACCATAGCTTGGTCTTCGACCGCGTTCCACTGACCGCGAAGAACGTCCACGACTTGCTTCGACATGTGCTACACCACAACCCGGTTCATTACCATCACTTCGACCGCTGCTGACTTGCCGATCTGCAAGCTCACATCGGACAGATCCAGAGATTGGAGGTTTTCTGGAGCACTGATAATCTGCTGACGTCAAGTTATAGTCACGAGTTGCTGCAGGCTGCGACAGAACACTGCGACTGTGAGCAAAAGATCGACTTGGTGATCCTTCGACGGCATTCTTAGCCTTTGTACCGGGAACATCGCACGCTGCAGAAGAACCTTCGTCGCGGACTGACGGTGATGATTTGAGAATGTGTCTCAGCTGAAAGTCCAGCAGATGCAGCTGAGGATCTACTGACACATTATCACCACGCTGAGTAGTAGGATTAGTTGCAGCATCAACCAATTCCACCACCGGCTTCTCTGCCGCTGCATCCTGTTGCCAAATTCCATCATCCGTGACTCTGTTGAATGCAGTCTGCCGCTGACGTTTCAGCATGCTGTCAGTGGAAAATTCAGGCACCACTGCAGCACCGTCATGTGCCGCATCAAACTCTGTCGCATCAGGTTTCTGTAAAGTCATCGGGCTTGGCGGAGGAGCATCATCCACAGCTTGGTTCTCGATCAGAATTGGAAAGTTCTTCTCGTCGTTAGTACACACAACTTGCCTACAATATCAACAGCACACAGGTGTGAATTACTTCATTATATGACAGCTTCTTCAAGTTATCAGACATGTCTACAAGAAGGCCAACAAACTGACAAACTTACTTACCGACAAAACTAGCACACATATTATACTATACAAAGATCAATCACTAAGTGCAGAAATCCAATACAGCACTGCATTACACACTATACTCCATTCATTCACCAGTTATGTTACTTCAAAGGAAACGAAGACAGACGCAACGTGTTTATACATGGGTTATTACACCAACATGCTATAAATAACAGAAAGCTGAGAATTAACAGAAAATGCTGCTTATCTCACATGTAACCTGAAGTTTAACTAAAAGGGTTAAAGGTCAAAAGTCAAGAGAGTTTACAAAGATCAGACATGAGATGTGCCGTATGTGAAGGCTGGACAAAATGTCTTAACTGATTGCCAGATTATCAAAAGATATTATCAAACCAGCTGCAAGTGCTACACATTGTACTGTTTTCTTCAGCCAACATCTGCGTTAACTGTACTCGGAATTTGAATAAAATACTGTGCAGATGTCATTGCAGATGTCAATACATGTATGTATGCAATTTGATATACACAATTTTTACACATTTAACTGTGTTGCAGACAGGTTAAAAACAAACAACTGTATTACAAGTGAACAACACACCCAAATGCAAAGCTAGTTCAGTTTTTAGCATTTATCGGCTAACGGCAGAAATCAGTAAAAATGGTGTGGATGGTATGCACATGCCATCTGGTCAATTATGAAATACCCACAATGCACTGAAAGCAACTCACTCCACAATTTCTAGTAAGATAAAGACAAACTCCCATAACATGCAACGAAGGTAAACATAAGACACAAAATTTTTAGCACTTTTACCTTTGCAGCCATACAGAATCCTCCCCCCGGGAGTAGCAACAGACAGAGCCAAAAACACCACCTACGACATACTCAGCAGTGGTCTGGATTGCCATAGAGAATCCCCACCCATGGACTAGTAACAGAGCGCAAAAAACACCACATGACATACTCAGCAGTGGTCTGGATTGCTGTAGTAGAGATGACGCCTGCATCCACTTCATTTCCTTCCTTCTCCTCCCAGTCAAATGGCTCCGAGTCGGACACACCTTTCCGCTGCTGGCACTGCCACAGCAGACTGTGCAGCAGTGCATAGTCTGGCGCGTCATTGTAGTCCAATGACTAACACACACACACGCACACACACTGTCACTGTACATTACATTTCAATGTCAATAAGTCACGACAGACATGTGGAAATGTGATGTCACAGTTCACACTTGTGTGTTGTAACAAGAAGTCAACATGGTGACACACAGTGACCTGAATACAACCTCAGTTCATCACACTATGAATGAGTAAACTAGAAAGTCTAACTCGCCTCTGGCACCACCTAACATTGATGGAGGCACAAAAAGCAAACTAAGTTAAATTTTGGACTTTGTACATTCCTTATCAGTTCTTCAGTTTAAATTCCAAAAGCAGACTTATTTTATGCAAATAATCAGTTTCTGTGCACTGAAAGTTGGCAATGCAGTAACAGGGTTGCCACAAAGTACGAGAAAAAAATTCCCTAAGTTTTCCAGCCTTTTCCAGAGCCATAAACTTACTTTTCCATCGGTTATCACAATGAAAAGCAAATGTAATAATGACCTTCATCAAGGGTCATTCCACATCAACTCCAGCAATATAACAGGTCACCACCAAACTCTGACCTCGTCTCTGTTCCTAATGATCCTGTTTACCCAGTCAATAGCTGTTTTACACAAATATTTGAATGACGAACTAAAAATACTTTGTTTGTTACAATTTTTTTGAGGTTGCACAGAATTCCCTGAGTTTTCCATGTTCACAGAAATCCCTGCATATTCCAGGTTTTCCAGGTTTGTGGTCACCCTCAGTAAACTAAGTGTGTACATAGTCTAACAAAACCTTATTCACACACAGTACAGTACCTGCAAGTGCATGTAAACATGTCGAAATTCCGACGGCAGATGCCGCAGAAACTGCGTGTGGTCATACTTCTCCTTGATGTTTCCGACCTGCTCCTTGTCCTTCATCTTGCGCCACGGCAGCTGGCCGGTCACAAACTCGACAACCATGTAGAATAAAGACCACAAGTCATCATGCCGACCCATCTCCTGAATGACACAGCAACAACACACCAGTCGGCATACATACAGACTGTTTCGCTCATTGTCTACATGGAAAAACAATCCATGCCATCTCTATCAAGAAATATACGTCCAAACGGCGACAACCAGTATAAGTACATGAAGAAAGATATACTTCACAACTTTATAATCCAACAACATCTGCAGATGCAGAAATCTAAAATGTCATCCACAACAGAATCAGCTGTCACAGAAACTGTCCAAATTATGAAACAACTTTTACAGATGAAAAAACTGCCAAAAGTGAATAAACTGTCACATTAGCAATGTACACAGCATCTTCCTGTCTTTACTACACTTTATATTACATCCTGAAGAATCGTGATTCCACATGTGCAGTATTTAGCACGGGATTTGCACCTCACACAGACGTGGCAAACTTGACAGAATTCCCACAGAAACTGAACCTCAAAATTTTAGCTTTCCCTATATGCCTTGTGTGCAATTAAACTGGCAGCTTTCACCCAATATTCTTAGCCCATCAATCAGAATTCTGACACATCATGTTTTGTTTTTCATAAAACAGGAAGCAACACAAAGCAGTTCAAAGCAAACAAATGTTCCATGATTTTACACACATTTTGACAATGTACTGGGTCCACAGTTTAACTTCATAAACAGCATGCGGAATTTGCACAGAATCAGCGACACAATCAGCTAAAGGACTGCACAGAAGTTTCAAAATTTTTGCACAGAATTCTACGGGCACACTGCACGGCACCAACTGAACCAAAACATATTATTCAATTACACAACGACGCTACCTTATTTCTATGAGCGTTGATAGATGCGTAGCGGACTGTGCCACGGAAACCAGCAGCTGCACGCGGTGCTCTAACATCACCATTCTGGTTAATATATTGTCTTGCTAAGCCGTAGTCGAGCATGTATACTTTCCGACAAGTGTTGCAGTGAATTCCCATTGAAAAATTTGACTGTACACCACACGTATTTATTTTTAATCTCTCACATGCATCAAGGACAGACAGAAGACATATAAGTAATTAAGTATAATCCAAGTTAGCACAGATGTTTGACACAGTACTGTGCTGTCAATGCTTTTTGACGGCAATGCTGAACTACCTGCAGCTGAAGCGCATGTGCTCTCTTCCAACTTTGACTGCTAAAATTCAAAGACTTTTGTCTGCTACCGTCAGCTAGTAGGGACTGAATGCAACTTTTGGCTGATATTGTACAAGTTGCTATAAGGTCAAATATTTGAGTGAGCTATTGTAACGGGCAGGTAGGTATATGACGACCGATTCTATGGACTAGTAAATAGATCCAACCGATAACCTCTCACCCCTACACTGATCCACTACAGTTTAGTCCCATCACTGGGTTCAATGAAAATTGGAATATTAGCTAAATAAGACAGA
>Ga0209679_1001504_pt1 | contig 10105 bp, 3 predicted proteins | sample WorMetHEROISLAND_4_FD_187408 | JGI IMG/M metagenome (GOLD analysis project Ga0209679, IMG submission 187408) | Marine gutless worms symbiont microbial communities from Max Planck institute for Marine Microbiology, Germany - Olavius sp. 2 HERON... ...
CAAAACCGAAACCTGTACTTGTAGCAAGTAATCGCTTGGTCGGAGCGATATGATCCGATCTGCGACCTGTACACGTGATCAGGGGTAGTTGCGCTTTTTGTTATTCCTGCCACGAATTTTTAGTACCCAGTATTTTCTGGGGATGGCTGATGGGCCCGTGTTGCGGTCTGTCTTTGGGCGGCAGTCTTAGACTGCCCACCCCAGTTCGAAACTGGAAACAGTACTTGTAGCAGTTATTACTATTGTCAGTGTCGAAATTCCCGAGTTGTGCCATATTCCGTAAAACCTGGAATTGACTGCATCATATTTGTTGTTTGTTTGCAGCTAATTTGTAACACAAACTTCTCTTACAATAGGTTTGCGGAAGACAAAATTGGCATTTGAGTGATTTGAAATAACTCTCAAAATGGATTTATTATCAATAGCTACTAATGTTTACAGCAAATCTGTGCACTGTGGTTGGTTTCTCATAGTAATGTGTAATGTATTGGCCTCAAGTGGTCACCGTGTTGTCTTATTTTAATGCAGATACGTTGATGACTACATCTGCTTATATCAAAGAGGTTATGCTTTCGCTCGGTTGTTTGGTTGGTTGGTTGGTGTCAGCAGTTGTTCTGAGAAGATGGGTGAATATTTGTGGAATTTCCTGAATGGATAGACCATGTGACGAGAGACAGTTGCTTATATTTTTGGAATAATCTATCCAGATCTGAGAATTTAGCATTTTTTAAGGTGTCGTGCATGAATGCAGTGGAATTAAAGATCTGTGAGAAATTCAAATGTCGGATAACTGCTGACGTCAGTGTGGCATGCGTATTTGCCCTGCTGGAGGTTCACACACGGTTAATGCTTATTTGGTTTGTTGTTTGTCTGTGGGCATACAGAATGTCATTAGTGTAGCAATGTTATACAACTAAGTATGATCGCTAGATCTCTCTCCGTGATTTTTCAGGCATTTTTTGTAAATTATAAGCTGGTCTTGCCACCCCACTTATCCCTTAGGGGCCGGAGCTGAATTGAAAGGCGACGCGGCAATGGGGCTACGCGAAATTTATATAGCGTTGGCAAGATTTATGTAGCGTCGGCTCTCCTTTACTGTAAGGGACTTTGTCTGCTTTTCGGGTCAAGTTCGGCACTAATAACCTAAACTATGTCGATGTGCCGTTAAACACTACTCACTCACTCACTCAGGCATTTTTCTCAGGCTCCACATTTCAGATGCCTCAGTTCTGTTCTTTGATACCTGATTTCTACGGTCTGCTGATTTGGTACCGCAGATGAAGATATCATGGACTGAATGCAGTGTTATTTCTGTGAACGTAGGTGAGCAAAAAGATTGGCCTTAAGTTTATGAGATCTAGAACGATGGTGATGTTGCGAATGAGAATTCAATAAGAACTAAAATAAATGCTGCCGAATTGGATAATAAAAACTAGAAGGAAAATTAATTGCCAAACGAAAATACTCTTGAGAATCGAAGCACATTGAGCAAATGACTGTCACGTGAGCAAGCGAATCAAGATTTTTATTACGTCGACGTAGTTCCAGGAGTAAGATGTTTATCCACTGTGTACGTATGTGTGTATATGTATGTTAGAACTCTAATACAAAAACCGCTGGACATATCATCGCCAAACTTGGTAGTGGACAGTATATAAGTGGTCCTGTTCACCCATTTTATTTGTGGTCAAAAGGTCAGATGTCAAGGTCGGCATGAGTTTGCACTCTTCTGAGTGCCAGTCCTCTAGTCTCATTTACTTTCATTGTGTGTATTACCGAGTTTCGTCTTCATTGTCGCTTATTGCTCACTAGTGCCGAAGTGACCTATGCTTCTGTGTGTTTAATGTTGAGTGCAGTGTTAAACCATATCAAACCAAAGACCGAACTGAGTCCAACGGAAATCTGAGTTTATCTTGTCATTATTTTCCGTAGTTTAGTCATCTACGAATTACTTTCCTATTGTGTGTCAGGTGGGGCGTTAAACTCTACTCACTCACTCACTTTCAGTTCTTGGAAGCTGATGATTAGCCTACATGAACGGCATCCAGCCTCTCAAAGGTCATGCTGTAATAGTGTAAAAAGTTTAATTTTTGGGACTTGGAGTAACTCCAATAATTGGTCAATTAACAGAAATCAAAAGCATTTTGTCGTCTCCACCATTGCGTAAGAAACAGTTGATTGGATTGTGATTTCGTCTTTACTTTAATATTGCTAAGAGCCTTCTGCGTACGCAGTGAAACTTAACTACTGTTGGAAATCCCGCTGTTACGTGGCGTTTGTTTCAGTTCAGAAAGTCACTACAGAAATCCCAGCATGCATGGTTGGCTGGTGTTTTGCACTTTGTGAGTGCTGTCTGGCATATTTTTTGACAAAAATGTATGTCACGATTTCTGCTATTGAATTGCATTGTGACTAAATAGACGTGTGTTTGCAGCATATTAACATAGCAATTAGATGGTGAGTGTAGTGGGTCATGTCTCAGTATTGCGTCACTTGGTCCGGTAGTCTGTACTACACATATCACTGGTACTCTGTTGAGAGGTTTTGTTAGCTCATCTTAATACGCTGTCTGTTCTTAAAAAGTGCATCTTCTGTCCCAGTGTATTTGCTGGCTATTGTATGGTTTAGTTATGGAATGTTTTTTTTGTTTTATTTACTTATCAAGTGGAAAGATTATCTTCAGAATTGTCGTGTCACTAGTTCTTAGCAAAAGGATGAGCACTTGGGCACCGACAGATAATTTTGCCACGTAGGGCAAAACCACTTCATCTGTCATCTTCTGCCAGCTGTTTTTGTGGACGGTTACCACGTCTGTTTGGTGATGTTTTGATAAAGCATAATATACTTTTTTGATTTTTGTTGTTTGTGCCTCCGTGGTGCGGTCAGAGGCATACTGTAAAACATTGTATTGTTGCTGTATCTTAACTTCGCGATTTTTTAATTTAGAAATTTTGCTGCATTTTAATTCGGCATTTTCCCAGTGTTTTACTGGTATTTACCAGGCCTTTGATGGGCAAACTGAATTTGTGCGGGTATTTAATTTTGTGATTTTATCCTACTTGCGAAATTCACGAAAATTTGATGCATGCAAAAAATAGGTGTTTTACAGTAACCTTTTCTGCCCATTCGTGTGTCGGTTTGTGCGTCGAACTATGCATCCGGCCGTGCATACCAAATGTTGTCAACACAATATGTGGAATAGTATTGGACTTATTTTCAGCACTGATGCACTTTGGGACAGGGTTCGCCGATTTAAATCAGTGCAATTTAAATCACCGATTTAAGTTGCAATTTAAATCAACTGATTTTTTTGTCAAAAGACTCAAATGATTTAAATCATACTGATTTCACTTACCAATGAAGAATTATAATAAACAGAAGCAAATGTATAGTTTTATTCTTTTATTCAACTTATTCATCTCTTTGATGACTGATTTTTCAACCGTTGGTTCAGGAACTTTAATTCTGTGCATTGTGCAACACACAATGCTTGAGAGATTTTCCGCAGTCTTGGCTATAGATATATATGATGCTTTACAGCATAATTTATTTATAATAAACTTAAAAATGCGAAAGTACGATTTTTTTGAAAAATCAAAAAATCTGATTTAAATAAAAAATCTGATTTTTTTTATTTATAAAATCATGATTTTTCCAACCCTGCTTTGGGACAAGAATGAATGCATCAGATTTGGGTGTTAAGAAGTCATATGTTGAGGTTACAGGAATGCCAGGGGCCCAGCAGACAGAGGCATATCAAGTTCTAGTTTCGGGGTAGAGCAAATGCCTTTCCCCATTCCCCGTGCCTGCAGGTGCCCATGTGTGAACAAGTACCAGTCTTTGAGTTTACCATAGTCTTGTGGCTAGTCATGTATTGTATATTTGTGATCAGTATTTCTATTACCCCAACTTATCTTTGGGTTCTGCAGCTGTCACTTGCTGCCTAGCCATACAGGTCTTGCCCAGTGTGTATACCAGATATAACCTCTCAGTATTAGGCTAGAAGTTGGGTAATAAGTTTACATTCTTCATTGAGCGTTAAGCACTAAATGTTGTCATAGTGCAGTTGTAGTCTAAATATATATATATATATATGCATATCATTTTGAAAAAAATGGTACGGTGAAGTTTTTGCATGTTATTCACCTTTTATGAGCGAGTTAATACATCTCTAATATGCTGTCACACAGTATACATTGCTGTTGCTGTAATGTATTTTATTTCTGCTTGGTGTAAACCTGAGTTACGAGTAGCGTACTGCGTAGAGTCTGGTACCGTTGAGGGTCTACAAGTTTGAGATGATTAGTTGGTGTCAGTTGATGATGAAGTTGGTAAAGTTGGTGTTTGCCTGCCCTTACACTTACAGTCACGAGCATGCTTAGGATAGTAAATTGCAAAATGTGGTTCTGTCTCCACCTCTTGGCTTAATTATGTTGATGAAATTTGTGGGACTGGTAAGGAGTTCTGTACTCTTCTGTACTCGCAGTCGTGCATTTACGTCTCTGCAACAGCGGGCCATTGCCAAGTTGTCATAGACCTGTAAGGTCCTTGCAAAAAACTCGTACTAACTTCGGATAATATTTCGTGCTCGTGTCTTACTTGTGACCGGGGCTTAAACGTCAGTGTATTATAGTCGGCAAAAATCATAAGCACTGTCGACAAAATCATTGTATTAGTATCACTCCATGTACATAGTCACGTGCTTACCTTCCTGTTGTTTGTCCTGTGTGGTGTGTGATTGTGTCTGTATGTAGTAATGTTAGCACATTGATTGAAATCCCATAGTTTAAGATGCTACAGGTAAACCGTCTTTTCTGTGTTTTTTGCCAAACGCTAAGTGTACCTATTTATTTTCGTACTTACGTTCAGATGTTAATAATTATTTTTCATTCTCCGAGTCGTTAGCTGTGTTTGACAGTTGTCTGTAGTTTGCGCGTTTTCGTAGGCATGATACTTTGCTTTGTGATTACCCGTAATTGATGCTGGGTAAAGGATTAGTTTAGGTTTTCATTTTGTAAGTTGTTGCATTTTGTTTTACTCAGTTATGATGGATGTCCTTGGCATAGATTTGTCTCACCGTTTTACAAACACGTTAAGTTTGTGAATTTTCTGTGCCTCATTTGCAGCATGATGCATTATTATGTTCACCAACATTTGTATGTCATAATAACTGAATCATATCCTCGGTAGAATAGCAGAAATCTGTTATTATTATTATTATTATTATTATTACAAACGACAGATTTATCCTGCCGTAAGCAAAGCTTCAAGGACAGGTAACAAAATTACAAAGTGAATAAACAGACGTTGGAAAATTTCGTAAGCTACATGCCCCAGACAACACGGATTACTTTGGCAAACGTGTTCCACTTTTTCTGCTCCTAGTTGTTTAATTCACTGTTTATATTTGTGCACGTAGTGTGTAGATTTTGTTTTTGTAAGACCACATTTTTGTGATGCATAATGTTGTTGCTTTAGTTGCATTCTGGTTGGTTCATTAGTGTTTGTGGTAGTCGATATGCATAATACAGTTGGCAATGATCCGTTGTTTTGTAGCTCGTGTTCAGATACATTGCATTTGTTTCGTTTTATTTCATTTGTAAAACGTGTGTGTGTGTGTGTGAGTCAGTGAGTGTAATTGTTGCAGAAATAATTGTTGCTTGTTGGTAAATGTTGGCTTAGCCATCGACTGATCATGTTTTAGAAATGGACACATTTTTTATCATGTTACCGTGTCTAAGGTAATTAACTGTATAAATGTGTTATTGTGTTTTCTTTACAAGTTTGTGAAATTTTGCATATTCCTTGTCATTTTTTAAATGTGAGCTTAATTTTCTTTCATATGCCTCTAATTTTGCCAAGTTTGTTTGAAGAACCAGACGTATAGTTTTGACAAGAGTTCGTCCAGCTTAGGTTAACCTAACTTTGGTGTGCATAACAGCATTTTCGCTGTCAGTTGTCACTGCATGGCTAATATTCTTCTGCTCTGCTGTTACAATCACTTATTGCAGACTATATTTTTTACTTTTGTATAGTGAACACGCTAGTAAGCTTCACAGTAGAAAGTCTAGCTTTTTCTCGCCTCAGTTGTCATACAAAATGGTGGTTGTGATGCCTCAAAATTTTGCTATTAACAAGCCAGTCGGCATCTGTTACAAAATCTTAGAAGTATGTGAGTAAAAGGTACTACTTTTTTCGTTCTTGCGTTTCCTGATGTGTATGCTGTCATGCTGTATTTTCATAAATTATGCAGTAAAGCACCTGGCTGCCTTGAGATAATATCGGTGGAGAGATTTTCTATCTTGGATGCACTGCATGCCGGTGACTGCTCTATTGCACACTCGATTGTGAAGAGGATATTAAAGTGTCTTCAGGATTCTCTACAGCTAATTATGTTTTTTATATGACTACAGAACCTTTAAAAACCATTCGAAGCATATTCTCCTGGCCCAGCACGTAGGCTTAGATTTCAGTTAATAACAGTTTGTTACTGGCATGATTATGAGAGCTGGACCGTGGTAAAGATTAAGAATTTAAGAGTATATGCATTTGAAATTAAATGTTTCAGATGGCTACTAACTTTTGTTGATATAAAACACATCAACCAGGTAGGCCTTGAGGTCAGCACTTTTCGCAGAGCAATGTAGCAGAACATTAACCCGGGCTGCAGGAGTTTCTGATGCAACTCTGGTTTATTTATGCATCTGTTTTCACTGAATAAGTGGCAGTATAGTAATTTATAGCTAAACTCGATGACAAAACTGATAGGTTTAACATTAACTAGATGCATGGCAATGCCCAGCCTCATGGCTGCCTGTTGGGTGGGTCAGAACTCCAGTACTACATTCGCCTTTTATGGACCAAAGTACCAGTATACCAAATTATGTTTGCACACGCGTCCATAGTTTACAAAGTCTTTTTACAACTGACGATGTCTTGTTGTGTTCCGGAGATGTTCACAAGCAAATCACAAAATCGTGCGAAATTGCACCAAAATTTTGATGTTTTTGGGCTGCCAAATTTTGGGAGGAAGGGCCACCCAAATTTCTGACCGAATTTTATAAATCCAAGCGACCTTGGAGATTAGGTGGCAAAAAATCTTAAATTACAGCGGTAAAACAGAACGGCCGGCAGGTGGCCATAATTAAACCACAGTCCTCGGAGGCTCGGTCGTTTGCTAGCTCGCCCTGTGGTAAGTGTTCACTGGCCTTGATAAGACTGGAGAATGCAAAAAGCTTTCAGCCTTGTCAAAAACAGCAGAAAATGGCATATTTTCGACATATGATGCACAGAAATGGAGCAAACTTGCATAAACAGATTATTCATAGTACAATGCGAGGAGCAAGACAGACAGGAAATCCAAGAACTAAATAGATAGACTATATTTGGAACTAGATGGTGACCAGGAGCAGGTTGTGTGGATGTCAGCTGTTACGGACTTCAGAAGGCAAAAAAGAATGGCAACGAATTCTGCACAGCGCACTAAACGTCGGCCACACTGAAGCCAAGACTGGTATGATGTGCTGAATTGGGAGGCAGTAACAATGATAGAAGTCAATACAACAAGACGACAGAATTTCAGTTATAACACATTCTTTACCTGTCCCATTTTTCCACAGTTACTCTAGATTAGGTTAAGCCTATAAAACAACTGCGATTCGACTATGATACGACGATACCACGACGCACTCCACTACAACAGAAGTGATCGAAATTACGATAAATGTGTTTGATTCGACTGCGATACGACTACGACAAAAAATTGAAATGTTCATTTTCTGCTCGCATCGAATTGGAAGCAGGTGCGTGTGATACGTCGTAGTCGGATCATTGTCGCATCATAGTCTAATCGCAATTGTAATCACAGCATTAGGCCAGTCAGGAAAATAATAAACTGTTGGAAATTGTTGTGGCAGAATTTTACAGGCAGATGCTCTTCCTGTCACCCAGCCAACAGCATCAAAGCACTGAAGGATAAAGGTAAATTGCAATAAACGAGACAATAACCAGAAAACAGTACACTGTTCAGGCTAATGACGTCACTCCTTCACTCTTCTTAATAGGTTAACAACCTACAGCTTCATACAGATAGCACCATACACCATTGTACGCAGTACTAATACACTCCATCAATTCTAGTCATAACTGACCAGATCATTAAGCCTTGTCTTTACAGTCACAAACACAAGCTACATGATGAATATCACACAATGAAAAAATCATAATACGACAAAAAATGCACATCACTGTCTGCCCGACATCTGCAAAGTACAGTGGCACTCAAATGAGACATGAACAAAGTTAAAACAGAATGTAATCAATATTCAATAGGAATTCACTTAGTGTCTTTCGAAGCCATATGCCGCATTAACAGTCCTGTAAATTTCTCTATTTTCTTCACATCTTGAGCATGCTCTGTTCGGTACAAAAGACACTGCAAGCAAAACAATCAACAAGCAATAATTAATTAGTGATGAATTAGTGAGAGGCTAATGAACTACCTGTAATAATGACATCTCACTGACAGAAGTTAAAAATATTATTAAAATAATAATACATACATTGTGTATTAATTTTGGCATTGATCATAACCTATAATTGTCCTGAATGGCACGTCAACTGGTTCACTAGCCTTGACAGAACTGTTCTGTTAAATTAAAGGACATTTTAGGTTGGTACGGCTGAAGGAACTCACTAACTGTATGAGGAACTGAGTGGATACAAAGGTCACAAATGGCATTTAATAAGCTGTAGGGTGAATAATATGTCACAACACAATACATACTTCTCTGTCATCTGTCATTTTGACTGTCAGCTGTCCACGACTGTGACCATATTTGATGACAAACCGACACTAAAATACACACAAAGGCATAATAACTGTAAATGTCAGAAAACTAGCTACCGTAAGTAATTAGCAAAGGCAACTTATCATACAATTTATTTGTACAAGAATGAAATTAACGAACACTTCGAACAGTCCAAGTGATTGCAGCAGATCATCATCACATTTAGTGTTCAAAACCTCCACCTTTTGCCATCACACAATCCTTATGCCGATCATGCCACTCGCTATGCACAGTCCTTGTTCTACCATTACTATACTTGATCTTAGTTTCCCCCACTTCATGCAGCCTCGCACGACGCACAGCCTTGCCAAGAGTTTGTAGAATCCAGATCTTTTTCATCCTTTTTCCAGGACACTCAAGTCTCCGTGACCCGTAGCCTTTAATCAGACATAAATTATTAATAAGTGCTTTATCTTCTTCCCTGAAAACAATTTCAGAAGCAATTCGTTAAATATTTCATGTCTTACAAAAAATCATCGTCTCCTGGTATTTGCACACAACACTGACAATTAATACAATAAAATAGTTTTAAAGTGTGGCGAGTTTATCTTTCAGCGAGACTGCCCGTGTACATATTTCATAAGGTAGTGTAGTGACACGTTTCACACGTGGTGAGATCTTTAATGATTACTTTATTGCACATTTTCTGGAGAGTGTGTCAGTGAAACAATTTTGAAAATCCGTCAACATTTGGTGCTTAAGTTATGATAAAAAAATCGGTGGTGTGCTTTTTTGACACACGGTGTAGTAGTGATGTACCGGATATTCGGCAGGCCAGATATCTGGCCGAATATCCGGCCCGGCCAATATCAGGTATCTGGCCGGATATCAGGCCATGGGAAATCATGTCTTCCTTACTGTGGAAATGCATCGAATGATACGTCATTTATGCATAGCAGTCTTCAAAAATGGCTTCTGAAAGTAAGCCAGAAAATACTGCAAAAAGAGAAAGTGTTGCTTGGTAATGAGTCGGTTACACTGAATATCAATGTTATGGCAGGGTCATGCCAAGCAATGCAGTCGCCTACAGAGTTTAGCATTACCGGTTATGGTCTATATTGCAACGCTAAATCTATTTTCAGCGCAATTCACGTACACTAGAAGCCTAGTTCCGCTATTTTTCGTGAAGGGATACCGTTCACTTTATAGGGTTAGGGTCAGTTTTCGTTAAACTCTATTGTACTGAACATTTTCACGGCAAATAGCGAGTCGGTGTGATAACTTTACGTGAATTTTCACGGAAAATATCACCTAGC
>Ga0209679_1001506_pt1 | contig 10103 bp, 7 predicted proteins | sample WorMetHEROISLAND_4_FD_187408 | JGI IMG/M metagenome (GOLD analysis project Ga0209679, IMG submission 187408) | Marine gutless worms symbiont microbial communities from Max Planck institute for Marine Microbiology, Germany - Olavius sp. 2 HERON... ...
AAAATCTGGGATGCATTCGGTCATGTTGTGACCTTGAACTTAGACCTTTTGACCCCAAAATCTAATCAGTACATCTCTGTCCCGAGATGCACCAGTGACAAAAGTTTGGCGAAAATCCGTCAACAGATACTGGAGATATCGCGGAAACATAAAACTACCACGTGAATCACGGACGCACGGACGGACACACGCATGGACGCACGGACGGCGGCACGAACGGACGACCCGAAAACATATAGCCTCCGCCGGCGCCTACCGGCGGCGGAGGCTTAAAAATCTGTCTGAAACTTCATGTTACAAACTGGACTGAATGATATAACATATGCGTGGAAATAAATTTCACCTCATATCCAGCATGTCACCAGACAACAAACTGAAATATGTATGCAGCTGAGGAAGAAATTCTGCATTATCAGACATTACATTATTAGTCATCATTATAACATTTTACAACATGAAAACTCAGAATAACTCACCAACTGCTGAACTCAAGTCTCCAGCACCATTCGTGTAATAATCGACAATCGTAACCCGTCTTTTAGGTACCAGCGGTTCTCCAATTTTACCAGACAAGGACGATGACTTTTCTGTACTCGGACGATCTTCCTCCATAATGGGTTTCAACTTAGTGGTCTCGTCTGCTGACTGTTTCTGCTGCTCAAGGGCTTCTTGTTCTTTCATATGTTTGACTTTTTCTGTGCGAAATCATGAATATTTAAATTCACTATAATGCCCAAATTCCATTAGTCCGATCTGGTCTGCGAACTAGTCTGCGATCAGGTCCTGAGCAGAAAAAGTTGTAGACCAAGTCTGCAACCAGGTTAGCGACCGAAAACGTGTGATAAACTTAGTGGGGTGTGTTACATGAGTCAGCCAGGCCTAATTTTTATTAAGTCACCCATTTTGCACAATCACGCAGACGTTGACAAAGATATTGTTGCGCGTTGTGCGACTCTTGTTATTATGCAGAAAACTAAGTATTTCCGAACTTGACTGCTTCTAGTTTGCTTAAAACCTGTTAGACCTAGTAGGTTGCCGAGCTGGTCGCAGACCTGGTCATAGGCCAGATCGGAGTAATGGAATTTGGGCATTAACAACTGACGAACACATCAAGACTGATTCAATATATACAGCTAAACCACGTGCAACGGACTGCAATGATGACCAACTACAACTCACATAGTACCATTACTACTACTATTTTTGATTTGTTTTGCAGACAGTTTTTAGGCACCATCGCTGAAAGTGCTTCCACCTGTGGTGGAAAGGGATTTGGGGGAACCCCCAGTTTGCAGCGAGCTTGCCTACTGCTAAATTATTTTGGCCCTTGTTCTGAGTTAGGCCTACTCCAGTCAGGCTACGGAACTGGAACTGCTTGAGCAGAATTTATTACAGGCCGGATGCCCTTCCTGTCAGTCAAATGACAGCATCATAGCATGGAACGGACTGCAGTCCACATTACACACACACACACAATTTAATACATTACAGTGTAATGCAAAGATCCAACAAAACAACACGGAAATGCTGAATGACAGTAGTACACAATTTTATCAAAGATAATTCACAGCGTCACAAAATCACTAATATGGCTAAAATGCAATTACAAAAACATTTCCAACCTATGTCTGTCACTGCATCCACGTTAGATACAACTGACACTGACCATGTATTACATCAAATAAGCAGCTCACTTATTATTGTTTTCCTCTGCCATGAAGTAAACAGAAATCTGATTCCAAGAGCAGTAACTATTCCACCACCAAAGCTCAAGATGAAAACGCCCCATAATGGAATTCGATCGAAGCCAAGCACTACAACAAAGCACATGCAATGTCAACAGAAACACAAAATAAACACGGCACAAATGCATTAAAATATACTTAAAACTTAAAACAAAAACTCGCTGTGACACTCAGCAGCAATGTCACCCTCCATGACAGGTTGCCACGGTAAATATGATATGATATACTATATGATATGATACTATATGACAATGCATATACCATAAAACACTTACAGGTAGCCGCGTAGTCTACCAAACATGGCCAAAACAGACTAACGAAAAAGAAACTAAAAACTACAATGCACTGGATACAGTGCACTATCTTCGCCGCCGAGACTAATGCGGCGGACACACACACAGTGTGACGCCAAGCGTCACAATCCAAGCGTCACAATACCTTCTCCACTTGCTAAGCAGCAGCAAAGGTAATAACAACCAACATTAATGATGCATCCCAGACTAAATCGACAACAACTCTGCCTACAACAAGATATTAAACAAAACTAAATTTGCACTCATCCCAACTCAAAATTACAAACGTACTATTTATGACGTCTCCAAATAAGCAGCAACAGATCAACAATTAATGTTGAGTTTTACTGCTACAACACTGTCCAAAGCCAGCTCAAAATTATCTCACAGTTTACCACTCCTAACTGGCTAACCACTGACGTAACACGTATAGTTGTGGATGTAATTAAGAGGCTCACATTCTGGACCATCATAAAAGATTGAGAAGAAGTTGACCACAATGGTGCATGCATAGAAGATGGGGAGAAACCTCAGACCAGGCTCGAGTGGATCTGTCTACAACATCACACACAAACACAAAATTTTACACACTCTCAACACCAAATGGACAACATTTCATATGTCTGGATTGCTAAATATGGATTTGTCCGAAATATGTCAGTCAGACGGCTGACAAAAGCGGAGCATAAAGTAAAGCTAGAAATGAGGGAAGCATCATCAGACAGACATGCATGTACACATGCACCACTTTAACAGCCATGTGAGTTTACACTAAAAGCAAGAAAAAGAAGTGCAAAATGCAGAAAATTCTTGGCATAATAATGGAACAAACAGCTTGGTGATTAAGAAGGGTAGAGATACTTCTACAGGTGTATAATGTTACGGCACGATGTGCCACATTATTTTCAACTGTTGACATAATGAAGTAATAACACATCAAATTATACTCAAGTTACTTTTTTTAAATAACAGCATTTATAATTAAGGGTGTACGATAGTTGATCTAATTATTTGAACAAACTGTGGTGCGGGGCATAACAAACCCCGCACCCTTCTGCCACCTATGCAACTGACTTGTTAACGCCAGTCCTCTGCTGCCACCTAGCGAATGCAACTGAGCTATGGCCGGTGATAACAAACTGACCTTCAACCCGCCGACCCGTTTACCCGAATTGACCCAAAATTTAATCAGGTCGTCCCATGGTCACTCCACACCTTCCCTGAAAATTTCATGCAAATGGTCCAGCCGTTTTCTCGTAATGTTGCTGACAAAGAAACAAAGAAAGAAACAAAGAAATCAATCGAAAACAATACCCCATCCCCTACCGGGGGCGGGGTAATAACGCTGCAGCCAACCGTTAGCCAAATGTTTGTCACGTTCGCGCAGTTCTTACGTAATGTGTTGTGTGGAGCCCCACAGGGGTCGGTCCTTCGGCCGATTCTCTTCCTCTTATATACAGGGAATCTAGTGCAGCTGGTTGAGTATTTTGGGCTGCATCCGCACTTGTGTGCTGACGACACCCAGATCTATGGCTTCTGTCGACCGGGCGCCACCGACAGTCTACGAACTCGTGTTGCTGATCGTGTCGCGGCCGTTGCCGACTGGATGCGCTCCAATGACTTCAACTGAACGCATCCAAATCGGAAGTACTGTGGTGTGCGTCAGCCCGTCGACAAAGTCAGCTACCCTCCCACCCGCTGGCTGTTGGCTCCTGTCAGCTGCGTGCACGATCCCGCGCGGTATTTACATTGACGCCGATTTGTCGATGCGGACGCAGGTCATTTGGACATGTTCGAACTGCTTTGCTGCCCTTCGACAGGAACAGCATTATTACAGCGGTCAGTGTCACAGGAGGTGTTACAGTCGGTTGTCGTGGCGCTGGTGTTCTCAAGACTTGACTATGGCTCCGCGACTCTTGCCGGTCTTCCAAAACAGCTCCTGAACAGGCTGCAGTCTGTGTAGAACGCCGCTGCACGGCTGACATTCATGGCCCGTCGTCGGGACCACGTCCAGCCTCTACTGCGCAGCCTACACTGCCTTCAGTTCCTCATCGGATCTCGTCCCGGCTGACGGTGCTGGTATACCGCTGCCTCCACGGCTTAGCACCCGGCTACCTGGCGTCCGAACTGCAGCGAGTCTCAGACCTCAATGCCCGTCGGCGATTGCGCTCTTCGAGTTCGTCAGCGCTCGTCGCTCCACGCACCTTGCGAGCTACCATCGGCGACCGTGCCTTCCCGGCGACTGCCGCATCTGTTTGGAATAGTCTGCCTGAATTAGTACGGGCTTCGCCATCACTGCTAGTTTTCCGCAGTAGACTGAAGACCGAGCTTTTTGCTTCGTCTTACAGCTCTTCTGGCTAGAAACGTTATCACTGCACTGTCTACTGTATGACTCTATTACTGTTACGTATCCTTGCAGTCCTAGAACTCACGCCACGTACAGTCAACTCGTTCATTATCATCGTCGTCGTCGTCAAACGACTGAGACACACATTCGTTCACTGGCGGCCGAAGGTGAACTGGCCTGCCGCTTCATCCCCCCTCCCAGGTCACTACACCTGAGCGTATGCATGTAGCCGCTAGAGTACGTGGGACCGTTTGACCGGTGACCTTCGCCGCCCCTGGCTTCCAGGGCGGCGTATCCGATTACGCAAATGCACAATACAGGTTCAACTTTAGGCCAGTCTGTTTATTACAGAGGTGGACTTCTCAGCCAGTGTTGAAACCTGCAGACTTTTTTGGACCCGGAAGGCGGGTCCCAAAATGCTACTCTGGTTGTTCTTCTTCTTGTTCTCGGAATCAGTTCTCTAAAAATCCCTAAGGTTTTCTTAATACACAGCAGAGTGCAATGCAACTTTGCATACACATTCACGCTGTCATTTCCCACAGATCTACCGTCACTGATTTTCAAATTAATTTCTAATTAATGACTAATTACTAAAGTTCATTTCATGTTATCAATTTAAAACTTGACACTGAACTGACTATTTTCAAGATATCGTGTTAACAACATGAGCAGCCCAAATATATAAAATGCCTCTGGCCGCGTTATGTGGGCGAAGGCATAAAAAACTGCAAAGTATTTTGAATAATTTACTGCAGCTAGAAACTTACCTCAAACAAGATGAAATATTTACAGACCAGAAACAGACCCACTGAGACGGCTCCTGACATGACTGGTGATATGAACCACGACGAAACTGCAACATCATTAACTAGTCTAGACTCCAGCTGATTTTGTACGGTCGACTTCTCCTGCGAGCCAAGTTCTTACAAGTTCAAAGTCACATGACACGAAAACTAGGAGAGACATCAAAAATCCGGCCCGAACAATTTTAGATATTGTCCTCTAGTTAGTCATTTGCCAGCTCCAAATGAAAATGGCGGACGAGACAGATTTGGAAAATGGAAGAATTTCTAACTTACAATACCACGTGACCTTGACCTTGGATCGGGCCATATGGCACACCGTCGTGCATCACTCATCTACCCTACCTATATATCAAATTTCACTGAGATCGGACGACAAAATTTTTGGAAGATCACATCTCTTCCAGTTTCAAGGTCACATGACAAAAACTAGGACTCGGAGGAGTCGACCTAATATGACTGTAAAACCGTAGTTTTTAGCTGCAGTCATACAAACTATAAGTCTCTCAAACAATCACTCAGAACAACTATACAGTGCCATCCAGACAAATGCACTGGCTGGGCAGCCCGCGGGTCAAGATGGCCCAGAAACTGACTCAGTCAAATGGGCGGGTCGGGCCGAATAATCAACAGGCCGGGCCTAGAAAAAGAGGAAAAAGAGGCCGGGCAGAAAAGTGAATGAACAGGGCCAGGCTGAATAACTGAGGCTCGTGCACAGGTCTGGTGCCATCTGTTGTACATGAATCACAACAGGTGCTCAGTGGCAGAGACTAGGCTGAGCGTTCACGTTCACTGTAGGAACGTCACAGTTTCGTTTTTAAAAATATGCCTATAAGTCCACACTCTAGACACTTATAGCACACCCAGAATAGAGGACAGTTAATACTGAAGGCTTTCATTGATAACAATAGAGCCAACCAAGGTGCAGAAAGCAACAATTTGTCAGATGAACTAATGTTGTGTGTGCCGATAGGTACTCATGTATGCGGTAAGACACGTAAGTCAAGGTGCACCTTATAGCCTTATAGGTGACAACCACTAGCTTGTAGGTAATAAAGCACTTATAAATATTATTCAGTGACAAGACTGAAAGTCCAGAATCACACATATAGTTATACCACAGATTGTCTTCTACAATACAAAACATTTCTATAACACAGATGACAGATCATCAAAATGCTAGACAGCGAATTTTTTTACTAAATAAAAACAATACACTAACAAGTCAAGTGCTTATAGACTATGACACTATGATGTACTGGGGCTCTAGAGCTTACTTATAAGTCCTAACTGCTTCCAGTCAACTCCACCAGCACCATGCGCCACCAAAGCGAAGCCGACGGTTGCTCCAACGATACTGTGAGTGCCCGACACAGGCATCTTGAACAATGTTGCAATGAACAACCAAACACAGGAGCCTGCAAGCAGCCAGTCACCAGTTCTGTTATCAATTTCCCTCCATTACACAAACACACACACACCCACAGATTACGACTCTCCAAACTGGAACCTTATTTCATAGATTAGCAGGTCAATCAGTTCTTGCACTGGGAACAAATATCTGACCACTAATCACACACTTACATGCATCTCCTGTATTACTATACACTCGGTGTTCCATTACATCAACAATCCACACCTTACAACTAAACTCTGTAAGCACATTCTGGTCATTTTGCTCAGATGAACTGGATTAGATTATGTTTTAACCGCCATATGAAAACAAGCAAGGTTCCTTCATCACCAAGATCCTCAGCACAGCTTCAGCTGCTCATTGTGGTGCCCTCTAGCAAACGCTCGAGTTTATTAGTCATTAGTTGTGGCGTCAGCATCCAGCCATACTGTACCCACATGCACTGTATCTAATGTTAACTGTACCAGCCTCCCACCATACTGTACCAGTGTACCTACATGCAAAGTTTCAACATCAGATCTGTTATACTTTTCGAGATATCACTTGCCGAAAAAAATGTTACTTATAATCATCTAGTCAGCCAGCCACCCAACCAATTAGCTCTAATTGAGATATTTCAACCAAGTTTTGCCTATACATATCAAAGTGTTGCAAATACCTACAGTGTTGTCACTCTCCGAACTCCAAAATGGTACAAGACCGTCATATGAAAAATCTTCAAATCACAATGGCTTGGCCACAGTTTGAGATATATTCACCAAATTTGGTGTGTGACTGTGTGGATAGATATTGGCTTACCGGAAGTACTAACAGCGACAAGTATGAGTTTTGACAACATTGAAGGGAGCGTTGCAGACTGGGTAAAATTTCAGCCTTGGAAGAGGTCTGCACTCTCTGAATGCTTTCTAGTTAGCAGAAGCATCATAAGAATAAAGGATGACCAATATCAGATTGATCTCCAGTAAATGAAAATGCAAGTGTAACATCTTGCAAACAGTACCAAAAACTAATGTTGCTGCAGACGAAAAGAACGTTACCACTGAGTGCTGCGACATTTCCAACCATCAACAATGCTGTGTTATTTTCGTATGGTTCAATATCAATGATTCCTTTACGGATAGTATCTGTCACTTTTGCACCTGTAACAAATAAGCAGTGAAGCAAAACATTTAATTGTGCATTTAAACTAGGGATGTACCGGATTTCGGCTCCGGCTCCGGCGGGTCCGGCATCCGGCCCTTTAATGGAAGTCCGGCCCCGGTCCGGCTCCGGTCAGAATTGTGGCCGGATTTGGGGCAGCCATTTTGGGGCCCTACCGAGTTATAAGCAGAGCATCATAGTGTGTCATGTTTGTCCTGACTCACTCTAGCTTTTAAGTTTTATGTTTGAATGACTAATTTGACTCATTGTGGCTCTCATTTTGCTTTGTGTTGAGTTTTTATCAATTATTTGACTCACTGTAGCTCAGGTGTTGTTTTACGTTGAACTAAATTCTGAACTCCGGCTCCGGCCCCGGCTCCGGCCGGATTTGTCTTCATAAATTCCGGCTCCGGCCGGATTTAGAAACTGAAATCCGGTACATCCCTAATTTAAACAAAAGAATTGAATGTTACAGTAATGCAAGTTTAATGCATAGTTATGATTGGCTCATCGTCAGCTAAACGCTGGAGTATACTTATATCTTTGAAACAAGGGTATTACAAAATGCTCACTGCTCAGTAACTCACTCATTGTGCTGTTCAACACTTGTAGATCAAACGACACGTCATACGACAGCCTTGCATGACATATGTGTACAGTACACGATTTCAACAGTGACGGTAACATGACAGAAACACCTGTTACGCCGTGTTACGGCCAATCTGGACTCCACGTGGGTTCCACTCAATGGTTAACTGAACCAGTCCTACCATCTATTTTACTGTTACCGGTATGTTGTTCTACGGGTTTATGCCTGACACAAATTAAAAATTGATTTAATACTGAACGAAATCAAGCGACCCTCAGGCGACCGCCTCGTCCATCAATATAAGGGGGAAGCGGCAGAGCGATAACGCAGTCAAAGGGTGCAGACTGCAGACAATGTGGAGTGGAAACAAGCGGGTAATCTTTAATTGACGTCTGCTGTCAGCTGATGAATTACGACTGCAGCAGCTCAACTGCATGCATGCTTCTGTCACGAAATCATAAACTGGAGCCCAAAGTGACACCGTAACACAGTCGGCACGCTCTCTATTACACAATCTGTACACGTTATCTGGTCAAAAGGAAATTACTGTCTAGCTGAACATGTTAGTTAATAAGCATGTGTAAGATTTATTATTTTTTCTTCACCGGGATTTCGCTTGCATTGTACATTATATTTATAGTTTATTTTTTGTTTTGCACTCTGTGCGTCGCCTACTTCTCACGTTTCTACTGGCTTCTGTGTTGCTCACCATACGTCAATCATATGGGTCATGAAATAAACATGACTGACAAATACACTGCATTATCATAAACGCCGCACCCAGGGTATAATGAATGACGTGAGGTATGTTGGTTTTACATCTCGCCTTTCTTGTTTTGTTATTTATCTTCGACATCTTGCATTGTAGCACTTGTAATGGCGCCAAATACATGATGTATGATAAGAAACTGTTCACTCGCCCACTGAATGTCTACTCAAGGTCACTCCTCAAGGTCACTTGTAATTAAACAAGGAGACTGTTTCTAAAACAGAGTAGTGAAGACAATATATATAATACATACTAGAAAGCGTGGCAGAGCCCAGCGTGATGGTCGCCCTCTGCTGTTTTACAGACGCCGAACATTTGTGGCAACGTACAAAAATTTCTTTACCATGGCAACAAGGGTCAGTTGGGGTCCAGTTTGATTTTTGAATGAAACCATTACACTGCCTGACCACAAAAGATCCCAAGTGCTTTGGTACAAGAATCTGGCACTTATCTCCACAAGCCGAGTTACAGCCAATTTTGTGTACAAATACCCAAATTTTTGTTAAATGAAAATTTTGCTAAAAGCCGTTCTCCCTTACTGTTAAGTCCCGTCCTCTAACTACACATAACGAGTGGACATCAGCGTTATACGCTATCGTTTTAAAACGATAAAATTTCTTCGCAATATGGAATGATGCTGCAGAATCTTGATGCAGTGTCTGAAAAAAATTGCCAAAAATGGGGGTTTTGTCTCCTAATTTCTTTTAGGGGGCACCTAACTACTTAGAGGACAGGTTTTATACTGCTGACGAACCTATGTCATGTAGCAAAGTTTGAAAGTTTTGAGACAATCAGTGCAGAGACGGCGGAGAAAGCGTGTTTGGAAAAACTTGACATGAAATATAGGCTAATGGTCGTTCCTCTTATACACTGAGGGCGACCATAATTAACGCAAACAAGAAAGTCCAGCTGTCGCTGACAAACCCGCGCGACGCTTGCGAAAAGTTTGCACGGTTTACGTAAGAGCAGTGGGGTTGTTGTAAGCTGTATAGCTAGCTTGCCT
>Ga0209679_1001507_pt1 | contig 10101 bp, 5 predicted proteins | sample WorMetHEROISLAND_4_FD_187408 | JGI IMG/M metagenome (GOLD analysis project Ga0209679, IMG submission 187408) | Marine gutless worms symbiont microbial communities from Max Planck institute for Marine Microbiology, Germany - Olavius sp. 2 HERON... ...
TCGCGAACAGTTCAAGTCGAGCCTTAAGACTTGGCTCTTTGTGCAAGCCTACTCATAAGAGGCGCCTCTGAGAACTTTGTTTAAGCGGCACTTTACAAATACTAGATTTGATTGATTGATTTGATCTGTAATATTGCCAGCTGGAGATAGTTAATAGTTAATACTGCCTACTTGATAAGATAGAACGTTTTTTAGACTTTTAATATTGTTGTGTTGTCTTTTGTTGTTGCTAACAGCTGAAGAGAGGCGAAAGCAGGAATTTTTCAAAGCCCGTGGTCTGTTGAAGGAACAAAAAGAAGGTAATAAACACTGTTTGTTGGTAGATGATGAGACATTTGACCAGCTAAACCCTCAGTTGTGTATATTTCTGACTGCAGTAGAGGCACATTGATATGATAGATTAAGATTAAGCAAACGACATCACAGCATAGTTAATTAATAGTTAATTAATGCTTGACTGCATTTACTGTAAAACACGTATTTTTCGCATGCATCAAATTTTCGCGAATTTCGCGAGTAGGAAAAAGTCGCGAAATTAAATACCCGCGAAAATTCAGTTTGCCCATCAAAGGCCTGGTAAATACTAGTCGGGAAAACGCCAAATTAAAATGCAGCAAAATTCCTGCATTCCAAAATCGCAAAATTAAGATGCAGCAAAAATATAATGTTTTGCAGTATCATCCAGTCTTGAGCAGTGAATACTGCTGATATGTACAAGTCGGTGCAGTTCTTGCAAATTTCTTGAATGTGCCATTGATTTCCTTTACTTTAGTGATGTAAAGCTCTTCACATTGTTTTTAACTTGTGTATGTGCACCTGTACCTGGATGTGCTATCTGTGCTCATTTTATTGCATTGAAATTTTGATGTTTGTCTCTTTGATTTATCATAATATATGCATGTGCTTGTGAGTGTTCTTATTACTCAGTGAACAGTGATTATTGCAGAGTGAACAGTTATGTTTTTAGACCGTGAAGTCAATGTGAGCTAAACAAGTTAGTACTTATTATTACCGTGATTTTAACTTGCATGAGCTATTGTCATCTTTAAGTTATATAGGCTATTAATTAAGGCTGCTGTAAGTGCTCTTTGAGCCTGGTATGTCTTGCCAGCTGTGTTCTTTTTACGAGTTTTTATGTATCTGTATTTCTGGTGAACAAAATGGTTTTGATGTTATTATTACCGTGACCAATGTCAGTCGTTGTCATCACAGTGATGCAAGATTAAGATGTGCACAGTGATGCCTTGTTGATGTTACAGAGGAGTCATTGGTCGGTCCTGCTCCACTATCAACTGTCTATGATGATCCACATGCACACTACTATTGCAACGATGAGCTGCTGTGTGTCTGTATTGAGCGTTACAGGCACGTTCACTGTTACTCAGTCACTTTCTGCTGCACTGCTAGCAGATATTTCTGTCGTTTAGATGTCCTCTTATGTCAAGTGTTCTTAGTTTGAGGGTGCAGTTGTGTCCGTTGGGAACATTGGAATGTTTTTGGCTGGATGCTGTTTCTGCTGCTACGAATGGCTCAAATTGGTCTCTTGTACATTATAAGTAGGTCCTGCCACCTCACTTATCCCTTAGGGGCCGGAGTTGAATTGAAAGGCAAAAAAGGGGCCGGAGTTGAATTGAAAGGCAATGTGGTAGTAGGGCTACGCGAAATTTATATAGCGTTGGCAAGGTTTATTATAGCGTCGGCTCTCCTTTACTGTAGGGGACTCTCTGTCTCTTTTTCGGGTCAAGCTCGGCGCTAATGACCTAAACTGTGTTGATGTGCCGTTAAACCCTACTCACTCATATTGGTCTCAGTGGGAGCTGTACTGTGATTCACAGGATGAGAGTCCATCGCTGTAACAATGCCTGGAGGTATTGGATTTGAAGTGAAGTCAGTTTGCCTTCACTGTACTGATACTGATCGTCAGACGTTAGGAAGGGCATCTGGCATGTACAAGTCTTACAAACATCTTAAGGGCAACTGGCTGGTAAATGTGGAAAATAGCTGCATAGGTGTGCATGTGAATTTTGTGCTGGATACACACACGCGCGCGCTGTTTTAACGGCCATTTTCCAGGCAAACCTAGGTAAGCCAGTTGCCCCTCAGTAGTGTTGACAGGCAGGTGGGGGTTACCATAACATACTACAGCCTGTCCCCACCTAATACTGTAAAGCGTTGTATTTTTCACTGCATCTTAATTTCGCTATTTTGGAATGTAGAAATTTCACTGCAAGAATTTAATTTTGCAGTTTTGTGATTTTATCCTACTCACGAAATTTGCAAAAATTTGATGCACGCAAAAATATGTTTTACAGTAATATCCAACTACTATTGCTAAGTTTTGGTGCAAAAGTTTTACAGGCCGGGTCCCCTTCCTGTTTCCAACCAACAGTGTCAAAGCACTGAAGGGATGGAATTTCGTAGCAGACATGGTCTTTAAACCAGTTATTACCTTCGCTGGCAGCTTAGCAAGCGGAGAAGGTATTGTGGCACTTGGCGTTCATCTCTGTCTGTGTGTGTGTCCGCCGAGCCGCGACTGCACACAGCGAAGGTCACGCGCTGTAGCCATTGCTTTGTTATCAGTTCACCCAATCAGTCAGTCAGTCAAGGCTGTATAAGATGAACCGTATTAAAGTATGTAGAAAATGAAAAATGCACAAAACGCCTAGCAGTCTGAGATGCTGAAGTTATTTGTGATAATTACCAAATGAATCAATCGCATGAGAAGCCTTCTGTGTAGCATGAGCACTGAGCAGTTTGTTGTTGCCTCTAACTGATTTGAATTTAAAACATTTTCTCTAATAATAATAATCATATTTCTTTGGTGCCATATCGTCATGTTTAGATCGTGTTAACACGTGCTGCCAAAAGCCCGTTGAAACCGCAGTGTCTTATTTCGATGTTTGAAGATGTTCAGTGGGGTGTTTGCCAGTGAGTTCCAAACAGCAGGTGACGATTACAGCAGCTTGCATGGCGAACTCGATCTTTACATTCTGTACTGGAAACTCGCCCACTAAACTTGCCCAAGGATTCGGCTCTCGGGTCTTCTCTGTTGGGGGTCCAATGGCTTGGAATTCATTACCTGACAGTCTTCGGGACCCATCACACTGCAGTAGTAGTTTCAGGCATAATTTAAAGACGGTTCTCTTCGCGAGATACTAGTGTACCGAGCGCATTAGAGATGCTTCATGATAATGCGCTATACAAATTTAATATTGACATTGACATTGACATTGACTGTTAAATGTTAAGTATGATATGGTTGAGGTATGTAGATGCTGATTTGCACTGTGGCTGATGACTGATAGAGTTGACTGATGAGCCATTGAGTAAATGCTCACTTCATCACGTCGTAAGTTAGTTGCTGTAATTTGTGCAATGTTTAGCCTGTCTGGAAATGTGTTTGATGACTATGAGCTTCCAACACTGAAGACCAAGTTTGTTCGGTGTTCTGTTCGTACGTGCATACGGCACGTCGAGCAGTTGCTCAGACTGAAACTCGGTGTCCCAGGACATCTTACAGTGCAAGTCATCTGTGGTGACCGAATCCTTGAGGAGTGGATTACTTTGAAACAAGTCTGGTTATCATGCTGGTTCACGAAGGTAACAAGTGTTTTGTGTTTAATTTTGAGGAAGCTGCTGGCTGTTCAGTTGTTACAGGAATGTAGGAAGCAATTATAGCAGTAATGTAGCTGTGACAGCCAGCTACTAATGTAGCCAAAGTTCTGTTGTATGAAGAACCCTCACTTACTGTCCGTGCTTGTTAATTCATTCTTGAGTTGGCATGTTGATCAGTGGAGTCAGCCGTCCATGTGACCGTCACAGTTGGGTGAATTTCATGAATTTGGCTGCTAGAAATGTGTCTGCATATAGACCTTGGCAGTTTGAGGACAAGTAATATATAATACTTTTTGCTACTACTGCTTCTTTCTGCTACTACTCAGTGTTCGAATTACACGGAAGCCAGAGAAAACATTTTCTCTAATAATAATAATCATATTTCTTTGGTGCCATATCGTCATGTTTAGATCGTGTTAACACGTGCTGCCAAAAGCCCTGCCAAAAGCCCGTTGAAACCGCAGTGTCTTATTTCGATTTTTGAAGATGTTCAGTGGGGTGTTTGCCAGTGAGTTCCAAACAGCAGGTGACGATTACAGCAGCTTGCATGGCGAACTCGATCTTTACATTCTTTACATACCTCACTTATTTTCACTACCCCATAGGACCCATGCTGTTGCAGAAAACTTGGGTACAAAGGGCCCCCACACTTATTTTTCTGTAATTCGATTACTGCTACTACTGCTTTTGGTCTGCTTTTTCAAAGTTAGCTTAATAAGGTATGGTTAGGCGTGATGCTGTTCCTGTTGTCCACACAAGGCTTAAGCACGCAACTAATGTATACATAGTGAATGTGGGTGTACGCTTGTTGCTGATGTGAGGCTGCTGTGCTTCACGTGACAGTGATGATGGTGATGTGTTGTCTCTGCAGCCGTCACCAATGATGCTGTTCTACAGAGCGACGTCAAGTTGACTGTCAGCTGGGAGACAAGAAGCATCAAGTGCTTTGTCACATGTCACTGGCACATTACAGCTGACACATACACTGTATTTCTAGTCATCTCTTCAGAAATGAACATTTCTCATCCCTCATCACTTCATCACTTGTCATGACGGCGCTAATGGGGGCATGACCCCCAAAGTTTAGTTGGGGTAGCCATACGATACGATACGATACGATAGAGGTTACACTCAAAAACTGAGTGCTTTGCCAGCCAAAGTACACTTTTTACCCTTTGAAGTTGGTTCATATATTTTAGTTATGTGATGATTTATGTTGTTTATAGACTATGTCGATGTCAGTTTTTTGAACTAACACAATCCCGATTACTGAAGTATGAAAATAATTTACCACAGAAGTGTGGTTGGGTGCAGCACGATGCACTGAAATACGAGCTCTGTCTTCACACTGAATCATAATTTGGCCCCTAGTAATTCTCTCATGTCGCCTCCATGATTGTCGTTATAAAGTGACCATCAGTATGAAGTGATATTCAGTTTGGAAACCTGTATGGATCACCAAAACTTCATGTTCCACGCAAATTTTATGCCAGAAAACTTCGTCTCGTAGCGAACACTACTTGTAGACTACCTCTACTACGCAGAGTGAAAACACTTTCTTCAGTTTCGTCTGCATAATATGCACAGTACATGGATGTGAATATAACATATCAGCTAGTTGGTGAATCATGAACATTGCTAATGAAAGACATTACACTGACGTTATTACAGAATTCACTGCTGAATTAACAAGCAGGACAGAAGGGCACTTATAAAGGCGTCATATTGGATTTATAAAGGCGTCATATTGACTTTACATGCGCCAATGTTGCATATATTGTATGTTAAGAAACACATTCCAGTTAAGAATAGATTTGTTATTGTGTTCTCAGTACATAGTTAACAACTGTTATGTTAAGAACTAAGTTGGTGATCAAGAATTCACAGGTAAGACAGCTGCTGTTTGAAAACGTGCCGTTATATGCATAAAGATAAGCACAGATTACAACAGTGAAGTCGAAAAGACTGCAAAACAGTCTAAGACTACCCTTTTAACATTTACTGTATTAAGTTAGCAGACATTCATTTTACTAGTAGTATCTACAGAGTACGCCAAGTAACCTCAAATTGTTAGTCTGCGACAAAAATATGATGTTAAATATCCTGTTTATTGTAAATATTATTGATCAAAAACTGTAACCATTTTATCAAGAGTTGTAAAACAGCAAAAATCATTTTATAAGCACGAACGTATCCGTTAGCATATACACTTAATGTGTCGTATTATAGTCAGATAAATGTGTAAGTTAATACATAGTGTTCGTGCTTATAAAATGATTTTTTGGTGTTTTAGAGGTCGGCTTATTTGTAAGTTTGTTTGTACTCTTGATAAAATGGTTAGTTTTTTTGTCAATATTTGCTGTTTTATTAATAATTTTATTAATAATTTATTAATAATTTTATTGTTTGTCATTGAACATTGTCTGTTCATGTTCATGCTAATAAAGTGTGTGTACGGTAACATCGTATAGGTTATGATTTCAGTAGGTTTGAAACGCACGGAAGTAACCTATGTTTGATGGACCAGCATTGTAAAGACCAGCTGCCATCTTGGATTTTGTTACAGGTCAAAAATGGCATTACTGCACTTTGTGGACTGTCCATGTACCACCTTGCCAAATTTGGTGGCAATATCTCAAATGGCGGCCGAATTATTGCGATTTTCCATTTTTCAAAATGGCGACCGGCCACCCTCTTGGATTTTGATGTATCCCAAAAATGTTATATGGGATGTTGCTGGTTATCCATGGCCACCAACACACCAAATTTGTTGAAGATATCTCAAATAGCGGCTGAGTTGTGGAGATTTTGCTTTTTTCAAAATGGCGGCTGGCCGCCATCTTGGATTTTGTTTCAGACCACCCACGAAGTATACCTGATGACCTGAAGCTATGTTTATGTCGATCCAATTTATACTTTCTAAGATATTGCGATTTCAATTTTCAGAAATTTGGCTTAAAATGCTTATTTGGGGCCCAAAAATCGGGTTTTGGGGGTTTTTGTCCCTAAACATTTCGGTTGTCATAGAGACCCCCAAAAGGCACTTCCTTGCGCGAAACGGCGCATTTTGACGTATAGATCGTCAAAATCGGTTAACTGTGGCGACCTGCAGGCGAGGTAAAGAAACGAAAAAAAACAAAAAAAGAAAAGAAAGTCACAAACAGTGATATTTCAGGCATGCGCCCATACCACCCATGTAGACCGATTGTTCCCATATATATTTGGGAGTTAAGGTGAGGTCGCCGACGTAGTTACTCACTCCAAGTTTTGTGGTGATCGGTTCAGGGGTTTTGCTCCCAGGGCCTACTTACAGCCATGGATTATACAACAGGTTAACCTGTGATAGCCCAACCTATGACATTGTTTGCTGTAAATATATTGCAGTTAAAATGCAACTTAAATATATTGCAGTTAAAATGCAACTTGAGCAATACTAGTAACCTGCTGTAGCAATTAGGCCCAGTAACTACATTAATTAACGGACAAAAACAGCTGTTTGTTCGAGTTATTTTGTACCTCTACTGCGACCAGCAGCAATATGCAACTACAGGGACCTTGTATGAGGTATCTGATCTTTTCACTGCAATGTTAAGAAATAAAAACACATTTGTGAAATAATAGGCAGGCTTGTAACCAAAGCATGTGCAAACCACACAAGTATGAATTTGTCTGCCACAACTGTGCACACTTTACCTTGAGATTTTAATGAAAATAAAATAATAATGAAATAAAATAATAATGCAGTTGTCTACTGAGGATAAAGTACAACCTAGATTTTGTAACGGGACTTATTTCAGAAAAAAACGTAAGTCAGATATTTTAAAATCAGATTCAGCATTGTCCCTGTGCCAAAAATCAGCAAAATGTCTTTACTGTTGCGATAGACACCTTATTTGGACACACTGTACATTGTAGTAATGAAACTGTTACGAACAACAAGAGTTAAACATTTAATATTTAAAATTCACATGAATCATAAAACGAGCGTTAATAACAGCACATCTGCAGAATATTTGCAACTCTTGCAAACGGTGAAAGTAAAAGCGTCAACACAACATTTGAACAGCTGACAATACATCTAAACATATGTAAACTATAATTACAGCACATGTATTGTTAAGTATATAAAACTACACGGTTCCAGGTCACTATTCTGATGAACGCTATTCCGACAACCCTAAAACCACAACAGCACTCCCACAGAGAAAGCTGGATTTAAGGGGCCTACTTCTAAGGGGAGGGAGGGGAAGGGGAAGAAGAGGGGAGAGGGGAAGGAGGGCCCCCTTTCTGAAATCCTAAATACGCCCAAATTGAATTGGAGAGACTGGTTTATGCAGCTCTGCATTCATGTTATGGTATCTTGCTTCCAATTACACAATTTTGTCTTTCTGAGCCTTATTTGGAATAGCGTCCATCGGAATAGCATCCCGTTACCAAACTACACTGTCTCGAGTCTACAGCGTCAGTTCAACAAGACTGAACTGTACTGAGTCGCGTGTGACGTCAACGCTGCTGACAGCTACAGCAGCAGCAACTGAGTGAACCTGACTGATGACACACGGCAACGGACCAACACATCTGCCCAGAAGTTCATCTACGTCATACTCCTATGTAACACACACATACACGCACACAGCACACTGGACTAGGCAGTTGTTTGTTGTCCACTTTCATTTCCTGCCTGACTCCACTGTTGCTCCATATTACTAACAGTGATGCAGTCCTCGAGAACAAGACGTGTCAAGACCAACGTCTTGGTCTCGAGGCATTTTGAGGACAAAAAATGGTCCTGTTTTGACGACAAAGTCTTCAGTAGCAATAGCTATAATTAACAGTCTTGAAATTCTGAAGACTTTTAGCACATACTGACGCTATACAAGTCAGATTGTTATAATTGTTATTATTATTTTATTAAATACCCTTGGTAGTAAAATCAGAAGGGTTAAAAGCTAAACATTAAAAACAGTGGTCCGGACGGTCAATTGAGAAGCAAAAGTACGGAGTTAAAACATTGAATCGTGACCGAGATTCTTTGAAAGCGGAACAGAACTTCTCTGTCATCACCTGAAATGTGAGAGATTCTACGACCTAGGTCTCTCAGAAAGTCCAATGTAACTGCATTAAACTAACTGCATTATTATTATTATTAATATTTCTATCGTTGATATAAAAGCACATAAATACTTTATTCTGAGTGGCAAATATTGCTTACTTCTTTTTTGAGCCAAAGGGGTCTAGTCTATTAAACTCTATTTATTAAGCCGCTCAGAGCAAGGATGTCAGATCAGCTGTTGTGTGATCTTATGCTCGCAAAATGCATCTCAGATAAATGCTAATTAATTGGCGTAAACCATCTGGGTCTATGATGGATACAAGACAGTTCACAGTGGTCAAACTTGTTTTCTTTGTCAGTAACTGTTGCTATTTGTAGTAAACGTTACGCTCTAACTGCACGCACTTAGTGTATTGGCCTAGTGTACTTACACTACTTCACGGGTTAATTTTCAAAATGCAGCGACATAACATGCAAGCTGACTATTATGATCATCCGCACACTTTTACAAACTCTGCTTTTGTTCCATTTTTATAGCCAGTGACGACGTGCATTTTGTTTAGTCTTGAGTCTCCAAAAAACGAAACTCTCGGTCTTGGATCTTGACAAAAAATTCTTGTTTACGTCACTGATTACTAAACTGCACGCAAACCACTAAACATTTCTAACTATACACAAGCAGTATATCCACATACAATGCATGAGCGTTAGAGATTAATTTATTAATGATAGCGTGCTATATATGTGTACAATTAATAATAATAATGATAATGATGTATTTTGACGTCAGCAGAGGTGAACATTTGAAAACTATTTCTGTTAAGTGCAGCATTTTGTTCAGCCCAATCGCAGACTACTATCACCATGCGGCATGTATGACGCTATGCAAGTACGGTTTATCAGCTATCTGGTAAGGCCCACATTCCAGTACTGCAACATGGTCTGTGACTAGGTCTTCAGCAGAGAAAATCGCAGACCAGGTCTCCGACCACGTCAGCAACCTGCTCAAAACCTGGTGGCAAACGAGGCTGGAGTATTGGAATTTGGCGCTAAGAGAATGAACTGATAAAGTCAAAGACAAACCATATTGTCATTAGCATGCACTGGCAGCAGAGACTCAACTGTCTTCTGGCTGAACTGCATAAATAACAACCAGAGACAATAGCAATAAAAACAAGAAGCCCAGATGTCGCTAGGATGGCCGACCGTACTGCTCCATAGCAGACGATCTATGCAAAAGCTGTGGTGCATTCATGCAAATCGGTCCAGCCGTTTTCTCGTAATCGGCATCGCCCGGTTTAACCGAATTGACCCAAAATGTAATCAGGTCGTCCCATGGTCACTCCACTCCCATGGTCACTCCACACCTTCCCTGAAAATTTCATGCAAATCGGTCCAGCCGTTTCGCCAGAATACAAAATTTTCTCGTATTG
>Ga0209679_1001508_pt1 | contig 10098 bp, 7 predicted proteins | sample WorMetHEROISLAND_4_FD_187408 | JGI IMG/M metagenome (GOLD analysis project Ga0209679, IMG submission 187408) | Marine gutless worms symbiont microbial communities from Max Planck institute for Marine Microbiology, Germany - Olavius sp. 2 HERON... ...
CACGAAATTTCACTACACAAGTACCAAAATTACTATGGACCCGGAAGGGAGTGCGCGCAACAGTTGTAACAGCTGGCCATTGCACGCATGCTGAGCTAACCAGCGGGCATGCTTTGGCTGGCTGTTACAGCTGTTGCATGCACTCCCGCGGTCTATGCTAATTAACTAGCTAATTACTCATTAATTGGAAAATAAGTGAAAAATCTGAGACGGTAGATCTGTGGGCAATGTCAGCACGAATGTGTAAGCAAAGTTTCGTTGCGCTCCGCTGCGTATTAAGAAAGCCTTAGGGATTTCTGGACCTTTAGAGAACTGATAACAACAACAAGAAGAAGAACAACAACAACCAGAGTAGCGTTTTGGACCCGCCTTCCGGGTCCAAAAATTGTCACCGTTTTTAGGTCTATAATGGCAATAACTTTTCCTGTTGTCAACCGATTTTCATAAATTTTTGGCAGACTTGCACTACAGGAAATTTGCAATAAGGAGATGCATAGCTAACCCACCTAACACATGGTTTGTGTATTACGGCCTTGTAAAAACTTGGATCACTGCTTTTTCATGTTTACTGCTATGCAGTACACTGTTTCAAAAGTGGCCCTTTTAGTACGGCAATATCTTTGTCGATTTTCGTCGAGATATCGTAAAATAAACTTTACATAATACTAAATTCACACGGAACACATTAATTTTCTGCAAATGTCCGTAATGGGCAGTGGAGTGCCTATTTTCAGGTGAAAAGATCAAAGTTCAGGTCATAGTTCGAGAATACGTTTTTTACGTTTTTCACAATCCAAAAAAACGACTTTTTACGTTTTTTTGAAGTGTCATGTCAAAAAAACGTTAAAAACGTAGAAAGCCTTATCCAAGTTTCATGTACACAAATCAGATCACCGGTATCAGACAACTACAAAATTGGGTACTTTCCGAAATGTAGGCTTTTAGGCGCACTATAATATAGGCTTACTTACTTACTTACTTACTTACTTTGAAATAGCTAACTGATGTGATACACGCAACATTAGGCCTATGTTAAAATTGTTCATTGTTGATTAAAATTGGCCCCACATATGACCTTAGTAATTGCGTGAAGGACAACAAAACTGATTGAGACCTATATGTTATTACTTCTACGTTTTTTACGCCTTTTTACATTTTTTTCAAAATCCAAAAAAACGTGACTTTTTACGTTTTTTTGCCGTGTTTCTTACGTTTTCTCGAACTATGGTTCAGGTCATCGGACGTCATAATATACACAAAATGGCGCCATATTTACTTACGGGCGGCCGATCAAGCACAGGCGGATTCGGCGCCGACTACAAACCAGGCCTACGCCGTTGTTAGGCCTAATTTACTGTCGGCGCCTGAAAGTGGGACGCTCGGCAATTGTGCGGACGGCCGCATATCATGTCGGCACTCGACGGCGACATGCTTTCTCGTTTTAGCAGCATACTTTCGCTTGATTCATGACTTACGTGATCTGAGGTGGCCGTCTGTTTGAGAACCATACTCTCGTGTAAAGTATTAGACTCTTTCAGATATACTGCGTACCCACTTTGTCCTCGCTCACAACTTCGAATAAATCAGCCGAGTTTTGTTAATTTTTGGCAGACATAAACTGCAGAAAAGTTGCAAAAAGTGATTTATAACTAACCCACCTAACGCGTTTTGTGTAACTGCACTACGTTGTAAAATCTTGATCGCAATTTTAGTCATGTTTTCACTGCTCGAAAAGTTAGGGTTTTATTTTGGCAATATCTGTCAACTTTCATCTTAATGTCACAATTTTTGACAGAATCATACCTGAAGATTATTACCTATAAGTTTTGTCCTTGAATAAACTCATAGGTTGAACGACGATAAACTATTACGAATTCATTAGAAAACAACCTTTAGAAAACTAATTAGATAACCAATTAAAGGTTGTTTTCTAATGAATTCGTAATAAGTTTTGTCCTAGTTGACGTAGGGAATCAGCTTAGTTAGGTTAGGCCTAATGCTATGGTAGCAGATGACGCATTGTTCCGCGGCTCATTGTGTGCTTTGGACTGTAGCAATGTTGACTCGTGACTCGTGAGGCATCAGAATTAATTGGTCCGGACCTATGACCACCTAATGCATGCGTTTATTCACCAAACAATTAGGCAGTGAGAAGAATGGACGACATTTCGAACATTGCTGTAACTGTGTTGTTGTGTTATTTTACTTACTTGCGTGAATCGTATCCAAAGTAACGATTTTCGCACTCACTTTGTACTGATGTAGCAGTGACCGTGACCGACGTTGTGATAAGTTTTTACAAGGTGTTGCAATGTACAAACCGCCTGTACCTTGTTGCAAATGTCTCGTAGTTAGAGCTGTCGAAATAACGCGTTAATTAACGCGTTAACGCGTTAAAGAATTAATCGCGATTAAAAAAATAACGCCGTTAAAAAATTAACACACATACGTAAATTCCATGAAACAGAAGTTCCAATATGCAATTGAATTGCGGTTATTTGACGATAGAATAATATTCAATTAATTATTAGCGGTTAATTTGTCAGTTTTGCATCATCATTTGATGGCATGTTCGACAGTGGTCGCATCTTGTAGATGAGTCATGATCAGCAAGACGTGCAGTCGTTCGCTGGCGGCAACCTACAACATAAACTGGACCTGTCGAATTGACGCGTTAATTAACGCGTTAACGCGCGATTAAAATAATTAATCGCGCGATTAACGCGATTAAGAAAATTAATCGCTCGACAGCTCTACTCGTAGTATATTTCTGCCAAAGTTTGTGAAAATCGGTTGACATATTTCAAAGTTATAACTTATAAGCGAAAACAAAATGGGACCGTTTGAGACAATGTATATAAAATTGGCTAAAAACTAGTAGGCCCATAAGATGAGCTGTGTGGCAACAGGCAGGCTACTTGTAACACTGTTGCTGACACAGCGACTAGGCGTATATGTATGCAATGTGATGTGTCCATGCGACATATCAGCCGGAGTGACGCGCGCCGCATTGGAATAATGGAACATGACTATACACATGATAGTGCACTTTGCTTAATGAGCGTCGTGACCGGTTTACAATATGTAGCGCATACTAGCGACTGGATCTGTTCTGTTCGGACTGATACACCGATTCCTTGTTGTGACTGCTTTCACGGATGTTTCACATTTCTTAGGATTTTTATGCTCACCGTTTACCCGATTTCCTCTAATTTTCTGTTTGATCTTATTTCGACAGACACCTACGCGCCACTCACTGTCAAAAGACTTTTAGCACCGGCATTAGGCTGCTATATATAGAAACACCAGGTTAGTCAACACAATGCCATAACTTAATTAAAACAAACCGAAACAACAATCAAACACATAATTATAACGTAGGATGAACTTAAAATGTGATAAATATTATACAAATTGCATCAATAAACTTTTGCCGCCACCGGGATTCCTCTTGCGCAGTGATCGACAACTCTACCACTTCGGCCATCCCGCCACCAAGTAAGTCAGTAAGTAAAACATCAGTTTATAATATAATGCGTCACTGTCCATGCATCAGAACTTGTTCCCCACTACACCGTCGTCTTGAAGTCTGTCTTCGGACAGCATAGTGGTCGTCGTCATCGTTTTATTCGTCGATGAATCGACTCGCGCCGTTCATTCTGTTCCCGCAATGCATTACTGCACGCGCCGGAAGCGGAAGTGCTCACCGACGAAGGGCGACATCTGGCGGTTGCGGCGCCGTATCTGGTCGCCGGATTATCACAATCCAATCTTCGTCGTATATTATCTCGCTCTGGCTCTTTCTTATATTCCGTACACCGACCGGCGGCACTTCATTCGGATAATACAGCAGCTTGTCGATACCGATGCTACATTCAGACTGATGCCCCAGCCACTGTATCATCATGCTTCTGATGCTGCATAGCCAGCATGTGAAAGATATTCGCCGCCATAACTGACGATATTTTATGCCTCCGCCACCGATAAATGCGGCGGAGGCATGTTTTCGGGTCGTCCGTCCGTGAGTGCGTCTGTGCGTACGTCCGGGCGTGCGGCCTGTTAGCACAGTAACTCCGAAACGGGTTGAAGGATTTTGACCGAATCTTACACAAAAATATTCTACACCACGGTTAGATGAGCTGATTGCGTTTTGAAGGTCATGGGGTCAAGGTCAAGGTCGCTACAAGGTCAAATGTTTGAGTGAATTATTGCAGCGGGCGGAGGCATCCACGTCGACGCTTGGCCATCGAAGTATCATCTACTTTATTCTCGTCTTATAATATATATTATGTAGGCCATGCTGATACTAATTCCACAACTAATTATAATTTTCCGCCTCTGACTCCATAGACTGAACATCATACCCACTTTTTGAGCTACTTCTTCGTTTTCATTTGAACTAGAGCTGTCGAACGATTAATTTTTTTAATCGCGTTAATCGCGCGATTAATTATTTTAACGCGTTAACGCGTTAATTAACGCGTCCATTCGACATGTCTAGTTTATGTTGTAGGTTGCCGTCAGCGAACGACTGCACGTCTTGCTGAACAAGGCTCATCTACAAGATGCGACCACTGTCGAACTTGCCATTAAACAATGATGCACAACTGACAAATTGACCGACATTTGTTGTTAATAATTAATTGAATATTATTCTATCGTCAAATAACCGCAGTTCAATTGCATATTGGAACTTCTGCTTCATAGAATTTTCGTTTATGCGTTAATTTTTTTAACGGCGTTAATTTTTTTAATCGCGATTAATTCTTTAATGCGTTAACGCGTTAATTAATGCGTTAATTCAACAGCTCTAAATGGAAGTGATGTTCTAATGCATTGTTGTGCTTGTAATGTAACTGAAATATCAGACAAGGACCCAACCAATGCTACTGATTGGTTTGCTCCTTGCCTGATATTTCAGTTTGTAAACCTGGGTGCAGGATTTGTTCCTTGCTTACTGGTGCATAACTGTAGGTCCTGTTATCGGGACTATTGCCACACTGGTTGTTAACAGAGTCACCCATCCAAATAATGTGGGTCACGTCTAGCTTACATTGTGTTTAACCCTTACCAACTCAAAGTGCAGAAAATGATGCACTTCAGCACACCGAACCTAAGTATATGTGGTGCTTTCTTCTGCTGACTGCTATTATTTAAAGTACAGTTACACGTTAGATTGTTTGACTACTTTTGATATGACAGCTGTTTTAGCCAGTACTTGATAATGTGATTGATATTGATTGAATAATATTAGAAATGTGCTGTATCATGGAGGAATTTTTTTTATAAACTTTATCCTTTACTTTTTCTGTCAGACTTTACTAATGTATGAAGTTGTAAGTCAGCTGTTGTAGGTCATCTTTTGAAATTCATAAGAAAAACTTAGGAAATCTTGGGTTGCTGATTTAGGAAGAATTTAGGTAATGCACATAGGAAATACGTAGGAAGAATCCTAGGAAGTTTTGTGAATTAATATTTATGTATGTCGTTAGGTGAATTTTAAGTATTGCAGGTTTTTATCATATCAGTAATTTGCAATATTGTTTTCATTATTTTGTTATATAGCGACGTTCAGCCAGATGACACTGCACGCCAGGCAGTTGTATCTTCTGGTAGTGTTTCGAGCTCTAGTCATTCAGTTAGGTACGTAGTCCAGAGTCTTATAACGTGTTCATTTTGATGGTATGCACTTGGTATGTTGTGATTTTAATGAAGTATGGATTAGTTGTAGCAGAGCAGAATTGTGGAAATTTGCAGATTGATGCTGAGAATTTACTGTTATTTTTAAACAGTCATTTCATGACATGGCATGCTTCCAGTCCTCCAACGAATATATTCCCCTTTCTTGCTCTCAGCTGTTTGATTTACTCTTATTTAGTTTCTATCTTTTCTGTTATTTATTTTTACTGTTAATTTTATTGCTGATACAGTTCTTCGAGCTTTGTGGCTATAAATGATTATAAAACAAATGCAGGATTCATTCCTGTTTGATCTTTTAATAATGCTTATAGCAGTTGTGTGTGCAAAATATGGAATGCACAGCTATGCAGTAGAACAAGCTGTATAACAGTACAGAGTGGTGGTGCAAATGAATGTATACACAGCCGACTGATAGTGAACTTATTGATTGAAAGTGATCTTTCCTATGTTATATTGTCGGTGCTGTTAGATATGTAATACTAGTCTTTTTATTTCATTTTCATTTTGCAAATGCTGCAGTTGCTGTTTCATTCAGCCATCCAACTGTGGTGTTATCAGTAGAAGATAATATTCTCAAACCACTCGCTGGTTTTGACAAAGGGAATCGATGATGTGTGTTATGGTCTGCATCTGACCATGCCGACACTGACTAGTGTTTTTGCCTGATGAATGTCAGAGGACATTCTGTTTATTATATTCTTTGTGTTGTTCTGTGTAGTAGCGAAAGTGCTGCAAGCAATTCTAACGAAAGTCTTAGTGACCCAACACATGTGCACCGTCTGACCTCCTCTCAGCCAATGCCTCCCGCCACAGCATCCATTCCAAACAAGTCAGTGCATCAGCGTGTGCTGGATGACCCAGACTTCCATGCAGAGGTTGAACTGCCACCTCTGGAAGCCGTCATTCCAAAGGAGTTACTGCGGAAGTTGAAGCCAAAGGAGAAAGAAAGACAGAAAGTTATTAACGGTAGTTTGTTGTTACTGTTTATGCTCAATAGTAATTCAAGTGCTGTTATAGAACATTACTGATCTGTTGTGACTGTGAAATACGAAGATTTATTTGCAGAATAGTTTTACTTGTTACACAAACTATAGGAACATGGAGACATTGGGTTGCAAAATGGTTAAAAAGTTTAAAGGTGCGTATAGCTCGTTTTGGGTACCCATCTCAGAGATACGAGGCATCATGTATGCCATATGGGATCACACAGTGTTACCTGCCACCTGACACAAGTGAATGCGTAAGTAATGACTAAGAATATGAAACTGTGTTCCACCTGCAGTTAACTCACACGCAGGTCTGTTCTGCTGATAGTTGTCGGTACATACAGTACATACGACCGTTGATGGGGCACAAGTATAGAGAGCCTCTTTGCTTCAGCGATTTGATGCTGTTGATCAGACAACAGGAAATGCAACAGACTTGTAAAAGACAGCTGCAGCAGCCCCCAAAGATTCTCCATGGGGACCAAACCTAACCTGGATTAATTCTGGAAAAGCAGGTTGTGTAAACGAAAACCGAAAGTAGTGGAGGGAGTGGCAGTGGTAGCATCAGCACTGTGCCATGAAATTATCGGTGCCAAGACCGGTCTACCTGGAGAGAGCACAATACTGCTGCTGCTGCTGCTGCTGCTGCTGCTGCTGCGGCGGCGGCGGCGGCAGCGGCGGCGGCGGCTGATGACGATGACGATGACGATGTGCCATGAACAAGAATGCTCTTCTGACATTGCTTCAACTGATCATAAACACTTGCTACTTGTAAACAACATTTGAAAACCTTTGTATTGCATCTGATTTTGTTTATTCTTGCATTGTTTGATTTTTGTCTGTAATCAGCTTATTATATGTCACATACCCAGACTTCTTTATGCACTGCAGAAAGGACAAAAACATTCATGTGAAGGTGTGTGCTCGTGAATTGATAGAGTTGGTTTGTACTGTTTTCAGAATTGTTCTACACGGAGAAGGCGCATGTTCGTGTAGTGAAGGTGCTACAGCGTATTTTCTATCAGCCAATGCGTGATGAGACGTGGATCTCGGCTGACCTTGTTAACCTGCTGTTTCCAAACATTGATGAGCTGGTTGAGTTACACTGTGAGTTGACTGTTTTGTTGTTACTCCCTGGTTTAACCTCACTTAGGCCTTGTCTGGTGTAGTTTTTACTGCACAATGCACGTAGTGCAAAGCACAGTATTGCTGTCGTAAGTCATCCATCCGTCTGTCCGTCTGTCTGTAACATTGAGGTACCGTGGTTGCATAAGTTGGGTTTCTTCGAAAGTAATTGCAGGAATAACTAACTTAGGGTCTTTACTCCTCGGAGCCCAAACATCGTCGATCTAGTCTCAAAATTCCGGTGGAATAGGGGTGGGGTCGATGTTCTCAACAGAAAACCTGCAATATCTCTGAAATGGGGCAAGATAGGACCAGTGTTACTATTGATGACTAATAGGAAGTTGCATATGCGCTTTCCATGGGCACCGAAATCAGCAGTCATGGATAACGCTGAACAGCCATTACGCACTCTATTTCAAAATACGCGTTTTCCAAACCCACTGTGAAAAGCTGAATGAAGACGCACAATATCAGCAGCAAAGCTGTAGTACAACAACTCTAGTTTCTGGCAATATAAGGTTTTTGCTCAGATATGCGGGGGTTCCCTGGCAGGGGATGTCAAACGACAGTGGGGTTGTCGACAACGGCAATTTTCAGTGTTTTCGCTGACTGTATCTTCTGAAACTTTAGAGATAAGATCAGCATTATTATACAGGGATACAATGTCCCTTGTCAGCTTCCACTGATCCCCAAACACGTGACCTTGAATGACCATGAATGGCCATTTTACGTTAAATTCTGTTTTCACGCTGGCGTGTCTGGCGTCGGAGACTGTGACTTTCAAAAATAACTGCACAAAAACAAATACACTAGACCCATACTGTTGGCAGCAGTCGTGTAGCTTAGGGACTCTTAGTTTCTGGCAATATAAGGTTTGTGCATATTCGCAGGGTTATTTTAAGGATGGAACGTCAATTGACAGTGGGGTAATCACTACTTCTTCAGAATCTTAAGAAAGAAAGCCAGCATTATTTTATAGTGTTATTTAGTCCCTCATCAGCTTTCCACTTACGCCAAAATGGAAACCTTGAAAAAAACTTGAATGGCCATTGTATGTTAAATTCTGTTTTTGTCAAGTTGAAGTTCAAGATTTACTTATTTACTTATATGGACAGTGCCATGATGATATCTGTGCATTCCAGTCAACTTGTCAACGGTCAACTCTTCACAGCAAAAAAGTGGATGCAGCCTTACTGCCTCAGTGTCCTGTACAGTTAAACAGCAAATTAAAATACGAACTGCTTATGTAATTGCTTATTCAAATTGATTGCAGCATTGCATCATTGTGCATGCTATCTGCATGGGTTTCTTGTAAAAACAGCATGTTGTTTTAATCAAGTGAAATAATTCTCTATGTTAATTCTTAACCCTCTGTTTGATTAGTTTTCTAAAAAATTAATGCGACGATCTACTGGAAGTATGGATCAAGCTTGCGTTGCTGAGCTACGGTACATCAAATTATGTGGTGTGTGATTATAATGCTGAAAAATGTGAATGTTACCACTACTTTCGGTTTTTATCTGGCCTGCTTTTTCAGTGTTACTCCCGGTTTGACAGAAAACAAAAATAGTGGTAGTAGTAGAGCAGTAGTTTTCAGCATTATAATCACTCGTGTTCTGTACTTGGAGTTGGTTTACGAGATGTATATCCAGCACAGCATATATAGTAATAAACCGTGTCATGCATACATTTTCAGCTGCACTGAACAATGAGTTTGTAAAGAAGAGAGAAGAAGATTCTGTAGTTGGAGATTTTGCAGAAATATTGGTGAACAAAGTAAGTGTGCTTATTCGTTAAATGTGCGTATTCAGTATCTTACTACTTTACAATTTACCAGCATGTCAGATATTTCCATATGCTATGTGGGTTGTCACGTGCAGAATAGTGGACCACTGTTCAGCTGAGGTTGCATTAATTTGGTGGATTATTTTTATCTGTTGTCAGGAAAGTGTTGGCGTTTGTTTGTCGTAGATTTAAAGTAATCTCACGCCATTTATGAAAATTTTCAGCTTATTGAAAATGCAAAGTTGAGGATAACTCATTGTATCGGCCGACCGATACATTGCAACCACTACGTTGGCCATTGTAGCGGTTTTTCTGGAATATCTTGGTCAATTCTTAATCGATTTGCACCAATTTTACAGGCATAGTAGTGTGCCAAAAAACACGTCTCCCTGTAATTTTTGAGCTTCTTAGCTCAAGCGGTTTCAGAGCACGGCGCCGCCGCGACTTTTTTTTATCAGGGTGTGCCTGTCACGGTGTAGGGAATCCCTCGACTGCCTCACAC
>Ga0209679_1001509_pt1 | contig 10095 bp, 8 predicted proteins | sample WorMetHEROISLAND_4_FD_187408 | JGI IMG/M metagenome (GOLD analysis project Ga0209679, IMG submission 187408) | Marine gutless worms symbiont microbial communities from Max Planck institute for Marine Microbiology, Germany - Olavius sp. 2 HERON... ...
GGGACACAGATGACCCGATTACGTTTTTGGGTCAAAAGGTCAAAGTTCAAGGTCACACCATCGCGTCGGAGGCGCACAGCACTCGACGCTACCGTCGAGTGCAACTTTTTCTAGTTCTAGTTTTATTTCATTTGTTTTTTTAGGTCGACTCCTCCGAGTTGACGAAATAAAGCTGGCTTCGATGTTTGTCCATCTATACATAGATATCTGTCCGTCCATCCACAAAAAGTTTCTCTGATTTGAATGAAATTTGGTATGTAGGTAGAGGTCGATGAGTGATGCACTACGGTGTGCCATGTGGCCCGATCTTGATCCAAGGTCCAGATCAAGGTCACGTGGGGTTGAAAGTTAGAAATTCTTCCATTTTCAAAATCGATCTCGTCTGCCATTTTCAATGGGAGCTGGCAAATGACTGCTGAATCTTTAACTAGAGGACAGTTTGATCTGGCCAGATTTTTGTTGTCTGTCTTAGTTTTTGTGTCCCGTGACTTTGAACTTGGAAGATAATTCTAGCCTGGCTCGTAGGAGGAGTCAACCGTCAGTCCCGCACGGGGCTAATTTATCATTTAATTTGGCTGTGTTAGATGATTGCCTCAATACTTTAACACTGTTGGTCGGGCATCTAGCCTGTAAAAATTCCTGTCCCGGCAGTTCCCAAAATTTTAGTTTTTTTGTGAGCAGTTTTACTTGTGTAACTGCAGAAAAATTGTCTGGTTACACAAAAGCTGAAAGTAGTCGTTGAATACTGTGCAGGTATAGTGTCTAGTGTCTACATTATTATAATTTTACATTGCGTGTGTGTATTGAGAACCTGATGTCATATGAAGCAGTATAATTCGGTTATTAATTCTAGAAATACATAGTTTCTGTGAATTTATGTACAGACAATGAATTTCACTTTGTTCTTAACGACACAAAGCTACAGAAACTTGCTCCCAAAGTCTGGAAATCAAAAGACTGTTCCGTCGATGAGCCACTGCTAACATTCCACTTCCGAGTTCAGTATTACGTAGACAACATCGGACTTCTTAAGTGCGTTTTGACATCATTCTACGTAGTTAATGTACAGAACTGTGAACATTCTTCTAGTGATGAATCTGCATTGTTTTTAGCGCTACCATTTCATTGGTTGTATTTTTATGCCTCTGTCAATGTAGTGCGGACGAGGAATTATGTTTTCTGGCTGTTCGTGAGTCCATGAGTCTCTGCGTGTGCCCCGACCTTTGTCAACACAATATCTTGAAAAGTTTTACAGAGCTTTGACACTGTGCGTCGATTTCTAATTTCTAGGTCTTTCTGTCTTTTTTCTGTTATTTATTGCTCGCATGTAATTGTCTTTTACGGCTTATTCTTTCTTTCGGAGACCTTTTCAGAATCGTCAGAAATCACGACGTGTTTGATTTTGTTAATTAAACTTTTTTCCACGTTCGTCTGTAGTTACTTAGATGAAACTAGCTTATGGTGTAAAATGATGTTGTTTGTCTAATTTGTGGCAGCTTATTCTAAATGCACAAGTTTAGAAATGTATGCTGATACAGTGCAGTAGTGTCAGTCAAGTGATTGGCTGTGAAGCCAGCCTCCAAAATGACCTAAATTGTATCGGGTGGGGCGCTAAACTCTACGCACTCATTCACAGTGCTGTAGATGTGGCGGAGAGTATTGGTGGAATATATTGAAGTGATTCTGCTGTGCTCAGAGAGAAGACAACGAGACTGCAATATTATCTGCAGCTGCGTGACAACCTTCTGCACTACAACCAGTCGGTCAGCGAGGAGAAATGCTTTCTGCTTGCTGGGCTTGCACTGCAGGCCGACTTTGGCAACTTTGACCAGCAGCGGCACATTGGCGCCTACTTTGACCCTCGAGAATTCTTTCCTGCCTGGGTGAGTCAGTTGTGTGCATTTATTCTGTAGAAGGGAGACTGGTTATGCAGCATTGATTTGTGTTTTTCTGTGACAGTCAGTGGGGAATGTTCGTGTTGTTTCTGCATGATTTACTGCTGAAGACAGTTATTCACTCTTTCGTTTTTGTTTTATTGGACAGTTTTTCCGGAGTTTCTTCAGGTTAGGACCCCATGGGTGAGCTTTTATAGTTGGAGTGGGACTTTTTCCGGCCAGATGCCCTTCCTGGTGGCCAAACAGGTGCGTCAGAGTGCTGAAGACATTTGCCGAGGGGCGAAAAAGATGGAAGACATAAAAATGCAGCTGGATTATGACATGCGTGAAACAAGACTTGAAAGATCAAAAAAGTGACATTCAAAGAACGAAATTGGTGTAACAGTCGGAAGAGCATCCAGCGTGAAAAATGATGTCTATGCCTGCACTGTTTTAAGCGCACATGTGCACCATTTTAACAGCCATTTCCCAGGTAAAGGGTTGCTCTGTGACTCTGTCATTCTCCATTGATTCCTAATCTGAGTACACTCTAAGGACAGGCCAGAACTCTTCTGTAGATAGTTGTGGTGTAATTGACAATACGTAACCAACTTTGTGTGTTTTGTGCATCTTATGCTGTTACAATAGCCATCCTGTTATTTTTATGCTAGGAGTTTTACAGTAAATTTTATTACATATTCTACATCCTGCCGACTCGTTGAGCTCGGTCTGACTGGTCAAGGACAACAGATGCTGTGTGTAAAAACAGGTGATGATCCGTCGTGGTCAGGACTATATCACCAGTCACCTGCCGACCGTACATCGAGACATGGCCGGTATGTCACCGCCCGATGCCCGGGTCCAATACATACGTGATTCGTCTGAGCCTCCTGCTGCACATAATATGCACTTCTATCGGCTGCGCAGACGAAAGTATGATCCGGTGCCTGGAAATGACTGGCTGGCTATTTGTCCGAAGGGACTAGAAGTTTACGAGGTTTTGTAGTGAGTTTTCTACTGAACAGTTTGAAACACTGCAGTTAGTCTGTTACTTTGTGTGTGTGTAGAATGGGAATAAAGTGACACATTTTATTTCTCGTAATTGATCGTAAATAATTGCACACTTTTGTGAATTTTACCTCATTTGTTTGGACTCTTTGGAGATAGTGGAACGGGTGAAAAAATGTACCAGTTAAACTAAAGGTGGGAGGCTATATTTGCGATAATTTGCTGTCGGTTATATATGAATCCGATTTGTTGACTTATTAATATTACTACTTCTGCTGCTTTGAATTTTTCTGGAATTGCTGCAAGCTGTGCCAGGTTTACGATTTGAACTTCTGGGAATTGATACAGCAGGACTTTGTTCAGGATAAAGCCCAGCTAATAGAATCAAAGCAGGGAATGGTAGTTTTTACTTATTAACACATACAGTCCATTTCTATTTCGCTAATATGAATAGTTTTAAAGTGCAGATGATAAATTCAAAACGAGTTTTAATCCAGTTTTTAGTGTTTTCGTATCAGCTGAACTCTTTCTGCGGGTTTATTCGTAAACGCTGTTTTTTACAGTAAGCAAATGTCAAGAGATTGAGATGAATATTGCACTTAATTTTGCGGCTGCTGCAAGTCGGTGTGGTTGAAGGCAGTGTGGTTGTGTAGAAGACAAATTATTGTATGCTGTTCATGCAGAATACATTCATATGTTTTTTTACAGGAGTCCTCAGACCACTTCAAGAACCTGTTGTCAGTATTTATGTGGTCAGATATTGGAAAACTTTCCTGCGAGGCAAGTTTATTGTGAATAGGTATTTACTATTAAGCGATAAAGAATTTACGAGTATATTATTTTTAAAAATTAAATTTTGTACGGCAAATTTTTTTATTATTTATTTCAGCAATTATGATTTAATTGACCAGATTCTCTCACTAAGCAGTTTAGCTAATTTTAGGATAACATTGCTATAAGTACATTCTGTGGACCATGATACCTGTCACATTGACTCACTTGCCATTGAGTTAACCCTCTTTAAGTATTATTATGATATATCATAACAGTCAATAAATTTGATAATATTCTAAGCTCTTTCCGTCACGTGGCATACCTGTAGTTGAACTAAGCACTGGAGGTGAGTACAGGTCACGTGCTGTCAACATTGATAGCTGATTGGTTGATGTCAGTAAACCACCAGATAATTCGTAAAACAGGCAGCGAGACCATTTTTTGCCAGATGGTGCATCAGTCGATGTTGATTGCTAATTTATAATAAATTTAAATGCATTGTGAATTGTTGTACAACATTTTTGTAAATATCGTGTAATAGTATCACAAAGCCAGATTTATTGAATTTACCTTAGCAACCACATTTTTAAACGTACACACCATTAAAATCGTGATCGTCTTGATGTCAGTTTAACTTTAAGACAATCATATTCCAACTGAAAATGCTTTGATCCCCATTTTTGTGTTTTATGGGTAAAATAAGGGGTTTTAGCGTTTTTCAGCTTTGCATGCTTAGCGGCTTGTGAGACCTGTCGTTTGAGCTGTTAACTGCCACAGTCGGTCAGTGGGTCTCCTTACTGCAGTGTTTGGACCTTCCCATTGAAAATGGATTATAAGGATGAAAATTGGGGCAAAATGGGGAAAGGAGTCATTGTATTTTGACCCCAAACAAACTCATTCTTACTTCTTGGGACCTAAATGACTGTGCAAAATTTCATCAAAATCAAGTAAAAATTGCAACCGTGGGAAACCACAGACAGTTGCTAGTGATATTATAATCTGTTCCATGCTATGCTGTAGCAGTGGGACAGATAATTAGCAGATTGTATCAGTTCACTTTCATACTTTACTAATTTTGGTTATTGTCTAACTCGCGCTTATAGTCATCTAAACATTGTGGATTATGTAAATATTTACTGTTTACAGAGGTAACTTGATTAGTTACCTGTTAGTTTGCTCCAAAAATTACTTATTGAATGGAGTTCAAGATCACCGGGTAGTGGAAGCTGAGTATATCTCTTCGTGGGAACCCATCTCAGAGCTACGGGGTGTTACTTACCATATGGAATCACACAGTGTTACCTGCCACCCGACACAAGTGAACGTGCCCCATCATACCCCCAGCCAACCAGGCTGGTACTTGATTTATCTACCCCGGAAGGATGGAAGGCTGAGTTGACCTAGGTAGCTTGATAGCAGCCCGACCGGGAATCAAACCCACGACCGCTTGACAAAGTTAATAAGTATATTTGTTAGCCCTCACCAATTAACTATTATTTTGTATTCATTACTATTTCTAGTGTTGATGATACACTGAGATTCTTGTGTAATTATTCTTGCACCACCAATAGATGCAGTCGAGGCATTTTGTTTTTCGGTTGTCCATTTGTGAGTGCATGCTTCCTTGCATCCAGATGTTAGTCCTGTTAGCACAGTGTCTTACAAACCAGTGGACAGAGTTTCACCAAACGTTGGTTGATGATGTAGTTGATGAACTGATTAGGTTCTGTAGGTTCAGGGGGTCAGGGTCAAGGTCACTGCAAGGTCATATCTTCAAGACACCATATCTCCTGAACATGTTGAAGGATCACAACCATATTTGGGCTCAAAGTAAGTAAGTAAGTAAGTAAGTAGTGTAATAAACACGTGACACACACATGCGGAACAATGGAAGGTAAAGCTTGCTACAAGGTCATATATTTCAGTTCTGTATTGCGGCAGGTGGAGGCATCCACATCGATGCTTGGGTATTGCAGTATCATCTTGTTTCAGAATGAATTAGCGACAAATTATGAAAATGCTGTGTTATTATAGAAATTGTGTGTTATTTGAGCAGAAGAAGAAGTTTGAGATTGTTGCCGACGGTTTGGCTGAGCGACGGTTTGTGTACTATGCGTCAAGCAAGGAGTCCGGTGAACGATTACTAGACATGTGCCGTGCCTCACATCGTTTCCAGCTGAGTCGTCAGGCTCAGTTGTCTGAGCTGAAGAGACTGGAAGAGCATGATCGTTGGGGTGTTCGACACCACGAGAAATACATCTACAGCGAGAATGCCGATTTCTCGTCACTTGACCTGCAGCGCGTGCCACAGGCTGTTGCAATGACAACGCCAGCTGGTGGAGGAGGAGGAAGTGGCAGAATAATGGCAAGTGCACCACGTAGGTCAAAGAATGCCATACGTGCTGTGTCAAGTCCACCGTCTGCTAGTACCCCAGTTACTGGAAGTGAAGGTGAATTTGGCTTTTTTGTATTATATCTGTTGTAGAATATGCAGGGTTCAGACACCCCGGGTACATACCCAGAAAAACCCAGCAAAAAACTGCACCAAACGTAATCCAATTTCAGTTTGTCATCCCAATAATAATTAGATTTCTTTATGTTTAAAGCTTCTAAAGATCCATGATTAATGCATTTGCAAATTTTTAGATATTGTGAATTATTGTTGAAGTTAAATAAAAGCCTAGGCTGATGAGCTACTAAACTAGAATGCATGGCAATGACCAGCTTCATGGCCGCTCGTTGCTGTCACCTAGAGAGTGGTTAATGCCAGTCCTCTGAACTGTGGCCGGTGGGTGGGTCAGAACTCCGGTCCTTTTTGTAGCCGTTTGTGGACTAAAGTACATGAAATTAAGTTTGCCTATGCAGGAGTGTCCATAGTTTGCAACACCATTTTCCGATTGACGATGTCTTGTTGCATTCTGGAGACATTCGCAATCAAGTCACGAAGTTGTCCGAAATCGTGCCGAAATGTCATGTTTTTGGAGTGCCAATTTCGAGCAGAAGGGCCCCCAAATTTCTGACCGAATTTTGTACATCTCCTTCACCGTCGACCATGTAGCAAAGTTGAGTGATGATAGGCCAAGGGACCTTGATTTTAGGCGGCGAAAAAAGAAATAAACGACTGCAGTAAAACATAATGGCCAGCGGCCAGCATAGCTGGCGGGCGGCCATAATCAACCAACAAGTTTTCTATGCACTTTTTTTCACAAATCATCTAGCACTGCTCATTCATATAAAAAACCCACGAAAAACCAAAAAAAAAACAAAAACCAATGAAACTCAAAACCTAATAAAACCCCCAAAACCCTGGTTTAGGCTTTTTTAAAAACTCGTTTTTCTGAACTCTTGAGAATATGATGCACCTGTACTGGTCTGACTAAGCCAGCTTTGCTTTACAGAGTCATAAAACAGGTAAATTGTGGTAAAAGCTGTGATTAAAATGTCTAAAACTAAATTTTTTGACGTAATGCCATAGGTTTTGTTTTGATGTTTGCATATACACAGTTTCACCGTTGTTTTATTGTCCGTTATCTATGTTGACTACAAAATTTGAAGAACATTTTACATGTTGTTCATTTAGCGAGTAAACTGGTGAGGTCGCAGCATGACAAAGCCAGTGGTGTAGCCACGGAGGTAGTGTGGGCACAGGGGGGTTTGAGGGACGGGTCCCCAGCGGGATCCAGGGGCAGAGCCCGGTGAGGGTCTGGGGACAAAGCTTCCAGTAGCCATACACAATCTGCAACTGACAAATGCATTTTCGAAGCAGTGTCAAATATTGATTATATAGCACACTTGATGGCCTTTCAGTAAACTGTACAGATTTACGGGTCCCCAAAATGACATTTTCCTGATCATGACTGTCGTGTGCACCATCTGTTGCTGTATCGCCTTTCCTGGAGTTTCTGTCTTTCTGCAATGAACTTTTTCAGTCTTTTTTTTGCAATGAACTTCATGTGTGTGTTCATAAGAAGTACACAGTGCATGGTGTACCTACAGATTTGTTACGGAGTCTACTAACACCCATCCCACCTCCAAAAAACTTTGAATTTCTGCATATCCAAGACCCACCATTGCCAAGATTGGGTGGGCACCCACCTGAGGCTGCGCCACTGGATAAAGCCAGGCAGTACTGCGTAATCTTGGTGCTCATCAATTTTAAAACTAATTCTTGGCAGCCGTAACAATTCTGTGGAAATGTTGCTGTTTCAGAGACGAAACTTAAGGAGATTATGATAGACACGCCTCCTCAGATAACACCGAGCTCTTTGTCTCTGACTAAAGTGACTCCAATAACTGGCCAGTCAACGGTCTGGACTTCACCACCTTACGGTATGCCATTGTTTGTATATAGCTCATAGCAGAATGATATGCACATTGCTGGTTCCATTCGGTGTTTAAAATGTGAAATTTGAGGTGAATGAACTGTGACTGTAACTCGGCCGCTGAATTTCTGTATAGACTCTAGGAACTGGGCCACTGTGTTATCATCCCAGGCATTCAGGCCAGATGTGTGCACAGACCGGGCAGAAAAATCAAGACTGGGCCGTGCCTGGCCGAATGCTTTGGAGTGTATATACTTGCTTACTTATTGCTTTTTGGTTATACAACTATGGCCGTTAGACTCACTGACTGGCTGTAGCCAAATATCACAGTATTTTTCATGCTTTTGTTTCCTGCTTTGGTTTCACCTTTTGTCGGAATCTAAGCCAACCTGCTGTACACGCTGCACGTTAGGTGAAAGTAGTAAATACGCTTATTATGTCTTGTTGGTTCCCAAAGTATGTATTTTTCCCATAAAAAAGTTTGAACCTTGTTTCTGGATTTAACTAATTCATAGATTCATTAATGCCAGAATAGTGAGACATAAAAATGTTGAATTAATCTTTCAGAAAGAGTTTTTTGTGACATTTTAAATGTGCCAAGGTCGTTTTCGGTTGGGACTCTGCCAGATTCCCTAGTCGGCTGGAGAAAGAAATACAGTTATCCCCATTTCCCACTGTGGCATCTTGTTCTTGGTGCCTTTGGATCTTGGTCCTGAGCCACACCTGCACTCACTGCCACTTTAACCACTGAATGCAACAACAATATTTTATGTCTGTCTGTTGCGTATTGTTGTGAGCGGCAGCAGAATTCTGCTGATACTGATACATGCTATGATCTGTCCTGCAGTGGCTTCAACACCACTTTCAGTGGCCCTTGACTGGAAAAGTGTTTTATGTGATCTGCTAGGTGACATTCATGGATAGTGTTAAAGGCTGAGTTAGCATTGTGGAATTATATTTACAACATTAATCTAAAACAGCTAGCAGTCATATTTAGATTCAGACCTTCATAACGCACAGCTGTTGAACACCTCCACGGAGGGATCATGGTATAGTGATGTTAGAAATACTCTTTTAGGTTTTTGTTTAACTGGTCTGCTGGTTTGGAGTTACTTCAGGTTGAGTTTCACTCCTCAAACAGTCTCCCCCAAATACCCTATGCCCAAGTAAAAGTGTAAAGACGTTAGGGGCGGGTAATTAAAATTGAAAGACAAAATAAATATTGAACCTATCATATGCTTGGCAATTATATGTTTATGCCAGATACTATAGTTTTCCTTCAGTGGTTTAATGCCATTTTTGGGTGACGGGTCATCCCCAGAGGTTTTCGCTTGGAGTCCGTTAAATGGAAACCAAAAGTAATGGTAGTGGTGGTAGTGGCAGTAGCAGATGATATTAAACAGCTGTTTGGATGCTAAGTTATGATCATTGAAATCCAAAAACAGCTTATTAGTAGTGTTACTGGTAATAAATTTTGTGTGTGTTGAACAGATGTGTCATCTGGTATTGAGTCACTATTACATCGTCTTCAGCAGCAGCAGCAGCAGCGACCGACCTTTATACGTTCTCCGTATCCTTCCACTCCACAGCAGCCAGCTCTTCTTACTCCAGCAGTCAGTAGAGGGAGTTTCACTCGATCGTCGGCATCATCCGGTGAAGGATCGCTAATCATGACTAGCGGAAATGTGAACCGAGTTCCGCAGTCAATTCTGAAGCAGCCGGTAGCGTCGCTGCACTGCGATGTCACCTCAGTACGTGCAACTACGCCAACAGTGGCACAGGCTGCTGTCAGTTCCGTATCGACGGGTGCCACGTCAATCAACGCAAAATCACTTCACCTGCCGCCTGGCGCAGACCTGAATGATGTGATTAGCGAAATGTTTAAACCACAGCCAACTGGGAATCAAAATTTGGCCCCCGTACGTAAAAGCAGCCTAGTCTCTCCTCGCTCAGGTCCGTCGCCGTCCGCTGATGTGACTCGTTCCACTTCGCTACGCCAGCCAACGAAGTCCGAGTGGCCTGCGCTGAAACACGGTTTTATTAGCACACAGCTGAATCTCAGTGCTATGCCGTCGCCGGTTAATGCTGTTTTCCAGCATATTTCGTTTGCTTCTCCA
>Ga0209679_1001510_pt1 | contig 10093 bp, 5 predicted proteins | sample WorMetHEROISLAND_4_FD_187408 | JGI IMG/M metagenome (GOLD analysis project Ga0209679, IMG submission 187408) | Marine gutless worms symbiont microbial communities from Max Planck institute for Marine Microbiology, Germany - Olavius sp. 2 HERON... ...
AACCCAGTGATGGGACTAAACTGTAGTGGATCAGTGTAGGGGTGAAAGGTTATCGGTTGGATCTATTTACTAGTCCATAGAATCGGTCGTCACATACCCACCTGCCCGTTACACCTTGTCCTTTTACAGTCTTATAATAAACATACTTTGGATCGATTTCGGCGCTGACGTGCAAGAATTAACTGCCTGCAAACCACAACTGCATGCAGTACTTGTTGTCAGGGCTGGCGAAGGATTTTAGAGGGGGGGTGATCCCAGGAAAAAATTGTCAATGGGCCGCGGCCGCGATATTCAAAGGAAAACATTCTGATTAATTTCTACCTCCGCCGATGAAAGGAGTTTGTTTTTGGACCCGGAAGGTGGGTCCCAAAAAGCCAGTCTAGTTGTTCCTCTTCTTGTTGTTATCAGTTCTCTAAAATCCCTAAGGCTTTCTTAATACGCAGCGGAGCGCAACGAAACTTTGCATACACATTCGCGCTGACATTCCCCGCAGATCTGGCGTCTCTGTTGTAACGCTATCATTGCTGTGATCAAAGTTCGTTTCATGTTATCGATTTAAAACTTGACATTGAACCTTCACTAGTATACTGCCGGCGCAGTGCGTGTAGCGCAGCGTGCTGCGCCCTGCTGCAGCACGATACGTGGCGCTGCGCCTGCTGCAGCGCGGTGGGTGGTGGAGCGTCGTGATGAATATTTATGCACAGTCGGGGCTTACCGTGGGCATATAGTAGAGTAAGTAAGCAAGCGGGCGCCTTCCGGGTCCATATTACCTTTCGTACTTGTTATATCTGTTTGTCCGTCCGTCTGTCTGTCTGTCCGCTACATTATTCAAACAGTTATGAACGTATTTTGGTGATTTTTTGGAGGGACGGGACGTGGCCCAAGGACCAATCGATTAGATTTTGGTGGCGATCCGGATGACGATACGAATCTAGGAGGTTTTTAAAAGTATTCTTAATTTACCACTGCGATTTCTGTAGACAGCCGAAAATAAAACACAATAATCATCGGCGGAGGTTTGAACTGTCTGAGTGCTCTCTAGTTGTATCGGCCTAAGCCGATATATTGCAATTACCACGTTTTCCCTTATAGCGGTTATAGCGGCTTTTTGTCGAATATCTCCGTCAATTCTTAATCGATTTAAACCAAACTTACAGGCATAGTAGTGTGCCAAAAAACACGTCTCCGTGAATTTTTTGAGCTTTTTAGCTCCAGCGGTTTCAGAGCACGGCGCCGCCGCGACTTTTTTTGGTCATGTTGTGCCTGTCACGGTGTAGCGAATCCCTCGACTGCCTCACACTAGCATAATTCGGCTTACTTAACGTGTTCCCAGTTACTCTCGATGCCCGGCGTCTAAAAATCGAAATATTTCTACCGTGGGCGTAGCCAGAATTGAAAAACCTGAAAATTTCACATTTTGACCACATGCGCCCGCGGCCACGCATATCGACATCAGAAATACATTTTATAATTTCAAAAATGGTTTCATTAGTTAGGGCAGATGCCACAGAAGTGCCCATGCCCAAACACAAATCCTCTAGCATAAACGGTTTACCCGCTACAGGGCGGTAAAGTGCATCCAAATTTTGAAAACAAAAAAATTTTCGGAAAAAAATTTTCTTAGCCTCCACTACAACCAGAAAAAAACACGCTGAATCCATTGGTGAAATCCGTTTTTAAATCCGTTCACAATTACGGGAGATATTTGCAATTTTGTGACCGCCGTGTCTGCTCTTTCCATGACGTCGCAACGCAGCGTCTACAACTAGGCGCGTAGGCCGATACTTCGCACTGGGCAACATTTGCCCTGTGCAGCTTTTTCTAGTTTATTATCTATCTGCATCGTTAATCACGGTTTTGCTCATACAAAAAATCGAGTAAAAATTGTAATATGTTTTAACATCGCGCAGTGACTAGTATGAATGATCGCCTCCACTCGCCGGCCTGTTTTCTGTTTGTAATTTCGTTGTCTCTGTTTGACGACGTCACGACGCACAGTTTCAACTTTCGGCTTACTCACAGCGTCGTGTCTGTTAGTAAGTAAGTAAAGTGTCAATTTATATAGCGCATTCTCAAAGGATCTCTAATGCGCTAAGTACATCTCGTCAATTATTTCGCAAAAAGTGTGTCTTCAACTGACGCCTAAAAATGATGACACTCGGTGCTGGATCGCGAAGACTGTCTGTTAGCCTATATTAGGCGAGGCCATACACAAGACAGTTTCCGTTAACGGTTTCCGTTAACTGTCGCTGTCGATGAAAATCTGTCTCGTGTGAACAGCATTCCCGTTTAACGAAACCGGCGACTACCAGCCGTCGACAGAAAGCGTCTCGAATATGGCACTGCTCTATTCCGAAGCGGTTTCTGTCGCGGATAGTGGCTGTTGATTGGACCGTTGGACGCCGTCGGACGTGGGTTTTTCCAGTCGTTACCGTCAGCTGTGATTAGGCCTATCATCGCTGCAACGGCGTCTTCGTCAACTGATTCCATGTTGGCATTGTTTACATAACAAGTTAGATAACCGTTAACGGAAACCGTCTCGTCTGACATCGCCTTGTTCCGTGGGCGCTCGCTGGCCAAGCTTTCCAGCACGGCGTTGTCGGCAGAACATCATCACGGAATGACGCGATACTGTTATTGTGCCGAAAACATCTGACATCACTGATAGTCCGATCTATCAAACTATACTGTTATTATCGTTAGTATTAGAACATTGTGATTATGACTATTGTAACTAAATGTGATGAACACTTGTATAGGACTACGGTTATTACTGTCGTCGTCGCCATAAACGCAGAGCAAGAATTGGACACTGGTCGGGTCCATCCACGGCTCGGGTCGGGTCGCATTGCGTCCGAATTTTAGGCAAATTTGGCGGATCAGGTTGGGTCGTTTTCTTGATAACATTAACTTCTGGTGTTACAAGTTCCTATAATAAAAGATTATGTCTGCGTGTCAGCTGTTGCAGAAATGGTTTTCATATAAGGTGTATTTTATCAAACTTCACGTACTGAAGGATTGTGTTTGCACTGGGTCGGGCCGGGTCACTCATTCAGCTCCAAAATGTGGATCGGGTCAGGTCGGACTTTTTGTGGGTTGGGTCGGGTCGGGTCCTTTAAATTTGACCCACATCCGACTGTGACATAATGTTGCAGTTAAGCTGTATACACGAATTTTTAGGTCAACTCCTCCTGCGAGTCCACCTAATAAAGCCGGCCTCGATGTCTGTCCGTCCGTACGTCCGTCCGTCTACAAAACGTTTCTCCGATTCGAATGAAATTTGTTATGTAGATAGAGGTCGATGGGTGATGCACGATAGTATGCAAGGTCAATCCAAGGTCAAGGTCAAGGTGTCAAGGTCATGTGGCGTTGAAAGTTAAATTCTTCCACTTTCAAAAATCTCTCCTCCGCCATTTTCCACGGGAGCTGGCAAATAACTACTGATTCTTAAAGGACAATATCTAATTTTGTTCGGGCCGGATTTTTGATATCTGTCCTAGTTTTGGTGTTACGTGACATTGAACTTGGAAGAAAACCGAGATGTGACCTTCGAAAAGTTTTTTCGTCCGTTCTCAATGAAATTTGGTACGTAGGTAGGGGTCGATGTGTGATGCATGACGGCATGCCATATGGCTCCACTAAGGTCAAGGTCAAGGTCATGTGGCGTTGAAAGTTAGAAATTCTTCCATTTTCAAAATCTTTCTCGTCCGCCGTTTTCAACGGGAGCTAGTAAATGACTGCTGATTCTTTAACCAGAGAACAAATACCAATGCCGGATTTTTGATGATAATATTGATGACTAATAGGAAGTTGTGTACGCGCTTTCGATTGGTACCAAAATCAATGACCTTTGATGACCTTGAACAGCCATTTCGCACTCGGTTTCAAAATACATGCGTTTTCGGAGCCCACCACGAAAATTTCAATGAAGATAGACAGCAGCAAAATGTAGCGCAATGTCTGAGTTTCTGGCAATATAACGTTTATGCGGACATTCGCGGGGTTCCTTGGAGACGAGGCGTCAAACGACAGTGGGGTAATCGAAAACGTCATTTTCAGGGCTTTCGGGCGCTACGTCTTCGGCACCTTAGGAAATGAGGCCAACATTATTATATAGTATTATTTAGTCCCTTGTCGCCTTTTCACTGAGCCCAAAATACATGACCTTGAATGACCTTGAATGGCCATTTTACGTTAAATTTTCACTATTACGAACCGCGGTTTCAGCAACTAGGTTACACGCTTATCGTAGAGCCTATTTATAAATATTTTTGTCGCATGACGTCACCAGCAGAGATGTGCGGAAGCGGACCGTGATCCGCAGAATATTGCGGATCCGTGAAAGGACTGCGGATCTTTCGTAAACGAAAAGTTGCGGGTGCTAACCTTAACAAATAAGGCCAAGATTTGCATTTACACCGTGTCTCAAAAAAAACTAGGCAAAATTATTTTTGTCAGAACGTAGGCAAATTTGCACCGATTTTAATAATTTTTGACAGGTAGATGACAAAATGTCTGAAATTTTACGTGGTGTATTCATTTTCCACCTCGCCTGATCTGTGTTGCCACACTACCTTGTAAAACGCAGAAGTCCTAAATTTGCAGTAAACACTATGTTGTCAGCATTATGGGAAGTTCTGAGACAACCACTTTCTATCACACGATCAAGCGATCCGGTGACGTCAGCAGGTAGGTCTACTTGTAACCTCTTCTTGTCCAGTTTTTGATCTTAAATTCTCTGTAAAAACGAGCAGAACTGCAGAAGCGTAACTTTTCAGTTCTTTGTGATCAAAATGGAGTCCTCTTTCAAAGACGCCATTTTACTTCAACAGTAGCAGTCCACCTACGATTTTATTGTGTTGTTGATAAATTCTGACGGCAGAGTATTCAATATCAGCAATTTAATAAATTATCTTGCACTGTCATTCGAATTGGTGTGCAAAATTCTGTCATACACTGAATGTTGAGCAGAGATTTCAAACTTCTGCGTTTTTAGTGTGGCAACACAGATCAGGTGATGTGGAAAATGAATACACCACGTAAAATTTGAGACATTTTGCCATCTACCTGTCAAAAATTATTAAAATCGGTGGAAATTTGCCTAAGTTCTGACAAAAATAATTTTGCCGTTTTTTTGAGACATGGTGTAGTATTACTTAGTCCCTGATCGCTTTTCCACTGACTCCAAAACACGTGACCTTGAATGAGCTTGAATGGCCATTTTTCATTAAATTCTGTTTTGCGCCGGTATGTTTGGACTTTGGAGCTCTGAAGCATGGCTTTCGAATTTTCACACAAAAGCTGGATATCATTTGGCTTGCTTGCAGGGTATCCTCCTTCGAGACACTCGCGCGCGCAAGATCCACATAACCTCAAAAATAGTAGACAGAACGTTTTATTCAGCAGGCACGCTGTGTGATTGACAGCATGTATAATTTTGATTTACGTCAACATGTATAGTAGAAACGACGGAAACGACACGCGTCCTGCAGGATATGACTCAACGATACGCAAATAACATGCGACGAAAAAAGCGTGCCACGTAAAAAGACAATCGCGATATTCCGGATGAATCGACTGAAATGATAGTACAGTATTCGGACTGAAAGCAAAGCAAACGACTGTACGTATGGACGCAGGAATGTTCAACGTAATGCGCGTTCATAGTACAACATCAGAGACACATCAAGAATGCGGGGGGCGTAGCCAGAAAATATTTCGGGGAGGGGCTAGCAAATGTGGGGAGAGGAAATAAAGACGTGGAGAACAAGATGTTGATAATGTTGATGGGTGGAAAATTTGGTGGGGACTGGGGTATCCGGCGTTTATACAGGGGCTGGGAAGCGTTCTTGTCCAAAATCAATTCGGTGCTATAGGCTTTAGAACGGTTGGGCAGCAGTTTAACCGGGCAATAGTGCGTAACGCCGCACTTACCCCTTGCACCTGAAAAGTGGTTTCTGGAAGTCGGGGCGGAATAGCTGCTGCAACTGTTTCTGACTGGCTACGCCCCTACACGAATAACAGACAATATGCGGCAACGGCGGTGGCGGTAAATACGAACGGCAAAGCAACAAAAGCAACAACGACGCAGACAGGTGGTGGACACTGGACAGCGAGGAAGGTACGGGCGAACTTGCGGGTGGTCTCGAATGTCTGAGGTGCGCCAGAACCGAGGTGTGACGGGTGCGAGCAGGGCAGAGTGTGACGGCGCAAGAAAACGAGCGGCGTACTAAGGCGAACGGTTACAAGAAAGTTGGAACATCCTCGCCATCCACAACGTTCACGTCACCTAGCACACATACATACATCACTGATTCACTATAGGACTTTGAAAATTAAAAACAGACTTCAAAATCTGTGTTACTGTGAGGTGTTGGACTACGGTACACGGGACACATACCCAACAAAATAACTGTTTGGTCAACCGTCAGTGTTTTAATTAATGGCTATATCTATGACTATAATATCTTCAGTGCCTTGATGACGCTGAAGCGGCGACTGAAAAAGCGGGAGTGGAAAAGGCGGCAGCCGCGGCACCTTCGAAAACGCGGGGGTGGAAAACACGGGAGTGGTAAACGTGGCACCAGAATTCATTCACCAGCATTATGGTGCTACGTTTTCTACTCCCGCGTTTTTCACTCTCGCGTTTTCAGCGCCCCCATGCTGGATTGGCAACAGGAAGGGCAGCCGGCCTATAAAATTTCTAGTCTGCAGAGAAGGGTCCCAGTGCCAGTGAAGACTTCAACGGACACATGCAGTACTTGAGGCAGGGGTGAACTGAAGCTGGGTAATCGGCAGATATGTGACCGAATATTTGTCTTTGGCCGGTCGGTAATGGGAGAAGACAAATCCAGCAGCGTTGGTGTGTAAGTCGTTGACTTCAACGTCGTTGGTGATCTTATCACAACACTTCACAGCGAAAATGTGAATAAACTGCAAACCGGAATAAGCAGAAGAGAACGAGAATTGACACGAAAAAGAAGCTAAAACGAGACACTGATATAAAAGTACGAAAAAATGGATGAAATTGGCTTGACCATACTGAAAAAAATGATAAGTTAAATCACATCATAAACTGCAACACTAGTACACGGAATTTCAAAGTAAAAAGAACAGTTACAAAAGTCACAAGGTCACACACAAATCCGCATCTAGGCCTATTTTGAGAGATAACAAAGGATTTGTACTTGATTTTACTTTTGGGAGTGCGGGCTAGCTGCAGGGGATGATCCTTCCCTTCACATCCCTTGCCCTAACAGTCACTAACAGTTCAAGCAGGGGATGTCTTCTGAAGTCGGGGAGTGTACACACCTGGGGATCTGGAGAAAAAACACACTGCAGATAACTAGAGAAACCAGAGTCGTTGTCCTTCGGTCTTGAGCCTGATCTCGAAGCGACTAGAGAGTCAAGACCGCTCTTGAGCGGACTTGGTCTTGGCCTCGAGTTTCGGTTTTAGTCATGGTCTCGGAGTCAGAGGTCTCGGTCTTGGAAAAAAATGGTCGTGTTGACATTACTGTGGATGACTAGTTTTATCTGAGAACCAGACAACAGAACATTTGAATCAACTTACAGCGTGAACGACGACGTGCGACTAACGCGACTTGCGGGTCGGGGTACGCTGCACATACGACACACACACAGACACACAGGCTGATAGCAAATTATAGCTGACGACAAAGATACGGGGACGCTGAAAACGCGGGACAGGAAAACGCGGGACCAAATCGCAGGGGTGGAAAACGCAGGACTGGAAAACGTGGGACCAAATTTGCAGGGGTCGAAAACGCAGGACAAGCGTGTATGGAACGCGAAATGACTAAGAATAGAAAGTTCAGTTTAATAGATAATCGTGTAGTATAATGCAATATATGCGGTATTGCAAGCTAAGTTATGCTTCACTCAAGCAAATGCTTAACATTTAAGATACATTAATCATTACAAAGAACGGTTATGGATATGCTGGTAGTGCTAGTGCCACCCATCTGCTAATAATAAACTCGTCTCCGTATTCAGTTGGCTGGCGCTGATGGTGGCGCAAGCGCAGGGCCGCACCCCTGTGCAAACTCTGCACCCAAGGGACGGAAAGACGGACAGTTAAACCAGTGGTGTAACCACGGGTGCCCACCCAACCTCGGCCACGGTGGGTCTTGGGATTTGCAGAGATTCTAAGAGATTTTTGGGGTGGGGTGGAGTGGGATTAGTTGTAGGGCTGCAAGTGTTTTATTTAATCAATATACTATACCGCTTGGAAAATGCATTTGTCAGCTGCAGACTGTGTATTTATATCTTGCTTCTAGGGGCTCGGCCCCCAGACCCCCGACCCCTATGCCCATCCTACCTCCAAACCCTGGCTACGCCACTGAAGTAAATGCTCGTCAGCTGTCGTGCTGCGCACTACCAGAATAAAATTCTTATCAGAAAATCGTTATCATCGTCATTGACACGCCCCTAGCTGAACGCTGCAGTTGTCACAAAGATCGTCTCGTCGGACGATCTTGGCCAGTGAATAGTCCGACGATATTTACCGAAAGAAGGTCAGACTCAACACTGTTACGTGTCCGTCGAAATGGCCGAAAGTTTAAAGGGCCGCATGTCCAAAAGGCCACACAACTCACCTGAGCATTAGGGTTTGGAGTTAGGATTATGATTAGGGTTAATATTAGGGTTACGGCTTGTTGGCTTTTTGGACGTTAAGCCTTCTGAATTTTTGTTTTTTTTTGACATTGACCCTCCAAAGGTATTACGGACGTCCTCTTGGAATGAATACTAGGGTCACAAAGGCACGAAAATGGCTATCCGCTCTTGCCAATTAAAATTGAGGAAGAACAAAAGCTTAGGATCGAATTTAAAATATCACAACAAAGATCGCACAGAATACTGAAAAGTACTTATACAGAGTGGCCCAAAAAATAGTTTTTGCCATAACTGCATCAAACACTAGCGAATTTTCAACATTCTTTTACTGACACACTCAGCAGAAAATTTGCAATAAAGTGATGCTGGAAGATCCAACCATACGTCAGACTGCGCTACACTACCGTGTGAAATATTAATATTCGTTCACAAGGTAGTGTAGCAACGCGTTTGAGGTGCTGTCAGATCTTTAACGATCGCTGTACTGCAACATGGTAAAACATTTGCAAAAATGTTTTAATGGTTTTACATGTAACCACCTCTAAAACATTTTTGCAAATGTTTTACGCTGGTTACATGTAAAATAAAACACAAACATTTTTGCAAATGTTTTGCAAATGTTTTATTTTACATGTAACCACGGTCTTACGCTACTACTTTTTCTCTTTTTATGCCTCCGCCTCCGATAGGTATCGACGGAGGCATTATGTTTTCCGGCTGTCCGTCCCTCAGTGTTTCCGTGTGTGTGTGTGTGTGTGCTTCTGTGCGTCCGTCCGGCCGTGCTTCCTGTTAGCATGACATCTTACAAACCAATGGACGGAATTTCACCAAACTTAGTTTCATGATGCAGTCGAGGGCACAGATGAACTGATTAGATTTCGAAGGTCGAGGGTCAAGGTCAAGGTCGCTACAAAGTTAGATGTGAAAAAATCCTGGACCCCATATCTCCTGAATGACTTGAAGGATCACAACCAAATTTAAGGCCAAGGTCAAGGTCAAGGTCACGGTCAAGATCGCCACAAAGTCAAAGGTTAAAAGGTTAAAGGTTAAAGGAGCGTATAGCACTTCATGAGACGAGTCCCATCACAGAGCTACGGGGCTCACCTGCCACATGGGGTCATACAGTATTACCTGCCACCCGACACAAGTGAACGCGCCCCGCCTTAACCCCAGCCAGTAAGCTAGTACTCGATTCACCTATCCCGGAGGGATGGAAGGCTGAGTTGACCTAGGCTACCTGGAAATGCACCGGCCGGGAGTCGAACTCGCGATCTCTCGATCACAAGTCCGACGCCATAACCACTACACCACCGAGCCGCCCAAATATCGTAATATAATGCACGTAGATCTGTTGGTCATGACCTTCTAGCACCTTCCCTGCTGCAGGGACGCGGGCCCTGACCCCACTGTTCGCCTTCACGGACCCAGACCGAGTGACCCCCACCACTTTCCTTACCCA
>Ga0209679_1001511_pt1 | contig 10093 bp, 10 predicted proteins | sample WorMetHEROISLAND_4_FD_187408 | JGI IMG/M metagenome (GOLD analysis project Ga0209679, IMG submission 187408) | Marine gutless worms symbiont microbial communities from Max Planck institute for Marine Microbiology, Germany - Olavius sp. 2 HERON... ...
ACAAGACGGCTGATGGCTGTGATCTTGGATTTGGTCAAACCGGAAGTACATGAAGTGGATCGGATGATCCGTTGCCGAGATATGGCCGTTCGAAATTTTCCAAAAAATGCGAGGTCGGTCGGTCGCTGGTCCTCAATATATACACTGATGTACTCCTCTTTGCTACGTTAGGAACGTAGCGCGCGAGGAGTAAAAATGACTTCTGAGTCGACATTTAAAAACATCACAAGAGAAACTGGACTTAACAAACAACGGTGAACAATTCCACAGCACAGCTCTGGAGCAGCGGCCAGGAACGCACGAGAGACGCCATGACAGTCTTGACGCTGGAGGGTGTGGTTAGCAGGCACCATGAGACGATCGCAGGCTTCTCGCTGGTATACAGTCAGATAAGAACAGGGTCGGCACGATAGATATATTTCACGGATATATATATGTGAAATATATCCGATATACATCCGATGTTTTCGAGTGCGAAAATATCGGATATTTTTGATATTTTCAAAACTGGATATTCTCCATATTTTTTCAACATTACTTTATTACTTGATGTAAAAACCTCACTAAAATGCGAAAATGGACATTTCAAGTTGTCAATACTGCTTATTATTTAATTTTAAAACATTTTTACCACGCAATGCATGTAGTGCAAAGTGCGGTATTGCTATAGTTATTATTCTTAGTAGCCCCATTCTGAAATATACAACTTAAATACAAGCCTTTCAATTGACATCACCCAATCCAATGCTGTAAAATGACTAGAAAAAGTTGCACTCGACCTGCTGTGCGCCTCCGCCGCGATGGTGTGACCTTGAACTTTGATCTTTTGACCCAAAAACGTAATCAGGTCATCTGTGTCCCAAGATGCACCAGTGACAAAAGTTTGGCGAAAATCCGTCAACAGATACTGGAGATATCGCGGAAACATAAAACTACCACGTGAATCACGGACAGACGGACAGACGGACGCACGGATGCATGGACAGCGGCACGGACGGACGACCCGAAAACATATAGCCTCCGCCGGCGCCTACCGGCGGCGGAGGCTTAAAAAACATGCTTCAGCAATCTGTGAAGGTTATTCTAGTGAGACAGTTAACAAAAGCCGAGACAACAGTATTCTTAGAACATAACGGGTCCACTGTGAACCATAACGTATCCCTGTATAACAAGCTTGCAGCAGGCAAAGAGCCACAGTTTTCACAAAATACAAAAAAATATAAATAAGCAAGTAGAAAAACCGACCCCAGAAAGGAGGCGGTGACGTCGAGCGATGTTTGCAGATGATGGCTACACAGACTGAAGTAATGACAAACATTGACAAGACAACGAGACAACTCCACCAGATGACTGGATTACCGAGAAGATACACACGGTAGTCAGGACCAGCAAATGGCTGACCCTAGCAATGAAACTCAGAAAATTCACGTAATGTAATTGGAAAAATACTAATACTATTTTCAATTTTTCTTTAACGGGCCATTTTCCTGAGTTACTGGTGTATAGGCCAGGTCACCCAAAAGTGAACTATCAGAAACTGTCAAAGCAGACTTTATACAGGTCGAACACACTGAAAGGTTAACAATAATTCAAGATAATGAGATAATCAAACGCCTGTTATAGCAGTTTTTAAAAAGTGCCCAGTATAATATGTGCCAAAGGCAAAATTATGATGCATAAAAGTCCGATGTAAAAGTCCGATCTAACAGCCCGTTAAAAAATTATAAACATAAGTAAGATACAGCCAACACTGTCCTCTCACAGCTCTGCACCATACTTGTACAACAGGCATCTGTTTAATCATCTTGAGCCAGCAGTTAGCTTACACTCAGTGTAGCAATGGCAGATCGTATCTCTTCAACTAACTGCCATTACCTTCCCAGCTTTTATACCACATTATATTGACGGGCGCCATAGGCACAGTGGTGTGAACAGTTTGCCCAAGGTTGTCATGCAGCAGTGCATCAATAGACAGCTGAATCTGCAACCTGTGGATCGGGAGTCTGACGCTATGCAACAATATGGGAGCATAAAGTGATACCCATATTTCGTTCAGCTCAAATATGAAACAAAAAGATACCCGGTAGTTGAGTGGCCATTGCCACGGCTGGGAAATCACTTCGCCTTCTTTTGGTTTCAAGCCACTGTTTCCCTGGCAGTTCAACGTTCACATACAGTATACACTATAAAACAAAAGCCCAGCATATAAATCATAATCATAACACTATCAAATAAGGAAAATTAACAGATACATTTCATCGTGGATTACATGTCAGAAATGACTTGAATTAGCACCTGTCCCAATGATCAGTGGTTAACACCCTACCTGTTAGGGGTGTGCGGTTAGCAAAAAATGACTTCGGTTCGTTTTTGCAAAAAAACTGCGGTTTTCGGTTCGGTTTTACTAAATTAACCACGGTTTCGGTTTTTGGTTCGGTTTTTTGCACTGTTTGTTGTTTAATGTGTGTGACGCTAGAAATGACGTACTTTCGTGATGAATTGGTCGAAATAACTGTCAGCCAAAGTGACTCAGAACTAAAAGTGCAGATATACGTCATGAAGAAAAATACGTTGACTGTTAATCCTATCATGCTGCAAGATGAACTGTGAATGAGACAATGTAAAAAACCGTCCCCAAACCGCCAAAGTCGGTTTTTTGAAAACCGAACCGCGGAAACCGAGTTTTCAGTTTTTGAATTCTGAGGTCGGTTCGGTTTTTAGAAAACCGATATCCGAAATTTTCATCGGATTCCGCACACCCCCCCCCCCCTACTATCCGTGCTACCTGTTCTATCTCGGTTCAATTCCAGCTCGTCTGCTAATAAAGGGATCAGGGTTATTAGTGTGCATGCTCTAAGATTAGTTTCCCAGAGAGGCAAGAGGGCATGACGGTGTCTACTGTAATCTCTGTGATTGCACTCATAAATGCCACCCACAGCTGGCCCTCCATTAAAAATTAACTCAGCTTCATGCAGCCATTAAGCTCGCCTGGACTGATGCAAAACATGCTAAGTCGAGCTGGGAAAGAAGACCAGTGGTACACATAGACTTGACCTCTCTCACTGGAAAAGCAAAGCATATCATCACAGTATAATTACATGGTAATTAACAAATTATGACAAAAAGAAACTGAAAAAGCATTAAAATAATTAAACACAAGACACAAAACTACGATTAGAAATGCTCACCCAAAGCATTACGGCATGAAATTCAACAAATTTTGCAAAGAAACTCAGCCCAACATCGTTCATCGAGCCATTCTCAACTGTAAAATACATGATGAAGTATTACGGTCAACATCAAATAAACAATCAACACTGCCAATTATCACGAACGTCGTAAAACATCCCAGTTATATGCCAAGATAAACATGTTTTTATCTATGACCAGCAACAAGACTCCATAAGCCAATAACAGCCAATCAACAACACTTTTGATGAAAGGCCACATCGTCTTTCAGCATGTCCTGTTCACCTTTCTGAAGAGACTACTTCTTCAACATAAAATATACGCATTATCACTGGATTCATTTTTCGATTGTTCAATCATTACTGAGCCAACAGTTCCTTCAGTGCACTGACGCCATTGAAAGGAAATCACGCCAGCAAAACACCAGCAGAAGCAACAGCCAAAGGTTCTCCTACACCAGACTAACTTCAAAAATAGGCCAGTTTAACAAAAACAAAATTAATAGTGGAAGTAGCAGCAACAGTAGTGAGAGATATTATACATGAAGATCTATAAACCATAAAAAATACACAATTATGCGTTCGATGACTTACGTCGAGAATCAGTAACTTGTTCAATGTTCCAGAGAACATTAGCACGCCTAGTGCTGCGTGCACACGTCACTTCCATTTGTTCCCACGCCCTACAGATGCAAACACACAGATTTTACTACCATTACTGGAGCAATACTTTTACAGAACACACAGTAACATCAGTTATACATTTGATGAAGTCCATCAGTGGTTTGACAGTGTTTGTTTGATAACAGGAAGGACATATGCCTTGTAGAAAATACTGACACAACAATTCTTATTAGCATGCAATCGTACAAATAATTTAAATATGCATTTACATACTATATTAAACAATAAAGACAGTGACTTTATTTTGCTTTTGGGCTAAATTATGACTACAACATTAGAAAATGACCAGTTTCTCAAAAGAACCCAGCAATTGGCCTTTTAGAATAATATAACAATGCACAGATAAATTTTTCTCACTAACATGTTAGGATATAACAAGAGCAACAACTGGCAATAACAGTTGTAATCAGACACATAATAAGTGTGATTATAACTATTGTTACAGCTGATCTGCTATTGTTGTTGTTTTTGATCTACTACCACAGGAACTGTTGCAGTGACTTTTTACAGGCCAGATGCCGTTCCTGTTGTCCAACAAACACGTCACAGCATAAAAGCGTTTCAACAAAGTCGAATTAATATGTTCCACCACTATCACTACTGTATGTTCAATCAATTTTTCCGGAGTTACTCTAGACATGTCACGACAGATGAAAGTTGACAACGTTCACCAGAGTGGAAGCTGTTTATCATGAGAGTTAAGAACACATCCGGTGTTATTGTGAATCAGCTTGAAGACAGAATGCAGTGGTGACAACGGAGTCTCTGCATAAGAAGCGATGCTGTCCACAAGAAATATGTTGTTCATATCACTGCTTTCCTTCTGCAACATCAAACAACAAGCCTGCAGTGCTTGGTCACAGAAAGGCTGACTCCTGCGTGAATGGCAATGTTTGTAATGATTGACACTACTACTACTTTTGGTTTTTGTTCAACTGACCTACTTTTCTAAAATAACTCCTTGGTTTTTGTTCAACTGACCTACTTTTCTAAAATAACTCCTGGTTAGGCCGAATCCCACGGAAGTGAACATGGGAATTGTTGCAGCAGAACTTCTTACTGGGTGGGATGCCCTGCCTGTCGCCTGACAAAGCCATAGCATTGAAAGAATACTCTTTGAATGATGACCAGCAAAAAATAAGATCATACGCCTTCAGCGTGCAAATTAAATAAGATGTGACACCTTTAGTGTACAACTGACAACCATAAAAGCCAACAGGAAAACAGCTGAATGGCTGAAAGAAAATTGAACAAGCCAGCAACAACAAACTTGTTTTATGGTCCTTATTCTAGGAAAACTGGGCAGTGTCCAGATTCATCAAAATGTCAATAATTCACCATCACTATTATCAGTCTACTTATACTTTATTAATCTTCCTTATTTACTATAAACTACTGCACCTTCATTACTTAAATGCAGGCTTTTTAGATCTTCAATGACTACCTGCTTCCTCGTTACCAAAGAAAACTTGACCAATACTGAGCACTGGTATACATGTAAATGCAAGCTATAAGATCCTACCACAGCTGCACATGCTTCTACAGACACACCAATATATGAAAAAATATCTGAAATAGTCACTGTGTGTTTAGACGGATCATTGAGAGTACGAAAAGAAAGACAGTGGTGAATCAATTGATTAATTACAACACACTTGTTCAGCAGCATTTGGCTCCAGATAACATTAATTAAAACTTTGGTAAAACTCTTCAGTGCTTCAACACTGTTGGTAGAGTGACAGGAATGATATTTGTCATTCCAAAAAGTTCAACTTTTGGGGACCCAGTCTAACCTCGAGTAACCCATCCAGGCCATGTACCAGTGTACCTGCTACTTAACAACCTTAGGCAAATTGTTCACAAACCTTGGCTTAGTGTAATTAACGTGAAGACCTTACGAGCGTATAGTGCTATAAGAACCTGTCAATATAAATATATTAATTGTCTCACCTGTCTGTAGCAGGTGACTTGGAAATGACGACGTGTTAACGGTGCCGGCACTTTGTGACTTCGCAGGTTGCAACCAGTTCTATGACAACAAGGTCAAAATGGGTCATTAGTCACAATCAGAATAGCACAAAAACATACTAAACACCTTTAAAGGTACAAAAACTAAATATAATTGTTTTGCTTGCAGTAGACAGAGAAACAATGACACATCGTATATGTATACATAAATTAAAGTAAAAACACAATAAGATACATTCAGTGACTAAACTGACGTACAAGACGTGTTCAAGTCTGACGTAACTGCCATTGAACAGCAACTGTGGTTCGGCATCTGGCGACACAGTGTCAATGTTGTTGTCCGCATTCTCTGTCGCTGGTAATATCTTCCACAGATTGTTGTTGTCTCTGTGAGAATACGCCGTCACCTACAACAGATCTGCTGCGTCTGTTTGTAGCCAGTGAGCAGAGACAGAAGTCAGTCGGCACTCTTGCTCAAGTGCCTTTTACACGGTTACCACTCTCCAAACACTATGGAATTATCCTATCTTTCCAATCTATCCCAAGCTGTGACCTCCATGCAGGCATGAAACAAACTTCAGTCATCATGTGGTTGACCATTGCTAGAATGAACAGTTCTTTGCATAATAATAACAGTGGCATGGTAACAACGGTTAAGATGCTTAGATGTCTTAGTTTTCTGGCAATAGCAGTCCCAAGATTAAAGTTTCCTATAATCTGCACTGTTCTCTGATATTTCCTGCAGGAGCCCATAAGATGTTGAGTGAGTGAGTGAGTAGGGTTTAACGGTGACTTTCTGTAAATCTCCTGGAACGAGCCGGATGCTCTTCGTAATGCCGATCCAACAGCACTAAAGCACCAAACGAAAATGTTAACTCAAAAACAGAAGCGCAGTAAATGAACCTGCTGATGTGGTGCGCCAACACTCTCTGGGTACAAATGTGGATGAGAATGAAGATACATGCCACCGGGCCGATGACTCTTTAGTGTCACTACGGAGCCATATGCTACATCTGACACGTCAAAAAACACCTTTACACAGTGCCGTATATCGCAAGCAAATCAGAGGTGAATCGACACAGAGATGCAGAATCGAGAGATGACATAAATGTTGACACTAGGCATGCAATGACTTGCCTACATATGATACTCGCCAAACTGAAGGCACTGCTATTAGTGCCTTATCACACGACTAACTGAAACATAAAAGAAAACTAAACAGCACTCAGCAGTGCAAACATCTGCCAAGGCTGACCATGCATGCTGATGCCTGCAATTATCCAATATTTGGAAATAATGTAATGGCTTCCCCATTATGTTGTATAGCAGTGGGATTTCCAGTTCCATTAATTACACTGCACAAAGAGCAGCTTCGCAGTGTTACGGAATGTAAAAAAGAAATTCCTCAATCCAGATACAGATCACCTCTCAATGGACTGTCTTGTCCCAATGGCTGCCTGAACAAAAGAATTCATGAAATGCTCCTAAGCTTGTGAGCACTGCTGCTTACAAACAAACATGTCTTACAGCAAGCACTGTGCATTCACAACACGACCATTATCAACAAAGTTTTAAACGCCAATGTACTGGAACAAAAGCATACAACGAGGCATAGAAGTGTTGTATAATGGGTTTCCTTGTAGCTGTGACTGGAATGCTGAACTAAAGAAGCCGTCACCACTGCCGCTACAATCACAGCACAATTATGACTCTACCAACATATATCAACACCAAGCTAACAAAATCATATACATTAATAAGCTATACTAAAGACATTAATACCTGTGACAGTAATACATTTTGGATACAGATAATATAATACTGAAAATTTCAGATTTTAGATGTGGAAGCACGTTATACAAGTTCCTAGAGTGATCAAAATTTTAAATATTTCCATATCTACTCAATGACGAAAACACTCGATGGCAAAGACAACCGTTTTAACAGAATATGTTTATAGCTAACTGTTGGTATCTCAAAAGGCATAGCTAATGCAGCAGCCTTTAAGCTTCACCTACAGAGACCAAGCCTAACCTGCAGCTGACTCCAGAAACATAGCAAAAGAAGCAAACAAAACTCAAAATTGTCCATAAAGTAGCTGTAAACAATAGAAGTACTGACCTGCAGCAGAGCAAGGACGTGTGAATGTAGAAGATGACAGAGTAGACCACCATTGGGACGATCATCAGACAGAGCAGTCTCGCTGTGAAGTGTTTCACAATTATCCACTACAGCACCACAACACACGTTAAATTATCAGAAATAAGTTTTATTGTAATGTAACAAACTGTAGAGTTCAGAGAATTAGTGGCATTGGAACCAGCCAGCTTTGTGATTAAAAGGGTAGATTGGTTTGGACTTGTTGATCATAAAGATGATGCTGACAGGGTCCAGTGATGTATGACAATGAAGATCCATGTAACCAGAAAGAGGTGCATGGGCGCTCGCAGGCACAGACAAGAAATGGCACTTGCCCTCTCCCCGGAAAAAGCTAAAATTGGTAAGCTTGATATGCCATATCAAAACAAGCTATCCATAGACAGAGTAGATGGCAGTGGGGGGCAAGGGCCACGGCCCCCAATTTCAATAAGTGAAAATCATATCAAGGAAAAGGGGCAAACAATTTTTGTTTGCTGTAGTCACTTGACTGGGTTCTAGCCATAAACAGAAATCCTGCCCGTGCCATAGCCAATGAAACCGGGGGTCACGCCACCAATTCCCTCAACTGATAATCGTATCAAGAAGAAAAGGCATAAAAGGCAAAATGTTCCTCGCGTAGGGATACCGTTCACTTTATAGGGTTAGGGTCAGTTTTCTTTAAATTCTATTGTATATCCTTATTTAAGTTCTCCCCACCCAAAACCCCAACTTTGTACTCGGGTCCCATTAAATCGTCACGGTATTGTACACGCTTATTCAGCTAACTACTGTTGTATTGGCCTTTCGTAACCTGAAACCCACGTCCCCATCGGGTTTCGTTAAGTTATTCAGTTGCTGCACACGTTAATACGGGTGTGACAAAATAAGCGAAATAAGCGCCATCTAGTGAGAGTGTGAGCAATTACGGTCGTGTCCGTAACATTCACGACAGGAAGACACGACCGTCGTGTCCGAAGTGCCAGCAATTATGGACACGACGGTCGTGTCCGTAACACTGCGTTAGGCTAGGATTGGTTACGGACACGACCGTCGTGTCCGCAGTTTCAGCAATTAGGGACACGACGGTCGTGTCCGTAACACCGACCGAGAAAAATGAGTCAGTGAAAAAATTGGGAAAAGGTGAAGAGGCTTTGCCAACCCCTGGAAGATTTTCCACAGAAGCCCATAAGATGTTGAGTGAGTGAGTAGGCTTTAATGGCACATCAACACAGTTTAGGTCATTAGCCTTGAGCTTGACCCAAACAGCAGGCACAGAGTCCCCTACAGCAAAGAAGAGCCGACGCCATATAAATCTTCCAACGCTACATAAATTTCGTGCAGCCCTACTACTGCGTCACCTTTCAATTCAGCTCTGGCCCCTAAGGGATAAGTGGGGTGGCAAGACCTACATATAATTTACATCAGCGCCTAAACATCATGGATTCAAGAGCCCACTAACGGGAAGCTGTTTTATGTAAATCAACAGCATGCATCAATACATCAACCGACACAGCATACACAGAAATACAAAATTTTCCCTCGTTATGGTTAGGACAACAGCATGAGGAGCTGTGCTCCAACACCCCCGCCCACCCCTGGAAGATTTTCTTCAGGAGCCCATGAAGATGTTGAGGAAGACTTGTTGGGAATGTGTCAGTTGAAGTTAAGCGGCAGGTTTACTTGGAACAGGCCATTAAAACAGTGCACGAGTGTGTTTCTTCATATTCAGCTATTTGAGAAAAATGGTTAGGAAACCAACAGATACACTCTACAGATGTGCTATTAGCTGAATTGACTATTAGAGTTTCAATCTCTAAAATGTCAAAACAGTTACCATTGGTATGCCAAGATTGCCGAGCAACTGCCAGAGTTCTATGACAGTGCCGATACCTATCAGTAGCATTACGAACAGCCCCACGAACTTCACGCTAAAACAGATTCATCATACATCATACATTGGTTCGCGCTCTTTTCGTGTGTCTGCACCCACCATATGGAACTCAATTCCCCTCAGCGTTCGTTCCTACGAATCTCTAACAACGTTTCGGAAACATCTCAAAACTTTTTATTTTCAATCTGCATTTCCTGCCGCCCCCTAGCGACCCACTACCCAG
>Ga0209679_1001513_pt1 | contig 10086 bp, 8 predicted proteins | sample WorMetHEROISLAND_4_FD_187408 | JGI IMG/M metagenome (GOLD analysis project Ga0209679, IMG submission 187408) | Marine gutless worms symbiont microbial communities from Max Planck institute for Marine Microbiology, Germany - Olavius sp. 2 HERON... ...
TTATCGTGCAGTAAATCTACAAACTTTTCGCCGTCCTTATCACACTCAAAAGTATCCCAGTTAATATTTGGATAATTAAAATCTCCAACAATTAAACACTGTAACTTGCTTGCTTCAGACACAGCCGCATACATGTTGCTAATTTCAGCTGCTGAAGCTGTAGGACTACGATAACATACACCTAAATTAAGTAGTAATTAACTAGTAAGAACATCTGCAATCTAGTCCAAGGGGAACTCCCCTAAGGGCCCTAAAATTCGGGTGGAATAGTGGTGGGGTAGTTCTCAGTAGGAAACCTGCAACACAGTATCTCTGAAACGGGGCAAGATAGGACCAAGGTTAGTATTGACGACCAATAGGAAATCGCACACGCGCATTCGATTGGTGCCAAAATCAACGACCTTGGATGAATTTGGAAATTTCACGCCTCGCCCACCCTGATGCTGTATAATAATGTTGGCCTCATTTCCTAAGATGCCGAAGACCTAGCGTCCGAATGTCCTGAAAGTCGATGCACATGCGTCTTTCGGAGCCCACCACGAATATTTGAATGAGAATGACACCCACACAATCAGTGACGAAGACGCAGCTCAATGACTCTAGAACTCTAGTAGATTCTGGCAATATAGGGTTTGTGCAAATATTCGTGGTGGGCTCCGAAAGACGCATGTGTTTTGAAATACAGTGCGTCATGGCCCTTCAAGGTCATCCAAGGTCGGCACCAATAATTGAAAGCACGTGTGCGATTTCCTATGGGCCATCAATGGCATCAACAGTAACCTATAATATAAGCGGGCGAGACATAATTGCAGGTTTCCTAAGAAGAGCGACACCACCCCTTCTCCACCAGAATTTCTGGGGTGTTTAATTTCGAACTAGTCCAACATATACGCCCAGGATACATCAACGTCACAGCCAGACAGACGGACGGTCCGACAGACGGACAGACGGACGGACGACTTACGGACGACTTACGATAGCAGTACCGCACGACTGCACGAGCCGGAAACGAGGCTTTTAGCCTGCTTCCGAAAATTCTCGTTGACTTGACTTGAATTAATCTATGGTGCTATTTTTGTCACTCTTTAATCAATCTTTAATCTATGGTTATATGCGGAAGTGTTGAGATCCGTAATATAAAGTTTAATTTTACATTTATTTCGTGAACTTGTATAGAGAGCTAAATAACATTGAAGAAGGTTTTCTAGTTACTCTTTATAAGTGTGTTTGTGTTTGCTGGTTTCTAGGTTGGGATTATGAATCACCTGTAGCGTACGCATAGGTTTTCCCCACCGCCCTCACAACTAGGATTGCCAGGAGGTGCAAATTAATAGGGCCCAACTTATTTCACGGGGGAAAATGTCAAATTTCACGGCGGTTTTTGGAAAAAAGCCATATTTCACGGAAATTTCACGGAAGGTTATCTGTTGTTCTTTGAACCCCCAAAACCATTTACCTGCACTGATACATAAGACCTTTTTGCGTTATCTCAAAGCAATGACCGTTAAAATGTCACCAACGGTCATTTTACTGTTCATTGATATGCCGACAGGTTACCGGGTAGCACGTTCACATGTTCAATTACATGTAGCTTCGGCAAACTACAAACCGTTAATGGCGTCTGTTCAAACGTATAACCCTACTGGTATAGAACCCTCTCCACTGCCATACAAGACATCCACAAACAAAAACATTGGCTAGCCCTAAGGTTGCCACTGTTAGTTCAGTTTAGCACTGACAAAATACAAGTTTCTGGGCTCAACTATTCGCAGTCTTCGAGTTCTTGGCGCTGATGACTTGAGTCGCCAGATTACACTTTGACATGGACTGACGTTGAGCACTGCTGGCAGCTGTGTACTGGCTGACACTTCATTCTGCTTCCACGCTATTCGAATGCACTGACAAATATCGTAACGCCAGAGAGCTCAGTGTAGGAAATCTGTCACGGCTCACAAACCAGAATTCGGTCACAGTCATTGGGCTGCCGCAGCCTTGTAGGCCTACACAGCAAACTCTGCCATGACGTCACTGTCGTTGAAACCCGGTATCCAGAACTGCCAAGTCTCACGCATCTCGCGTGAGTCTCACGCATTTTCACTTAACTCACGCTTTTCCGCCCGCTTAAATATTATCTCACGCATTTTTTAAAATCTCAGGCATTAATTTCTCAGGAAAATTGATGCCACCAGATGTCCAGTTGTTGATTTCCCATGATATATTTGTAATTCAGATTTCTTCTACCAAAATGCATGACTTTACACTTTCCTACATTGAAAACGTTTGCTATTCCTCAGACCACTGTTATCGATATCACTCTGTAGGCTGTAGCAGTCATCTAAATTCTTTGTTCTGCTGAAAATTTTTGTATCATCAGCAAATTTGAGTATCCAGTTCTTGATGCTGTAATCCAAGTCATTGATGTAGATCAAAAATAATATTGGCCCCAATAGAGAACCCTGAATAACGCCACTGTGAACCCAGATCTATTCTGAAAAAGTTCCCTGAATACACACCCTTTGCTGTCTATCACTTCGCCATTCCTTGACCATCCCAGGTTTTCAAGTTTCATTGCTATACTTTCATGAGGTACTTTATTGAAGGCTTTGGCGAAGTATATGAGGGTTATGTTGATATTATCACCCAAGTCCTATGCTTCCAGTGACTTTATCAAGAAAGGTCACCAGATTTGTTAAATGTGATCTATGATCTGCCTTTACAAATCCCGTGCTGAGAGTCCACTATTCAGCATTTCTTTTCCAGGTGCTTTTCTGATGTGTCTCTAACCTCAATATCTTTTTTTTTGTGTGCATTTCTATGTTTTGTTATGTAGGGCTGTTTGTTTATGGCTATTTTTTGATTTATTTGTGCATATTGTATTGGTTGCTTTTGAGCTTGTTTGTCAGTAGCAGTGCAATTGATTGCCTGAATTAGCTCATCTCTGAAATGGCGGACTATGTATTGAGCAGTACAATAAACTGTGCTCGCTTACACACTCATTGATCAGTAATTTGCCATTGTTAAGGTATATTTAGCCAGCATGTGAATCGTGTGTTGAATCTTTAGATAATTATCAGTGATGTTGTGTTAGTACGAGGTCATCTGCAAAGAAGATGGCAACACTTGAGCTTATTAAGAAGGACTACATGATGAAACGGTCACAGATGAAAAGTCGAATAAAGTCTGAAAACTACCGTCATCGTTGGTTCGAGTTGTTACCTCTCGTACTTCGATATTCAGATGGTTCTCTTGACGTAAGAAATTTTCTTGTTTGATGCGCACTGATTTAATAGCTGACTGATACTGTACCTAAGCCACTGCTGAATGCAAGATGTTCTACTCCTGCGTTATTGCGAATGAAAACAACTCGTAGTTTTTTACGTTTTGTTTATTGTCATTGCTTTTACTGTTGGATAACACGATGGGCTTCTGGCCTGTAAAAACCTGCTGCTGGCTCTCCTGTGGTTACCTGCTCTAACCTGGAGTAATTATGGAAAAGTAGGCTGGTTAAATAAAAACTTTGAAAGAAGTACCGGGTAATAATAGTAGCAATCGGGATTGGCTGATTTAAATCAGTGCGATTTAAATCGATTGATTTTTTTGTCAGTAGCAGAAGCATGGCAGCCATGTTGTTTATGTGATTGAGCAGACAGACCAGTTTCAAAAAGTTGGTAAAAACCTGGGCGAAAAAGATACGAGTTTAAAAAAATAAAAAAAACTGATTTAAATAAAAAAATCTGATTTTTTTAAATCATGATTTTTCCAACCCTGGCAGCAATACACAGTGGCAGACTAAAATCTTGGACTTTGTTTGTTGTTTATTTGCAATACTAGCGGCCATTATGGAACACTTTTACCATGTGGTTTTCATTGGCTTATCAGCAGAGCGAACAGTCAACATTTTGAGGTGCTATATGTCATGCTGTAATGTATGCTGACATGTCCTGTGATAAATAATTATTAAACCTATTTAGTAATCAACTTTGTGATTAATTATTACTTTGTGCACCTGAAGTGATAACGTGTGTTGACATTGTTGTTTGCTGTAGTCGGGACCACACAGGTTGAAAGGTGAAATTTATTTGCATCAGATAACTGCTGTTGAAAAGGCAGACTCTGAGCATCTCGGAAATAGAAAATTTGCTCTCCAGGTTCGCTGCAGCTCAGTGCATCTACTTGTAGTACTAATATATCCTGACAAGCCGATGTCATGTGATTTGATTCTTTTGTTTTTCTAGTCAGACACACTCACTAAATAATAGTTGATATAACATGATTAACTGTTAACTCTTATTCCACGGTCGCACTCGTACTGCCTGTCTCTACCCGTTATGTCTGGAATGGTATAACGGGTCGATAACTCCGCGGGTGCACTCAGCCGTAACCAAACGAATACAGTGTAGGCTATACTACCGACCGTCTGCGACCGTTGAATAAGTGTGTTAAACCACTGTCTGGAGTGAGATAAGTTCGTTTCACACTCACTTATCCCACTCCAGACAGTGGCTTAACGTACACTTATTTGATACTGTTTACGGCTAAAAGGATTGAGACTTGTCTTGAGTTGTCATCATTTGAGTGATTTTATGGTTTGATGCACTCTCGGTCACAGCAGAATCAACTAACGTAATGACATTACATGATTAAAAGCTAAAAAACGGTTAAAGATGCGTATAGCCCTTAATAACCTCAGAGCTATGGGGCATCACTTGCCATATGGGATCACACAGTGTTACCTGCTACCCGACACAAGTAAATGCGCCCAACCTTAACCCCAACCGGACAGGTCAGTATTCAATTTACCTGCCCCGGAGGGATGGAAGGCTGAGTTGATCTAGATGGTTGGTGACATACCGAGATGGTTTGCCTGCCCACAGACAGTCGCCCATCCCAGCACTAACCAGTTCTGGCATTGAGTAACTTCGTTGATCACGACCAACATGTTAGCCACTATACCATGCCACCACCTAAAGTGTTCATCTGTACTTTCTTGTTAGTAAGTATACGTGTAAGTTAATGTTATGTTATTTGACTGAGGTCATAGAAACCCAGTGATTATTTTAGTAAGTAAAGTAAGTAAAATGTGGATTTATATAGCGCATCTAGTGCAATAATTTACTTTTAAATCCTGCCTGCATGCCTAATAGGTTGTGCCGTCTTATGACATTTTGTATATGGTGTCTGTATGATCGTAGTTACAATTATTATATTTTGGGTGTAAATTATGTTATCACAGGTTGTATACAGAACCGATGATACCAATACATTGTACATAATGGCTTCCAATGAAGCACAGCAGAATGAATGGATTATTGCCATCAGAGCTGGTAAATTAATTCTCTTTCTGTCTCATTTTCAGCTAGAAAGTACTCAACGGAGTATTGTACTGCAAGTATTAAACATGGTGAAAAATTCCGACCAAAATACGTGAATATCGTCAGAGTTGACGCAGTGTTGGACAAAATCATAGAGACAAACTCAGACAATTAACAACGAAAGAACATTTTGGGCAGTTTACTGATACATTCTGGGAATATAATACTGCGCTTTTGTTAGCTCCGATCGTTTTTGGCATTCCTCTATGCTAGCAAAATGGCGTAAAGATCTGTACTTGTGATTCTCTCTCTCTCTCTCTCTCTCTCTCTCTCTCTGTCTGTCATCTGTCTGTCTCTCTGTTTTTTTTGGTCCTTGAGCCTGTTTAATAATAAAAATGAGTTGAGTTGAATACTGTGCCCACAAGAGTGCACGTCATCCAGTGACTGGCAGCAAGTGGTTCAAGTGATGATGTGGTTTTGTATATTTAAGAACAGATCAAGGGAGACATTAATAGACAACTCTTTAAAAACATATGTGCTGCTTTAAGTAACAACAAGGTTTGAGTCTTCTAAGCAGATCTTCAGTTGTGTACCTAAGGTCAGCGGTCGAAAATTGAGACCAGACAGGTAATGCATAGCGAAGACGTGATATAATGAGAGCATGAGTTATCTGGTCCAATTGGCCAGACAGCAGCAGTAGTAGTAGCAGCTGCAGCAGCAGCATTGATGTTGAGTAACCTTAAGTTGAGTAACCCTGGACAAATAGATTGCTTAAACAAAAATTAAAAGTAGTAATAGCAGCAGCAGCAGCAGAAGAAGAAGCTTCTGTTTATCTGCCATTTGTTATGGTGTATTGCTCATCCTTTAGTGCTTTGATGGTGTTGGTTTAGTGAGAGGAAGGGCCTGTGGCCTGTAATGGTACTAAGACAGCAGTTTCCAAGAGTTTCCTTTTGGAGACTGGCATAACCTAGGGTAATCTAACTAACCCAGAATAACTTTGGAAAAATGTGCCGGTTAAACAAAAACCGAGTTTGATGATGAAAGCAATGCATTAACGATAATGTACTGCAGCGAGTTCTGTGTGTGGAGCAACGTTCTCGGCCAAGTATCATCCTGGTATCTGGTTGTCACGACACGGCAAGTTCAGCTGCTGCGACAGCATCAACAAGCGCTCCGAAGGCTGCCAGTCAGTTAGCTGGCAGCAGCAGAACTGTGTGCGTGGTAAGTGCCACTCGAAGAAATATTATACACGTTGTCTTCATCTTGGTAACAAGTTTTATTTCTAACGTGACCTATTACAATTACAATTACAATTACAATTACAATGAGGGTATTTAGTGCCCCCCTATACACAAAACCGGACCGGGAGGCATTACAACAGTTCACAGAGAAACCAGCACTAGTGTTGCTCACCTATACTGTAAAACATTATATTTTTGCTGCATCTTAATTTCGCTCACCTATATTTTCAAGTGTGCGTAGCTAAATGATTAAATAAATAAATAAATAATGTGACGCTGGCTAGACGGAACTGTATAGTATTATGTGATGTGTCATTTTATTTGCTGGCACCTATAATGAGGCTTTTTTTGTGTCGGCTGTGCTCATATTCAGCCACACAAACATTACTGAAGTGTTGATTAAAGCATCAGCACATTACTGGTCAGACATCATGGGACTGTCAGCCAATCTGAAGATGCCGAGTTCGTCTTTTGAAAAGATGGAAGAGAACTTTGATCGAAAGACACTTATGGTGGTTATAGATAAAGTTGTCTGCATCAAGACATCAGTGTTACAGTAGGAAGTTTGATACTGGCGCAGAGACCAATGCTGTCCAGGTACTACTGGATGTATCATTCAGCAGATAGAATCATGGGTCGTTGTCAGGTGGTCATCTCAGTAGACTGTTTCTGAGCCATAATTCAACCAAGGTCAAGCTCAGAAGTGTAGTAGATAAGATAAGATGTGTTTATTGATGCAGTCATGAATGGTTGAAATGATACAATACAACAAGTATAACAGTTATCACTGACAGTCAGTTACTTAATTACACTGTAACAAACACCAAAATTACAAACTAAGATCTCGAAAACTTCTTAGAAATGCAGTATGGTGCAAAGTCACGTCCATAGCGAGTAGCTTTGCTAAGTGGAAGCTGATACAGGTATGTAGGCCGCAAAACCATTTGACTATGGGACAACAACAACAACCACAATGACTTTGAAGACTGATGGTGTCTAGGAAGCAATTCTTGCATCAACTGAGAACCCACTTGCTGGCTAAATTGCCACATGCTTTATGCTTCTTGCTTATGTTAAACTGAGATATGTGCAGTTACTCTTGACTGATTGTTTCTGTTACGTTTATTCGATAGTGTTTGTTAATGAACTATTAATTTTAAATTGGGCGTCATGTCACCTCATTAAGCTGAAGCAACGTAATACTGAAGTTAATGAGCACGTAGAGTTGATAAATGGTTAGCTGGTAGCTTGACGAATGCTAGCTTTATGCTTCTTGATATTATTTCAGTTGTGAAAACTTTGCTGGTCTGGCTGTCTGTGTTTGTTAGACAGTTCAGCACGAGCCGTCTCCGGCTCCATTATGCGACCACTGCCTCCACCTCCACCACCAAGCCGGGTAATTATTATTATATCCTTCTTGTAAAGCATTTTGATGCTTTAAAATAGTGTAATATATATTTACACTCGAAAGTAAAAACCGTGAGGAAGGCAATGGGAAACCACCTCGGCTATTTTCCCTAGACATGATGCCCATCGACGGCTGCTTAGATGATGTCTTGCAGCAGTGGCCGCTGTTCTTCGTCATCGACTGCCGCCTGTCAAGTGATGGGAGTCATTGACTTGCTGTTAACAGCAGAATAACAGAAGAAGAAGAAGATATTTACAGTAATCACTGTTTCAACTATTTTTGGACTGACTTGTCACCGTCTTGTATGTTTATAGCTGTTCTTTTTAGCCAGCAATGTTTTTGGCATGAGTAAAAATTATTGTTTGCCATTTACCTTGCAGTATTACTGTGATGTTATCTGTTGTTTTCTGCCTCAGCAGCAGACGAATAAAGTTCTAGCACTGTACAACTACACAGCTCTTGAAGATGGTGAATTACAGCTCACCAAGGTTGGTAGTCCAGATCATACTCTGATTCTTTTTTGGACCTGGAAGGTGGGTCCCATAACGCTACTCTGGTTGTTACCAATTACCAACTTGCCCATTACAGTGGTTTTTTTAATATCTCCATCAGTTCTTCATTGATTTAAACCAAATTTACAGGCATAGTAGTGTGCCAAAAAACACGTCTCCGTGAATCTTTTGAGCTTTTTAGCTCAAGCGGTTTCAGAGCATGGCGCCACCGCGACTTCCTTTTGTCACTTTGTGCCTGTCACGGTGACTGGAATCCCTCGACTGCCTCACACTGCCATAATTCGGCATAATTAACGTGTTCCCAGTTACTCTCGATGCCCGACGTCTAAAAATCGAAATATTTCTGTCGTGGGTGTTGCCAGATTTGAAAAACCTTAACATTTCCGATTTTGACACCATGCGCACACGTGCAGGCATATCGACATCAGACATACATTTTATAATTTCAAAACCGGTTTCAGCACTTAGGGCAGATACCACAGAAGTGCCCATGCCGAAGACAAAATCCTCTAGTGCAAACGGTTTACCCGCTACAGGGCCATAAAGTGCATCCAAATTTTGAAAACAAAAAAAATTTTCGTAAAAAAATTCTTTTAGCCTCCACTACCACCGGAAAAATATGCTGAATGCATTGGTGAAATCCGTTTTCAAATCCGTTGACAATTAACGGAGATATTTGCAATTTTGTGCTCGCCGTGTCTGCTCTTTGCAATGTGTCGCAATGCAGCGTCTGCAACTACGCATGTAGACCGATACTTCGCACTGGGATTTGCCCTGTGCAGCTTTTTCTAGTGTTGTTGTTATCAGTTCTCTAAAAATCCCTAAGGCTTTATTAATACGCAGCAGAGCGCAACAAAACTGTGTACACATTCGTGCTTGTATTCCCTACAGATCTACTATCTCAGATTTTTAAATTAATTTGTAATTAATGAGTAATTAGCAAAGTTCGTTTCATGTTATCGATTTAAAACTTGACAGTGACAGTCGGTTACTTAATTACACTAATACCGCAGAGGCCTGCTGCAGCCAATGAGGTTGCAGCTTGGTGCGCGACGCTGCACCTAATTCGCGGAGTGTAGAGATGAATATTTATGCACAGTCGGGGCTTACTGTAAGAGTTTCCTTTTTCAACCTAGAGTAATCTAACTAACCCAGAATAACTTTGGAAAAATGAGCCAGTTAAACAGAGACCGAGTTTGTGTTATGGCGTGGTATATAGTGACGTATTTTGATCCGGTGATTCATAGTGTCATGATTTCATTATTTTGTGTCCATGTTGTAACGTTGTGAACAGGATATCGTGTGATGTGTGTACTATGATAATGCAGCAGTATATATGGCTTACGTAGGGAGAAGAGTATGAAATCCTTGAGCCGCTTACTCCCGAGACCAACTGGTGTCGGGCAAGAAACAAACTTGGGTCGGCATTTCTCATTATTATTCGGTTGCAGTCGTAGATGTATGTTTAACCATTTAGTGCTTTGATGCTGTTGTTTGAGTGACATGAAGGGCATCTGCTCTGTAAAAAGTCCTGAAAAACCCGGCCTAATCTGAAGTAAATCTTGAAAAATTAGCCGGTTAAACAAAAGTAGAAAGCATTGGTGGTTACGGTG
>Ga0209679_1001514_pt1 | contig 10084 bp, 8 predicted proteins | sample WorMetHEROISLAND_4_FD_187408 | JGI IMG/M metagenome (GOLD analysis project Ga0209679, IMG submission 187408) | Marine gutless worms symbiont microbial communities from Max Planck institute for Marine Microbiology, Germany - Olavius sp. 2 HERON... ...
AATGCTAATGGAATAATAGAATGCAGAACGCGGATACGTTAGCGTAAGATATCAGTCACTAAATCAACGCAATGTTGGTGTGAGCGGACTTTGAGCGGCCGATTTAGCCCGCTGTCCGCTCCGCTCCCGCTCACCACATTTTCCGCCCGCTCCGCTCCGTTTTCCGCTCCGCTCACGCTCCGCTCACATGCTCTGACCAGTGCCCATCGGAGCCTTGCTACGCCACTGGTAGGCATTGGCACTGCTAGAAAGTATCACAGTACGGCTAGTGCTAAATTTGGTCACTGTTGCTCAGCCAGGTTATAAGATTATTTTCGAAACATTCGATAACAGTGTCTTAACTATACAAAGATATATTATACATAGGTTATCGATAAAACTGATAAAAAATTCTGTCTTCGCTTTTCGGTCATAACACTGGGTAGATCGAGTTCTGAGTAATTATGACAGAGTTTAACAGTATCAACGACATTTGTATTAAATAACTTCATAAAAATATATCGACAGCGTCTAGACTGATCTCAAATCAGACACGTTCAACGGGTACACATCTAAACCATATAACAGCACATACACATTTTGCTTTTGATAATATGTAATGTAACTTCTTCAGCTGATGTCCTGCTTAGTTTTTTTTAAATCGCATTTGCATAAAAAGAATTTTTGCAAACTCTAATGAACACTTGAAAACTCGATTTCACTACATAGCCCATATACCTAATTAACGGAGTCCATTGACCCAAGATAATGAAACACCAGATGAACATGATATATTATTACAATTTTACAAATAGTTTTGGCAGGTGGACTAAATTGCGTAGACAGCAACTTTTCTTAAGAGTAATAGAGGTGTCTATACCACTGTAGTTATATTCACACTTATGCAATAATTTTTCTAAGACAGTTTTTTTCTAACACAGTTATTGATGGACCATCAATAACTGTGTTAGAAAAATTATGATGGAGCTATTCAGTGGCGGACCCAAGGGGGGGGGGGGGCAATCCGGCCATGGCATACACTATGGTCACTTGGTTCTCAGGAAAATTAGTAAAATTGGCGCTACCAGATGTCAGATTTTAAGGCTAAAATGCGCCCAATTCGATTTCCACTGGGGCTCCGCTTACTGCGCTCCCCCAGACCCGCGGGCTGTATTTAAAGGGGTCTACTTCTAAGGGGAGCGAGGGGAAGGAAAGAGGAGAAGGGGAAAGTAAGGGAGGGGAAGGGAGGAGAGGATTGCCCTCAATTGGGGAGTCTGGATCCGCCAGTGGTGCTATTACTAGTATGTCATCAGCATATAAAATCATACATAACCGATTAACACTTGTATCGATGTTTGCCAGATCGTTTACATAAACACTGAATAATATAGGTGATAAAACTGAACCTTGTGTAACGCCAAACTTGATGGCAAACATATTGTGTTCTGCTGCTAATGTGTCGATGTATTTGACACGACAAGCAGCCAGTGAACAGGTCAACAATGACGTCAAATAACTGCACAGGAAAATGTCTCTTCATAAGTTTGATGAACACTGCATAATGACTTACTTTATCAAACGCTAATAGAAAGATCAGTTGAACACATACTTACGTTTATTAATACCGTAGCTATTGGAATTTTTTGGGAGAGTTGTTATAAGTTAAGATTAGCCAGTTACATTCAGTTATCTGCTATGGCTGCCGTAATACGAGTAATAATAATAACTAGAAAGCGTGGCAATGCTCAGCGTGATGACCGCCCGTTGGATGGGTCAGAACCCCGGTACTATTTTTAGCTGTTTGTGGACCAAAGTACACCAAATTGAGTTGGCCTGTACAGGAGTGTCCGTAGTTTGCAACGCCGTTTTTCGATTGACGATATTTTGTTGCTTTCCGAAGATATTCGCATTCAAGTCACGAAGTTGTCCGAAATCGCGCCGAAATTTTATAGTTTTTGGGCCGCCAAATTTCGGTGCTGGAAGGGGCCATCCAAATTTCTAACCGAATTTCATAAATGTGGATCACCAACGAACATGTGGCAAAGCTTGGTGACGATCGGTCAAGCGACCTCGGAGATTAGGCGGCGAAAAAAGGTTAAGATGGAAACATCAGCAGCAGAACATAATAGCCTGCACCAGCGATAGCTGGCGGGCGGCCATAATAATAGCCAAGGCTGCTGATTTGAGTCCTGTTTACCTGTAGCTTAGCCACAAAACAACCATATAGAACGCAGCTCATGCACACATAATTGCATAAAGCCTATATCACAATTGCGATTCGACTGCGATACGACTAAGACAAGACTACGACGAAAAATTGACATCGCGTTGAATGGAAGCAGGCGCGCGCGATACGTCGTAGTCGGATCGTAGTCGTATCGCAGTCGAATCGCAATTGTAATCACGGCTTAACAGCTATTCTGTGTACGAGTGTTTAGAACAGATGCACAAAGCTTAAAGGAATTATCCAATGACTGCGGACGCCGAGTGTCACCTGTTCTATGTTTGTCACAGTGCGCGCAGTTACCTACGAGTGTCTGACGTCACGGCTGCTGCTGCCAGCGTCGGTGTTGCCATGGGCGACGACGATTACGTCATACTCAACGGCGATTTGTCGTTCTACGCGCCTCCGCCGACAGCCACTGACCCGGTTGTTGGGGTGGGTGGACGCTGCAGCCCGTGGCTGGGGGTACTTAACCCCACCGAGCGTGCGGTATTTGTTGAGATCGACCGGTCGTTTAGGGATCACCATGACGTCATCACTTGTACCGTGCCGTCGACAACCGGAAGTCGCCGCCATCACGAGGCGAGCTCGCAGTATATGCTATTATTTAATTTTAATAAATTTAATTTTAATTAATTTTAAACTTATATTAATAGCAATAATAATAATAGCGGGGACGTGGAACCACCTAGCCGTAGAACTAACGCAGAAGTCGGGCCGTAGAATCACAGCCGTCACTGATGATCCAAGGGAGACAGGCTTCTTGTTCCAGCGGCTGTCAGTGGCTTTGCAAGGGGGGACTCCTTCCGCAGCATTTTCACCATCGAATAAACGTCGCTGTGGTCGCTTTGCTTTCACTACAATATCTTCTGCCTACTGGCTTTGTGCTGGTGGGATAAAAAGTAATAATAATAATAATTTTCCAGTATGGGACACGGCAGCTAACACAGTGGGCCCGTCAGCCATCCGTGATAAGATGCCAGTTACTTGTGGGAGTCTGTGAGATGCTGTGGGTGTCTGTGAGATCTTGTAATAAATCTCACTGTATCCCCTACCGGTACTACTTCTAATAATAATGATACTGTTATAGCAGCCACGCTATGTAATGTAATGTAATGTAAAAAATTTTTTAACGCACCAAAGTTAAAAAAATTAAATCGGATCCCGTAGCTTCAATGGGAGGCACCTTCAAATAATTTTGCTACATTTCGGTGGTGGATTGCAGACTTGGGTTAACATTTTCCTGTTTCTTCAAAGCATTTGACGCTTTTGTTTGTCTAAAACGAAAATCGTTGATGCCTTTGTGAGGATTGCCTGTCTGTAAGCTGTGATGCTTTGTCTCTGAAGCCGATCAACGATGAAAAACAGCGGTGTTTGGTTGGATTCTACAGTGGCGCCGCTCTGCGAAAAGCTTGACAGCATAGCAGTGCTTGACAAAATTTGCAGTTAATTAGAATTGGAATTAGACAGCATAAATTTGTCAGAACTACAACGTGACGTGATGTCTAGTAGTGGTAATCTTTTTTTACACTTTCTACTTTTAACTTCTAGCTTGTGAGTGTAAAATTAAACACTTAAACTAGTGCATAGTCGACACTAACCGCGTGTTTCCTCTGATGGGTAAAGTAACTATTCTACCAATAAGAGACATCATTTAGAATTGGCATATTTGCTAATTACTTAAAATTAGAATTAGCTAAAATATTTCCAATTAATTACAGTCACACTGGGCATATTTTGTAGTTATTCATTAGCGACCGAATTAATTAATTTTCATTTAATTACCCAGCACTGCGGACTGTGGCATGTGAAAGCATTTGCCCATAGTACCGTGATATTCGTATATTACACTAGTTCGTTTCAGTTTGAGTTTAATTCGTTTTATACAGTTGGATTCCAGTTTCACTTCCGGTTCAGATGTCGCCGATGATGGTGATGATCTTTGTCGGTGTCGTCACTGCTGGTGGGTTGGTAGGACGTCCAACTCGTGATCGAGAGCCTCGGATTCTATTTCCGGCCGGCGCGCTACGATGTAACCACTTTGGGCGAGCTGTTTACACACTTGTGCCTCTGTTCCCGGACTATGCAGTTTTGCAAAATTAGTTTTTTTTTCTTTTCCTGTTGCTACCATTTTTCTAGTGAATTAAAGATTGTCAATTTTGTATCGGTCAAAGGGCGGTGGTCATGGATGGTGATGCTGTGCGACGGAGAAGGTAACCGCGCGCCTGGCAGAAAGTAACGGCAACTAAGCTTGCTTCCTGGTTTAACGTCATCTGCAGACTGACTGTCCAGTACTAACATCAGCCGCGGTACCGAGTGTTAGATTACTTTTATCTTACCTGCAATTATTACCTTACCTGTCGTATATTGTTTCTAGCGGCAGGTGGAGCAACAGAACACGTCGAAAGTCGATGTCATTCCAACAAGTTCGACGTCACCCGGCCGTGATGAGCCAGCTCAGTCTGTGACGCCCCTCAACTCGCCAACGACGTCAGCGAGTCAGAAGGATGGACTGCGCCCGGTGCCCGCTACCACAACATCCTACAGTCATTCCAAGCTGCTTCAGCCGACGGTTGTTCTTCAACACTGGAACGGCGTCAGTGACACGTCTCCCGCCGGCAAGTCAACCAAGGTCAAGGACGCCAAGAACGACGAGGATTCCAGTCAGAACAACGTCGACAGTGTCGCAGTACGTTGTTGGAGTTCGTCTGTTTTGTTGTAGTGGCCAAGAACTGCGTCAAAAACTTGAAACATGTATTTCTTATCCTGCGCCATTCAAGGGCCGTATAATTTCTGACCTTATCAAGCGCTGGCGACGCCTTTCAACGTCGCACACTTACCCGCTCGAGGGCGCCACGTTTAAGCCGGCGACACACGAGCCGACATTGTCGGCTGCCATGTCCCGTGTGTCATGGGAACCGACATTGTCGGCCGACAGTGTTGCAAGGTATCTCGGTGTAACAAGCAGCTTGTCTCATGGCGATATGCTTATTCTTATCTACGTGTCCTTTTTACAGATCTTTGATGCAACCATACCAAGAAGCTTCTCAGAAGAAACCATGTCCATCCGAAATATTGCCCTGAATTCCGCACAATCTTCGTTTGCCAGCTCCTAGATGAGAGTCGTTGAAGTGCCAAGTGTTTGACGCCGGGCAATCCATGCCCTGGTCCAACATGAACGTCTTTTTTCGACGATACGTTTCCCTCGATAAGCATGTGATTGTTAACAGCAATGTTCTCGTGTTTGTTATTTTTCACTGTAGCCAACGACAGTGCACAGTGACGCGATAATGACGTAAAGATGAATATTCTTTGTTGTCGGCTGTCGGGCCTCCTTGTCGCTGACGTCGGCTGACAATTTCGGCTTGTGTATCGCCGGCTTTAGAGTGAGTCCGTCCGCAGTTTTGGCCTGTTCCTAATACAACGCTTGTCCCGGTACGTAATAGCACCAATGATTCATAAGTTGCTGATAGCGGAGATGGTGAAGAAGGAACTGGGTGCACCGGGTGTGACTCCGTCGCTTTTGCCACTGATCCAGGTCTGCTGACGGCGTGATAAGCTGTTATTACAACGCGGGAGGTATTTTGGTGTGTCCGAATGCAAAGGCAGCGGTATCGTAATTTCTTCTGCAGAAAAAAACATTTTACATGGATAGAAAATGACAGTTGCCTACATTGTTGGTATCGTTTGGCGGATCGTGCTTGCAAACTTTATAATTTTATTACTGCGTCGATGTACACCGTGAGTCAAAAAAAACAAGACATCAATTTCTTGTCCATAACTTCGCCAAGTACTGACCGATTTTCTAAATTCTTTCACTGCTACACAATAGGAAATTTGCGATAAAAATATCATTAAAAATCCCACGACACCATAACGGCGTCGCTACACTACCTTATGAAATATTATTGTCTGAAAACATAGCGTGCCGTATGTGCTGCTGCACTGTTTCTTACTCCTCGCGCGCTACGTTCCTAATGTAGCAAAGAGGAGTACATGACATCAGTGTATGTATATATTGACGACCGACCGACGACCGACCTCGCATCTTGGAAAATTTCGAATGGCCATATCTCTGCAACGGATCATGCGATACACTTCATGTTTGGTTCTAGGGTAAAAGATATAGGAGAAAATAATGCGCGAAGAGTAATTAGATTGGTCACATTCTAAACATTTCTTGTTTAAAATATAAACTCGCCAGAGACATGACGTATGGCAGGCAGCAACTGTTGTAATAGGTTCCGTCGACCTTGACTCCCAGATCAACGAGTGTGACACTGGTGTGGCCCAATTTCGACACGTCATCTGTCACTGTCGCGCTCTGTGCGAAGACAGCGTTTTGCTTCCGTGTCGTTATTCTTTGTTGCAGCAGGTGCTTACAGTCGGCCATTCTGAGAATTTTTCATTCTAGCTTTTTATCATTGAACCGGACGAAGATAACATCATTCTGCAACTGTTTTGAGCAGTTGAGTCTCGCGTGCCAATTTGATTCAGTCAGTTCTCCAGCAGGCGTCTCTTTCAAATCAAGATTGCGGTGAAGTGTGTTAAACGATGAATTTGTAGCTGGTCTTATTGGCTTAGTACCAGTTCACCTACCGCGGTCACATTCTCTTCAATATGCGCACGCTTGGTCTGCTGTTGATGCAGTTTTTAAAACTAATATTTCACAAGGTAGTGTAGCGACACCTTTAGGTGCAGTGATGGGATCTGTAATGATCGTTTTCTTGCAAATTTCCTGCTGAGTGAAGCGGTTAAAGAATTTTGAAAGTCAGTCAATATTTGGTGAAGATATGAATAAGAGTTTGGTGTCTTGTTTTTTGACTCACAGTGTATGTGAGGCGGCTATGTTCAGCGTGTAAAAGGTAAAGGTCAGGTACTTGATATAGCGCTGCTACACGATGAACACGTGCTCAGGAGCGCTTTACAATCTCGGAAGTGGCAGCTGATTGGCATGAGCTAATGATACAACAGCGCATTATGCGGCCATTGCGAACAATTGGAACCGCGGTGCAGCATGCAGACATACCACCGCCCCAATCAGCTACATTAGGCCTTCACCCCGTAGCCCGTAAGCTACTACTCATTTCCCGTCCCGCTGAGGGTAGGAGGCTGAGTAGACCTGAGCACACAGTAGGTAAGCAACTTGCTCAAGGTTGCTTGCAAATGGCCCGCAGTGAGAATCGAACCGCCAACCTGAAAGTTACGAGTCCGATACTGTAACCACTAGACCACTTACACATAGAGGCGTAATAGATGCGCTTCAGTTGCCATTGATAACGATAATAATGATGATGTTGATGATGATGATGATGATGATGGTGATGGTGATGGTTTTTGTGGTTAGTTGTGTGCCGTGGTGCCTGCGTCCGACGCTGTTCAATGTAACTCCGACGTAAAAGTTGAAGCGGACGTTTCGTCGCAGGCGACAACTTTACAAGATGCGAAGAATTCCAGTTCGATGTCGGAGGCGCTCGCACTTCCGGTTCTGGAGCGGCACGGACAGGCGCCGGCGTCGTTGGACGACGGAGAACAGTCGTCGCCCGCCGGCGAGGGTGCGGTTTCGGCGGCGGGCGGCGTGAGCTCGATGGTGGCCGACAGCGAGGACGCCGTCAAGGCGGAGAAGTCGTCGTTTGATGATGACGATGACCGTGAGATGCCGGAACTGACGCTGTACGCACTGTGAAATGAAGCGTGACGGCACGGCGCTGTCGCGTCGTTATGATTCACTGAACGTGCTTTCATCTTGCGTTGGTCGATACGTCGTGTCGCGACTCGGTTGTATTAAATGCCGAAATTTGCCGACGTTTACCGAAAGCTGCTTAAAGGTCTTAACTCTTGTAGCGGGGGCGCTGAAAACGCGAGAAATGACAACGCGAGAACGCCAAAGGAGGTGCGGCAGCGCAGTAGTGCGTACGTTTTTTTTTGAGCAACGTACTCATGCCGGTCACGCGTTAATGGATAATTACCAATTTACTTTGCAAATCGTATAATGAAGCTGACTTTGCATAGATTTTTGCTGAACTTTGTTAATGAAACCGTTGTTCACCGGCAGTCGTATACAAAACAATAAGTACCTGCATAGAAAAAAACTAGAAAAAGTTGCACTCGACGGTAGCGTCGAATGCTGTGCGCCTCCGCCGCGATGGTGTGACCTTGAACTTTGACCTTTTGACCAAAAATGTAATCAGTTCATCTCTGTCCCGAGATGCACCAGTGACAAAAGTTTGGCGAAAATCCGTCAACAGATACTGGAGATATCGCGGAAACATAAAACTACCACGTGAATCACGGACGGACGGACAGCGGCACGGACGGACGACCCGAAAACATATAGCCTCCGCCGGCGCCTACCGGCGGCGGAGGCTTAATTAAATAACGATAAACCAAGACAGAAGCAAAGTGTGATCTGAATTTATCTCTATGATCAATCCCGAATGTTCTCACGCGTTGTCCACTCCTGCTATCTGGTCTCGCGTTGTCCTTTCTCGCGTTTTCAGTCGCCCCCTTGTGGCGTCGGTGGCCGATGCAGTCGGCTAACTAGAATAACTTCCCGCAAAAGAACTTAGAGATAGAGCTTTACCCTAACTTTCCCATTTATCGCCCTCTGGTCTGTTATTTAATTCTTTCTGTAACGTGACGGCTGCGTCGACTGCATCAACGACAGGTGGTGGCAGCTTCTGTAACTCGCCAGTTCGACATTATTTGATACATCTTGACGTGTGACCCTATCTCTCTGTTACTTTAGTCAACGTTCAGTAAAGCCGTGATTACAAGTACGATTATGATAAAGAGTTCTTAGGAGATACGTAATGTTGTACCGTCAATTTCTTGTACGATTGTCTTACGAATCTACCGTACAGTTGTCGCCGTCGACACCGGAAGACGCCGCCATCACGAAGCGAGCCCACAGTATATGCTATTATATGTTGATTAATTGTAACTCATAATAACAAAAAAAAATAATAATTTTCAGTTTCAGTTCAGGGCAGCGTATCCGTACTTGTAACCACGGCCTTTACGGCCAACATTTGAAAATATGATCCGCTTGAACTGTGTGCCAACGTGGTCTGATGGTTCTGTCGTAGGACTTGCAATCCACAGGTCCCATCTTCGACTCCTGGCCGTTGCGCTGTCAAGTGACAACCCTGGGCAAGTTGTTCACGCACGTGTACATCGGTCAAAAGTCTAATTTGGTACTGGCCAAAGGACAGTGATGCTGTGCGGCTGAGAAGGTAACCGCGGACCCGGTGAAAACTAGCGACCGACAGCCGAGTAAGTCACCTGCCTGTAGAACGGGATGATCAGCTGCGGTCCAGAGGCTGGTTGGTATCCAGTATTGGGCTACCTGGTCCTTTAGCTAATCACCTGATGATTGACAGGTTACCCGTTCGTAGGTCACATGTAATTACAAATGAACTTTGGAGCGCTTTCATTCTTTCATTCTTTCTTCACTGCATATAGGCAGTTTACCGTAAGTACATACAGTAGGCTATGTTTCGTGTATGTGTATGTATGTATGTGTGTGTCGTGCCGTGCTTCTGTACAGTCTGCTTTGCATTCTGCTCAGTATTAGAATAGCCAGCAGTCTGTGCCGGCAGAATTTAGTGTTCTCAAATCAACCTTATCAGTAGTGGCGTCGATCCCGAGGCCTATGTGTTTATTTTCAGTGTTTTTGCCTGTGCGTGTTTTATATTGCTCTCAGACTCAGTTGTAATTTTGACTGAATTTTTGCATGTTTTTTCTATGCTTACGTAACGACATCGATAGAAACTTGCTTAAATGAATGAAATGCAGACATGAACAGTTGTGCGCTATATAAAACAGTTGTTTGTGTAGAAATACATCGGTACGTGCGCTGCATGAAATGTGAGTTAATCT
>Ga0209679_1001515_pt1 | contig 10082 bp, 7 predicted proteins | sample WorMetHEROISLAND_4_FD_187408 | JGI IMG/M metagenome (GOLD analysis project Ga0209679, IMG submission 187408) | Marine gutless worms symbiont microbial communities from Max Planck institute for Marine Microbiology, Germany - Olavius sp. 2 HERON... ...
CTGCATCAACAATCCGTTTGCATTGATTTTTCGTCAGCTGGATATTCCACTGTGTGGAGTTAGGTGACCGATACTGGCTCATCGATGAACACGTCAGGCTTGTTGACTTGGACACAGACTCAAAGCTTGACTTCCACTTTGATAAGATGCTGGATCAAGTGGCTGAGTGGAAGAAACAAGCTGATCAGGACAGCAGTTTGTTGGAGCGACCGCTGAGTGCACACGAGACATGGAAGACAGATGAAACGACATCATTTGATGAGAGGAGAAAATCAGAAAAAACATGAATACAAAATAATAACTCAACAGAGTGAATATTACAATGCTACTTACTTCTGTACTGCACTCAAAAAACTTGTCAGGAAGGTTTTCACCAAAAAACACAATATCTGCAAAGCAAGATACAAACTCCCACATTAGCATGTTTTCACAATTCACGCATTAACGAAATATATTTTTAAAATGCTAGATTATCACTTAGGCACACACACAGTGCAAAAAACATTATTAAAACGGTACTACAGCAATATGTCAACTGTACATTTTGACACTGCATTAAGTTACAAAAAATCATTTCAACGCATTCTACTTAGTGTTAATAAGACGAAATGGTGAAATTGCAACATTTGGATAAATTTTTCACACATATACTGTGTACGTGGTTTTGCCATCTAAATTAACTTTGAGAATAATAAAAATATTTTGATGATTTCTGGCACAGAGATAATGAAATTGTACTAAAAGGTATCTGCCACAGCAACTTTTCTGAAAAACTTCACACCAAAAATTTAGGTTGTACTTTAGCTCAACAGAAAGCCACAATGTCATTTTATTTATGTCAAAGTTATACTGTCAGAAAGGAACGCGTGAATAGTGGTTGGGATAAACCCATACTTATTTGGTTTGTACAAGTTATAGGAAAGAACATGAGTATCTAGTATCACACAAATATCTCTATTTGTTAATGCTGTGAGTTAAAGATTAGACGTAAAACTCACGCACTTCAGGTTGAATAACTTAACTTGCATATTTTGTCACTGTTTAATGCTTTTTCATTGGTAAACAATGTAAAAATTGAACTGCTAATTTATAACCTTCAATTTCATTGTCACGGAATAACAGCAACAATAACAACAACAAAACAATTGTTTTAAATTTTAACGATCATATTCCAGACGGTTAGTCACAAAACAACAAAATGTAACAAAAGACTTATTCCACACAGGAAGTGAAACATTACATACTGACCTGGTTTGACTACACCATTGCAATGTTCAGCTTCACACCTTGGAATACCACCCGCAAATACTTTCTCTGCAAAAAACAAGCTCTAATATGACAGAAGAAATAAACACAGAATACACATACATCCAATCAGCATCATCGTTACGTGGAAAATGCCTAGACCACGTCAACGTATCCTTCTTAATCACAAACCTGACTAGTTCCAATCCCAACAAACTCTTCAAGCTCTGCACCATCCCCTCCGAAATAAACATCATCTGAGCTGTGATTATTGTCTGGAGGATAAGACGGAGTATCATTAGAACTGTTTTGTGCAGTACTGTGTACCACAGTTGTACACAGTCTTAAGCACACACATATATCAGCAGTTCTTACAAGTGTACCAGCGCATTAGAAGTATAACATTAACGTGCTATACAAATTTACGACTTACTTACTTACTTACTTACCAGGGCCTGCTGGTTTAAGTTTAGAGTTTTGGGTTCTTTCGGCTGACCACGGTGACCTGTTCATTTCGCAGGCAAACACGTCTATTGGCCAGCGAAGTTTCTCCGTCGCGGCTCCTGTCGTCTGGAACACAATTCCATCTGACTGACCTCCGCTCACCGCTCAACAGTCGCCGACAGTTCTGATCAAAGGTGAAGATCCATCTTTTCCGACAAGCCTATAACACTGCATGATTCCTCTGAGAACAATTCGTTGAAGAGTGTAACTCTGTGACTGTAACTGTAACTATAGCACGTTTTTTCTTATCTATGGCCAGTTTGTTTGTTGCATGGTTAGCTTTTGTGTTTTATGTATTTTCTAATTTGTTTTTAGTTTGGCTGTCAGTACCAGTGCAACTGATTGCCTGGAAAGGCTCATCTCCAAAATAATCCATTATGAGTTGAGCACATTGTAAAACTCTACTCTTCTCACTCACTCATTCTTTGAGCTCTGCACTTTTCTTTCGTTTTCTGTCAGTGTAAACCCACATGTCCATATTACCATACTCATTTCAGTTCTATCTAACTTCACCTCATGCTCTATTTTCATCAGCCTGGTCTCACTGACATATATTAGACCTCACACAGCTAGTATACATCTCACCTTTCAGGTTTAGTGAAAATCCTTTCTCACTTAATACTAGATTAATACTCATAAAACTACTGCAATGCATATCTAACCATTGTCACCACTGTTGAATAGCAACCTTCATCTGCATCCAGCATGTCTTTTACGTAATAAATCTTATCTACTCTTTCCAGTGATACCCTCTAACCAATATCCAGATCATCATTACTAGCCATACCTGTAACAAATCCATCTACTGTCCAGCATTTGCAAACAAATGATCGGCTTGTCTTATATAAACCTTCCTTCACACCACTACATCCATAGGTGGCACCATGGAATAAAATGTGGGTATGCTGAGTGCGAGGCCCGAAGGGCCGATGCTCGAGGCCCGAAGGGCCGACAGTTGGGGAGGGGTTCTCCCCTCCCCACCAGCTAGGGGATCTGGGGGAGCGCTGTAAGCTCCCCCAGCGGGGTTCGGGGCACAGCCCCGGAAAATTTTGTATTTGGTGCATTTTGGGACTTGAAAATTGCATCAAAACAGTGTAAAATGATGGTTTTTGTTAACTGACCATTAATTGTCAATAATGTGCATATAAATGTCGCAATGAAACTATCCAGAAGGGTCTAAAAGTAGGGTATGCTTAGCACACCCTACTTCACATGTGGGTATGCTTCAGCATACCCCGCATACCCGGCAGCGCCGCCTATGACTACATCATCCATTCCCAGAAACTTGTGTACAAAATTGAGTTATTACCAACTCTTTTCTTACATACACCACAATGCCATTTACCTTTCTGCCAAGCTGATCTGCTGAGGCACAGCCAAATTTTACTTTCGTTTTCCCAGCAGCTTCACCTTCAAACCTCTAAAGTCTATCCAGATTTCCGTTTTACAATCTTCTGATGCAGTTCCACCTTACCCTCAGCCATTAATATCAGAATATCCACATACCATAAACATCAAATATCACAAGCATACACTGCAAACAGCAAATTACTTAGTACATCAATACGTTCAGCATTAAGCGTTAATGACAAATAACAAATGACAAATGACAACACTTGTGCGTGCTTGAATGAACATAAACAGAATGACAGCATACCTTTCATCCACTCAAATGTATAGTCTTTCCTGCATTTCATACAGTGGCTTGTGTAAAACGTGCCATGAGCTTCAACAATTTTGTCCTCATTCACGCCAGCCACACGCTCCAGAGTGTCAATGTTCTACACACAACATGCATACATCACGGATATAGGGTCGCTACAGAGGAAAGGAGAGAAAACTGGACCTCGGATCACAGTTTTATCAGAAAAATCTGCCAGTCTGCCAAAATGGAGGTCCATTTGTGACTGAAATTGTCGAATGGACTCTGTGCTTCAAAACCAGTAAGTCATCCGTCTGTCCGTCCATCCGTCTGCAATGTTGAGGTACCATGGCCATACAAGTTGGGTTTACCACTTCGCTGCCATGAGGTTAACCCCTATATTGCAACCCACTGTGCCCAATATACTGAAGTAGTCACCTGGTGTGCCACAGTGTTGAAACTAAAATGCAGTCATGTAGTGCCGGGCTTAACATTGAGTCAATCTAAATACGACGTACGGCGTACGGCATTAGGCACCTGAGCAGTATACCATGCATGACGTATACCGTACGGCATATGGCAGTCAAGTGGTTAATTCACCGGGTTTTAAAGCACAGAGATGGTACGGTCAAAACTGGACTCCTGGCAATCTTACACAGAAGTTAGGTAATTGCAGAGGTAAGTAGACAATTGCAGCATTTTTAGCAACAGTGTCAGTCTGGTGGACAAAGCAGTTAATGTGGTATGTCATGTAAAATTATGCTCACCAAAAAGATGACCTTAAAAAACGAGACACAAATTCTTTGCCAAGAAAAGGCCTATATAAGTTACTCATGGCAATGCTCCAAAAAGTCCCATTTCACAGGTGGGAATGTGTGAGCAATCAAACGAAGGAGTGTCCGAGATTAAATACAATAATAATGACGATATGTGGGCCGCTATTTTGTTATCCATGTAGCAACATTTTGAGATATGCTCGTGTTGCCGCTCATTTACAGCAGTAAACCTGTAACTTCTGCTAGGACTGCAGCAACAGAATGACAAACTACACTTTGACTACGTCACCAGATATCATGTTCAAGGATGGCTATCTTCATTCTACACATCAGACTGCTATAAACTAGCAAACATTTCTGTCAAAAGTCTGCAACTTTTAAAAATAGAACAACACTTTCAAAACTTCAGTGTACAGTTGGTTCAGACAAAGCAAATATAACAAAACGCTTCCAATCACATCAGCCATGCTATATTTGCCTACCACAACTACTTTTTTTGTTTAAACAGACTACCTACTTTTTCAGAGTTACTCCAAAGGCAGAATCTTTGGGATTGCTGCCCAGGTTTTTTTATGAGCTGGATGCCTCCTTATTGCCCAACCATCAGCACTAAAGCATTACGATTATATCTGCCTAGTTACTACAAAACATTTACAGTACACCTTCACATCACACCGAACATACCTGGGTGTAATGACGCAACAACACGCCCTTGTCTTGAAGCAGACGAATAAAGTAATGACAAGGCGACGGCTACAAGTATTAATCACAGAAATCAGACTCAACAGAAGATAAAACAGGAAGCTATTACAAAATAATGTAGTTGTTGTTGTTCATAAAAATGTCTGCTACGCCATAAAACAAATTTGAACGAAGATTGCAAACCTTCAAATATACACATCTACATTATCTACATTATCTCGTTCACTTGTACACTGACAATGATCAACATTTCAAAATTACAACACAATAAAGCACAATTAAATTCAAAAGACAACAAATACTCAAAATTACATTAAGCTAACTAGCTGCAAAAATACCAGTGCATGTGGAATAACTACATAACAGACGTGCATATTAACATTGTGAAAGACTGTCAATTCATGTTCGGTTTTAAGTTGCCAAGTGAGCAGATTAATAACAGGAAAACAAAATTTATGAACTGGTATGATAGCCAATGTTCACAGAAAATGTAAATTTGTCATGTTGCTTTGTACCGTATGACACGTTAGTTAAGGTTAGTTAAGTTTCTTTTTTGTGTATTGTGTATACATTTGCTACCAGTTGTCTGCTGAATAAAGATGTCTATATATAGAGAAACCCAATTACAAGTCAATGATATTACAACCATCTTTCTCTGTAATGCAGTAAACTTCTGCAGTAATTCCACTACCAGCAAATTACCGTCCAATACAATGTTGACAGATCAGGTCTCTAATTACATAAATAAGAGAAAGACCAAAACATCTGCTAAATACTTACCTTAAAAGTGCCAGGACACAAATTCTTTGCCACGATAAAGAATGGCTCTGGATTGTGCTACACAAAAAAAGATATAAGATCATGACAAGATTACCGATACAAAAGGAAATAAGAGTAAACAGTTACTAAATATACTTCACATAATGTAGCAATATCATTCACTATGTATAACAACCACAACAAGCAAAAATTATAACAAGTCATCAGTTCTTATCTCAATGATGATTATATAAGTGACCAGTAGTGGTAAAAACATTTCACTTAACAGCATATCACTTGTTATTACCCGGACAATAAGTAATTACATAAAAATATGATACACATTACACCCTTAGTTAAATATGATTATTCAGTATCTACTTCCTGGATACTTTTATAAATTTTCCAAAAACACCAACTGTCACACACAAAACTATCATAGTTTCTATAACACTGAAACAGTAAGTGTTAGTATCACACTCCAGCTGAACTTTACTTTATGCTTGCTGTCAAATAGTCAAGTCTAATGTGCGTAACACCTATAGGTGCACAGATTCAGAAGCACAAAATATGTCATGAAATAATATTATATAGATATGTGTAACAATGATGAAGATTCAACAAAAAAGGCAAGCTCCACATACATAAGCAAAATTATTATGAACATTCTGCGCAAAAGCAAAATGTCTACTGAATACTAATATTGCACAAACAAAAAACAGCATAGTTAATATTATGTCAAAGTTACTTTAGCTAAATTCGTGAAGGAGTAATAATTATCACGAAAGAAATAAAATCCAACTACCACATTTCTGTACATTCAGTCTGCGAGTAAACATAATTTGCAACAAACAACTCACAACAACACTTGAATGTATCAGACACCTACATGAAAATAACCAATGTCAAAAACAGCTTGTGGAGTAGGCAGGTCATACTCCGAAAGGTTGTCATACAGTCCAGTTCCAGGACTGCGAAAATCCGGAATTCCACAAGCTACACAAATGTAACAAAATCACAAACACATAAGTGATATGGATAGTTCTAAAATAGACAATTATAAAAATATGCACACTTCACACATAATTTGCAAATTGTGAGTTTCTCCACATGCACACACAGCAGCTGGCCAAAAGTTAGTACTCAATATAAAAAAGTCTCTATTAATCATTGTTAACACGACAGTTTTCTAATCAGATGACAATACATGCCACAAATTACCCATAAAGAAAACTTATCTGCTGCAAAAATAAACAAAAATAACATCATAATGTACGTTATCAAGTGATTTAAATTTATCTGATAATGTAAGAGCAAGCACTCTTATTGCAGGAATCATTTTCAATTGCCGCTATGTTTTGCTGCTCGGATACTAACTTCTGATAATTCACTGTTCACCTGCAATGTCCTTGTCCCGTCTGTACAGAAAACATGTAATATTTCACACTTGAAAGATCAAAACTTTAAGTAGAACTAAAAGACAAAAGACTGGATTCCGCATAAAAAACTCTGCTCAATAATTACCAAAAGTTACCTTTTGGGGGACATGGCCCAATCTGCAGTAGCTCCAAAAATTGGCCAGTTAAACAAAAATTAAAAAGTAGCATGCAGCCTTAAACAACACAACAATGACAAGTAATAAGTTATATGCAATACAAATGCTAACATAATGCCTCAACGGTCTCAACTATTCTAACTCAAATGTAATGGATATAAGAACTTACATGTAGAGATGCCAGCACCTGCCAACGTGATAATGTTCTTACAGCGGTCACTCTTCATGAACTTCACAACACTGTCAAAGTCCGGCTTCTCGAGAACTTTCTCAACGTCAGCCTTAGACTCGCTGCCAAGACCGAGGTGTCGCTTAAATAAACTAGCCAACCATTCTGCTACAAACCACATCATCCATCTCTTATTTACCTCATGCTGTCTGCAGTATGCAAAATAAACACAACACAGAATTACAACACTGTACTACAGGGGCCTCAAATATGCAGCAGCCCTTGAAGACGTTATCTACGGCCCATAGCAACTTACTAGCAAAAATTTACCAACAAATGCTGTCAAAGGTACCATACAACAGAATTTAAAATAAAGCACCTGAACTAGTTTCTTCATAATGAGAAAAACGAGTAAGTAAACTCACCAAATATTTACTTCCAGCAACAACTGCAGTTTCACGTGCTGTTTAAAATAACTGCTTTTTATCGTTTACTAAAAATAAAAGCAGATGGCCAACTGGTGCATTTTTCCAATAAAGATCACATATCCAGCTAAACTTAAAACCTCAGCTATACTTCCAATAACACTGGAGAAAATTACTTTGCAGTGTTGCTCATATGAAAAGTTATTTTAGTACACAAAAATGTTATTCGAAACACTGGCCTACGTAAGTCTACATATGTGAACTTTTAATAACTGATTCACACAGTTTCGATAGCGATAGATATCTATCACCTTAAAATATGTGCTAAACTTCATTACATCTCACACAGCATTCTTCGCAAGACGACTTACACGTTGATGCTGCAGACATTTCACTTTTTTCTCTTTCACCCTCTTCCTGCCAACAAAAAGCCAGCAATATAAATGCTGTAAAAATAATAAGCTACATGTAATATACTTCAGTACTGACCAGCACAGCTGTATGCCACAATGAGCGTTTCATTCATATCATTGGCCAATATCCTTTGACAGCTCCAAAGCTCATTAAATAAGACACAATGCACACACAACAAATGCTATTTTGTCTATTGACGTAACTTACCTTTGAAGAGCCACCATCTGCCATGATTATGCTGCTAGACGTAGCAGTTAAAAGTGGCCTAAACCTGAAATAATAAATACATTCACATATCAGGGTCAGGTGGAACTTACATCAGCATACAAATGTAGACTGGTGTTGAGTAAGACAGAGAAATATGCACACACAATGGTAAAATGTACCACAAGGACACCAGACCACATTCACTGTGCCATATACTGAATAAAAATAAAGGTTTACCAGTACATGTATGCAGTAACTATGCCACTGCCTCAGCAGCAAACAAACACTGTTAACTTACAACTCATTAAATATGCACGTGTGCATATTAATGACACAGCAGTCAGACTAGGTAATGTAATTTTTCACATAAATGTTAAGATTTTTTGAGAAAAAAAATGAATACAGAATTCAATATCATGTTTCTACATATGCCTTAAAAAGCTCACACAAACTAGTAAGTAAGCAATTTCGGTATTGGCTGTATCTGACTGTACTGACACCCATCAACTTTGGCATCAGATATCGTTCAATTGTTCAGTTAAAAATGGTAAGTCAAAACAAACTGTCCAAAAGTCATGCTGTGTCCACATGACAATCAATTCTGTACCACAGCATGATGTAAACATCTACTAATGACGATCACACACTGTCCTTTGTGATACAACAACATGAACTCGGGACTGCAGCGGAGTCCAAAGCCCACTGCAACTGTTAGCAAGAAGAAGCAGCATGTTTTCATGTTCAATACCAGCGGTACTTCTCCCAGACTCATCACAATATCAGCCACAACCTACACCCCATAATTTGTTGCCATCAATTAAGTGCTTTCCTATGACGTCACAAGCTATTTTAGCAACAGTGAATTACAGTTACACTACAGTATGTCGATCGATGCAGTGTTGGTAGATGAGAAAATTGGTCAACTTCTAGGGTAGGGTGGTCCAGAAAAATTTTTTTTTCAACAGACAAATGCACACCAGCTACATTTTTTCCTTTTATGTTGTGAAACTTCTATGTAAAATTTCAGATTTTTAAAACAGTATTTGGGGGTTGCTCAATCAATCTGAAGTTTTCCATGCTATAAAGTGCACAAACACAGTTACAAAGTAGAGATGTAATTCAGATATTTAACCCTGTATTGCATGCATGAAGTTCCCATGGTCAGAAAAAATTGAAACTTTCAGGGATGATGCATAATGGCATCAGGAACACACAAATACTTTTTTCAAAAATTTTAACTGCTGTTTTTAAAGATATAAAACTGTTACAAAAACGCAACAGCATGCAGTATCCAGCAAAATATAGCAAACGGATGCCGTTGCAAAATCGCAATAGTATGCACTGTGCTGCAATCTACTGTGATGCTACACATTATGTGACAGCATGCAGTTCGCAGCAATATAGGCCTACAGCAAACGCATTCTGTTGTGAAAACAAACATACACTACACTTTGCTACAATCTACGACTTTGATGGTCTGTGAGCAAGTGCAGTGACTTTTCGTGATAACTGACTATCTGACTCTAAAAGAAATGCAGAGACAGCTGCATGCGAAAGTCCATGTCTAGTGAATAATAATAACTAGATAGTCAATGACAAAGTAGCTCATTCCAAGATTTAGACATTAGATCTAGCTGCCTGATACTTATACTGGAAGGAGAGTGTAATGGTGCTCACGTTCTGT
>Ga0209679_1001516_pt1 | contig 10078 bp, 11 predicted proteins | sample WorMetHEROISLAND_4_FD_187408 | JGI IMG/M metagenome (GOLD analysis project Ga0209679, IMG submission 187408) | Marine gutless worms symbiont microbial communities from Max Planck institute for Marine Microbiology, Germany - Olavius sp. 2 HERON... ...
AGCTAGCTGAACTAGCTTAATCTGGGCACTTTACCAAGTTGACAACGCCAAAGACTACTAAAAACATGCCGATTCATTTACCAAGTAATCAGTCCGTGGGAGCGGGGGTGGGGGGAACTAAGGAGGAAAATACTTGGAAAAGAGATAGGTCTTGAGCCAAGAATGGAACATACCATGAGACAGGTTGACAGCAGGTTCAGGGTTGGGGCCTGAGGACAGAAGGGAAGCTGAGAGATGAACCAGACTGATAATGGACCAAAGGCGTTAGATGCCTTTCCCTGCTGCAGAGCAGCATCGCCTGTTTGGCCAAATTTACTGCTTGGTAAGAGTTACCAGTGTGTTAACAGCCAACAATGTGCCCAGATTGGTTACCTGACAGCGAAATGCCGGGAGTTGACCTGCGATGTGTGGATTGCAAGTCTGATATGTTAACCGTCATCGTACCTGGTGCACAATGTCGTATAATAATGAATAAATAAAAGTAAGTAATGTGTGGAATGCAGGGCATGCGTATTGCGATGGATGCCAGCGAGTTCAATGCTCAGTTGGAATCTGCACGAAGAGAAGCAACGAAAGCTTTTGCCGATGATGTGATGCTTGTTGAAAAATACATCGACACGCCAAGGTTATTGACGACATTTTCCTTGTCAGTCTGACTTGTAATAAAAATATATGCTGATGCTAATACAACTGCTGCTACTGCCACTACTATTACTACTGCTACTGCTACTATGTAGGGCATTTTCCTTGTCAGTCTGACCCATAGTAAAGACAGTGGGTGAGGTCAAGTTCCGCTAAGCGAAAAGTCAGACTAAATGCTCAGACAAAAGTCTTAGCTGAACTCTAAAGTTCCGACTTAAGTCGGAGCTCAGATTAGACTTTAGTCTTAGACTTCTGTCTTAGCGGTAAACTGTGTTGTTATTGTTGTCTGTATTAATTTAAAACAGTTAAGACCTAACTTGATCTCTACTTGGTCTTAGACCAAAGTTAAGCACTAAGATTTAAGACCAAAATGCATTACTTTATCATTGGGAATTCCCAGCAAATTGCTGCCGTTTCAGCTTAACTTTGATCTTAGCAGTTTTCTTGACTTAAGTCACGAGTAAAACAAAAGTCTAAGACCAAAATTTGGTCTGAGAATATTCTTAGACCCAGTTTTTATCGCGAGGTCAAGTCCAGTCTTAAGTTGGGTCTTAGACCAAACTTGGGTCTTAGACTTTTGTCTGAGACTTTTCGCTTAGTGGAACTTGACCTCACCCAGTGTGCTGATACTAATACTTCTGCTGCTGATCTGTTGCTGCTGCTGCTGCTGATGCTGCTACTTTTGGTTTTGGTTGAACTGGCTTTTTGGAGTTACTCCACGTAATGGTGGATCCTTGGGTAGAGCCTCTGTGATGATTGCTCAGATCTCTCACTCGGCCTGAAATTCCTGAAATTTGAAGCTTGTCCTTAAGTGTCCTGAAATAAGCAGATTTGTCCTAAAACTCCTGAAAATCTTGCAAAAGCAAAAAGAAATGATTCACCCATTTAGTTCTTTGCCTTCACCACCGCTTAGTGAGAAGGTATTGTGACTCTCAACGCCATGCTGTCACTCTGTATGCGTGTGTTTGTGTGTCTGCCACACTAGTCTCGTTGGCGAAGGCAGTGCGCTGTATCCAGTGCTCTCTAGTTTAGGTTTTTAAAAACCTAGAAACCTAACCTCTCAGCCTTGTAGAATGATGCACTGCAAATTGTTAGCCTTGAAGTTGTCATTGTCTCCAGCTAGAGTAATGTCAATTTAGTAAGTTTTTAAAAGTTTTCTTCGTAAGTTTTTAACGCTTCATTTTTGTACACTTTTGTCGTATATACTTACTGGATCAACTGATAGGAAAATGTTCCGATAAATTTTGAGGGTTATTGGTGTCGTGAAAAAAAATTACAGAGTGGGAGGCCTGATTTCTGCAGGAAGTAATTTACGTGCCATCTACATGTCGCCCAACCAACAGCGTCGTGATGCCAGTGTGATGAAAGTTTGATGGACGGATGTGATGCTGATTTGTAGGCACGTTGAGGTGCAGGTATTTGGTGACAGACACGGTAACTATGTCTATTTGTTCGAGAGAGACTGCAGTGTACAAAGACGACATCAGAAAATCATCGAGGAGGCTCCAGCTGTGAGTCATCTTATCACTTGCTTCATTTTCTGCTGCAGCTGCTGCTACTGCTACACCTACTACTACTACAAGCTGAGGGATAATTACCGGACCCGCAAGCGGCAAATGGCATAACTTTGTTATTATTTCAGCATAAAAATTCCCACAATTAAGCACAAGATAATGCTGCATGCATTGTCGCTAAAGCCTATATCACATTGCGATTCGACTACGATATGACATATTTTCAAAATACTTTCACTAATACACTCTGCAGGAAATTTGAAATAAAAAGTTTGTTAAAGATCTCACCACACCTTAAACATGTTGCCTCACTACTTTTATTAATTTCTGAAAACTAGTGTGCCCAGTACATTGGAGCACTGTTTTGCTCAAGTACGACCTCGCCGGAAACATGATGCATAGCAGGAAACAGCGGTTATGATAGAAGCGAGTCACAGTAATAGGTTCCATTGAACATGACTCACGGTTCGACAAATATCAAACCAGTGTAGCAGTTTTGACATATTGTTACAGTGATTGACTTAACGTCGTTTTTGTGTGAAGAATGCATTTTGCTTCCACATTTTATTTTCTGTTGCAGCAAAGGCATACATTGAGACTAGTTTTTTATCACGGAACCAAGTGAAATATTAACGATCATTCAGTAACTGTTTCGAGCAGCCGAGTCTCGCATAGTGGTTTTCTTCAGTCAGTTCTTTAGCAGTTGTCTCTTCACTTCAAACCAAGATCATGGAGAAAAAAAATGATCCGACATAACTCTGTGCAATTTGGTGTGTTGAACAATAAATTTGTGACTGGTCATATTGACATAGTTCCAGCTCACTTACCACAGTCACGTTCTATTCAGTGTGCGCACGTGTGGTCGGCTGCTACTGTGCTTTCACTTGGCAGATCTTTTAAACTAACATTTCACAAGGTAGTGTAGCGACATCTTTGAGATGTGGTGGGACATGTATTGATCTTTTTATTGCAAATTTCCTGTCCAGTGTTACCATAAAAGAATTTTTAAAATTGGTCAATATTTGGCAAAATTTTTAAAATTGGTCAATATTTCGCAAAGCTCTGGTCAAGAGTTTGGTGTCTTGTTTTTTTTGACTCATACACTTGTTGTCAATACACTGGTTGTTCCTCTGTCATTTCCAGGTTCCTTTGCAGAACCTCCTTGCTATGGGATGTTGATTTAATAGTGTCCGTATGTTTCTTGTTGTGCCTTCAATGCTTTGACACTGCTGGTTGGGCGACAGAAAGGGCATCCAGCCTGTAAAAACTTTGCACCGAAACCCCGTAGCCATGTTAGTTGATATTATTGGGTTCGGTACAGGCTGTAGTACCTTATGGCAAACCCACCGTGCCTGTCATTGCAACTGGGGGACACCCGGCTTACCAGATTCGTCTGGAAAATGGCCGTAATATCGGTGTGTGTGTGTCTGCGTGTGTGTCTGTCGTATGTTTCATGTTCAGCCTGGTATATCACCTGAGACACGTAAATCCCTCGGCGAGGCTGCAGTTAGAGCTGCTCGGGCTGTAAACTACGTTGGTGCTGGTACGTGTCGCGATTTACTAAATGTTATACTTGCCTTGATTTTATCTTTCAGTACTGCAATGCTGGTTTGGTGAGAGGAAGGGTGTCCAGCATGCAAAAGTTCTGCCGCAGGAATTCCACAAAAACTTGCACATGCTGCTTCTGCCTGCCATCATCATCATCATCATCATCATCATTAAGGCTTACAAATTTGAACCGAGGACATTACGTTGCTCAATACGGTTATAAAAATTCTGTAAAGAAAAACTTTTTCATTCAGCCTCCTAAATCGAGTCGTTGTTGTTTGCTGGATTTCCGTTATATGGACTAAGTTCGTTGGTGGATAACTTGGACATGCTTCCAGGGACGGTGGAGTTCATAATGGACAAGAGTGAGAAGTTCTACTTCATGGAGATGAACACGCGTCTCCAGGTGGAACATCCGGTTACCGAAATGATCACGAACACTGACCTCGTCGAGTGGCAGATCAAGGTCTCAACTTTCATTCATCTTTCTTCTGCTGTTACTGCTGCTGCTAACTAGGGGTGTGCGGTTGGCAAAAAATGACTTCGGTTCGTTTTTGCGTTCGTTTTTGCCAAAAACTGCGGTTTTTGGTTCGGTTTCGATTTTACAAATTTAACTGCGGTTTCGGTTTTTCCGGTTCGGTTTTTTTGCACTGTGTGTTGTTTACTGTGTATGCACTCTACTGAGTGCTTTCCGTGCTGAATTGGTCCAACTAATTGTCAGCCGAAGTGACTCAGAACTAGAAGTGCAGAGATACAGCGTGAAGACAAATACTTTTGACTGTTGATACTATCAAATAATCATGTTGGAAGATGAATCGTGAATGAAACAATGCGAAAAACTGTCCGCAAACTGTCAAACTCAGTTTTTTGAAACCAAGCTGCAGAAACTTGAGTTTTTGGTTTTTGAATTTTGAGGTCCGTTCGATTCGGATTTTAGAAAACCGATATCCAACATATTCATCGGATTCCACACACCCCTACTGTGAACAAGGTGCCATACATTCCGTGTCAACAGTGCAGAGCTTCATTAGAGTATGGGCCACGACCAAGTTTGAAGGTCATGATGGCCTTGCCAGTTTGTCACAAAAACCCAGCAGGAAAAAATATTTTTATGCATTTTTTTCTGAAAAATTGCAGAGTTGGAATGTATACAGCACGGTGTGCTTTGTGCCTTCTGTGACAGTTTGGGTCGCAGGTTTTCAGATGGAGTTCCAGAAAAAAACTTTCAGAGGCATTGTTCTATTGCACAGGAGTCCAAAATCTGAACTTTATTCTGTAATTCAAAATTTGCATCATTTTTACCCACTTCTGTGATTCTGTTTATAAGTTTAATTGAATTTGAGATTAGCTAATAATACTCTGATTTTTTTCCAGGCTTCTTGTAATTAAGTTATTAGTTTTCTTATTTGCTGTATATTTATCGGGCACGCTACCGGCAGGATTGTAAAAGGTAAAGGGTGTCGTGCCCAACTGGAGCGTAGGCGGATGCTCATCTCCCTTACCTAGGCCATTGAGCCTGTAGGTGGATAAACCACTAAGTGTCTGGCGCATTGCCAATGCGACGACAGACATACGGTTTCCTTCCCAGCTGCAGAGCGTCACCGCCGCTTGGTCGGTACCAAATTAGGCCTATACTGCTTGGTGACAGAGGCACATGGGTGTGAACAACTTGCCTAGAGTTGTTACTTGATAAGCGACCCGACCGGGAATCGAACCCACGACCACTTGATTGCAAGTCCGACACTGTAACCATTACGCCACCAAGCCACCCAGCAATCTTGTAGCTGATTATACTGCTGTTGTGTGTCTGCTTTTGTCTCTCTCTGTGTGTGATCATTTCTTGATAGCAAGATATCTCCACTGAACAGATTTTGATGAATTTTTAGGGGTGGGCTGTGGCCCTAGGACAAATCAGTTAGATTTTGGTGGCGATAAGATAACCTCATCCCCTATTTTGCCACGATTTTTCACTCCCTAGCAGCATTTACCAGTCTTTGCCAAATGTCAGCACCATACTGCAGTCACTTGGTGGCAGCACTTTTTGTCCAGAGTGGCTAATAAGTCTCGGAGGACTGTCAACTCGTTGCGGATATGGGACGTCGGCGCCTCCGGTCAGCGAACGTTCACACTTGCGCAGTCCCTCGGACACAGACACGGCTAGGCGATAGAAGTTTCGCATTTGCTGGACATCGGCTGTGGAATAATCTGCCGGTTGAACTTCGACAGCGAGAGATATGCCTGAGCGAGTTTAGGCGACTTCTAAAAACGTTTTTGTTTTGCTGAGACTCGGCGCCTTGTGACTTTTTGTTTCAGTGCGCTGTGTACAAGTACACTTACTTACTTACTCTATTGAGGACGTTTCTAGTTACTTTTGCCACTGCTTAGTGAGCAGAGAAGGTATTGTGTCGCTCGGTGTCACGCACTGTGTGTGTGTCCGCCACATAAATCTCGGCGGCGAAGGTAATGTCCTGTATCCAGTGCTCTCTAGTTCTGTTATCTAGTATGTAGTTATCTTTGCCACCTCTTAGTGAGTGAAGAAGGTATTGTGTCGCTCGGCGTCACGCGGTGTGTGTGTGTCCGCAGCATAGTCTCGGCGGCGAAGGTAATGCGCTGTATCCAGTGCTCTCTAGTTCTACTTTTGCAGTTAGACATAGACTGAGTTAGGTGCATATTTATTTATTTGTCTGTTTTTTTTCTGTTTATGTATCGTGACGTCAGTTCGTGTGTCTGTTATATTGATCCAGGTGGCTGCAGGAGAGCCATTGCCTGTTCTTCAGGATCAGTTAACTGTGAACGGTCATGCCTTCGAGGCCAGGGTATATGCTGAAGATCCGGACAGTAACTTTATGCCGGGAGCTGGGCCGTTGCAGTACCTCGCAACACCGACACCTAGATCTGATCTGCGCATTGAGAGCGGAGTCAGGCAAGGTTGCTGGAATCTGCAATGTGACACATCCTATGTTTATTCATCTTTTTGTACAACAAAATTGATAGCAGTACAAAAAAAGAAAAATAAACAAAGAAAAACCATAACAACTTGGAAAACGTATTGTTGATTTCCGAGCAAACCTTTTGTTTGATATTGCCTGATATATGCGTGGTATTTCTGATGCCCAGCAAACCATGTCAGAGCACTGAATACGGTGTCAGAACCACAGCTTTCAGAGGGGAGTTAGACAAGTTTGTTCCGATCGGCACTGTACCACATAATTGTCATGTAGTCACAGTGAAGTAGGTCATTGTTGACCTTTGGACTGATAAAGTCATTTCAAGTAGTCCAGCATCGTCAATAGTCATAGCTGGTTAAAAACTGAAAAATTTGCTGTCACATCCTGTATTTAGCAGGGGGAACCGCGGCGGCGTCCCCTCCTCCGACAGGAATTGGCGACCCGTAATAGGCCTAGTATGGCACTGCAACAAAGGATGTATTGGGCTGGTTAGACAAAAGCTGCCCGTGCATATTTGTTACAGGAGATGAAGTAACGGTGCACTACGATCCAATGATTGCCAAGTTGGTTGTGTGGTCAGAAGACCGACGGACTGCTTTACAGAAGCTGCAGCGGGCTCTCCGCGGCTACAACGTGAGTAAACCTCACAGGTTAATGTGGCAAAAAGAACCACCGATGAGTGTCTGAAATGATAGGTGCCACTGTGATGGCACAGTGCAGTGGAACAAATTAGTGGAATATTTCGCGAGTCTGAATTATTTGACTTTTTGGCCCGTTTAAGCTACTTTGATTTCTAGGCCCGTTAGATCTGTAGGGAATATGAGCACAAATGTGTATGCAATGCTTGCAAAGTTTCGTTGCACTCCGCTGCGTATTAAGAAAGCCTTAGGGATTTTTAGAGAACTGATAACAACAACCACGAGAACAAAAATAACAACCAGAGTAGTGTTTTGGGACCCGCCTTCTGGGTCCAAAAAAATGCAGGGTTGGAATGTATACAGCACGGTGTGCTTTGTGCCTTCTGTGACAGTTTGGGTCGCAGGTTTCCAGTGACGGAGACAGTACCACAAGGCTATTCTGCATGCTAGCAACACAAAAACAGAAATATATGCTCTCACGTCCTATATTTAACACCCCATCGTAGGCCTAGAGAAGTAATCACTAGGACTTTAACAAAGGATGTAAAGGGCCAGTTAGACGAAAGTTGCCCGTGTGTTTTCCATTTGCATAAATATGCCAAATCCCAAAAATATTGCTTGTTATTGCTTATTTTCATTAAATTTAGATTTTTCACATTTCTTTATTTTGATCTTATGTTTAAAATTTATTTTTATTTAATGCATGTTCATAAATTCTATGAAGCAGGAGTTCCAATATGCAATTAAACTGTGGTTATTTGACGATCAATTAATTTAATTTGTCAGTTGTGCATCATTGTTTGATGGCAAGTTCGACAGTGGTCACATCTTGTGGATGAGTCATGAACAGCAAGACGTGCAGTCATTCGCTGATGGCAACCTATGGCATAAACTAGACCTGTCGAATTGACACGTTAATTAACGCGTTAACGTGCAATTAAAATAATTAATCACGTGATTAACACAATAAAAAAATTAATCGCTTGACAGCTCTACTTTTATTCTGTTTGCATGTCGCAGATTGTAGGCCTCAACACCAATATACAGTTTCTCGACGACCTCGCCGGACACCCGGAATTCCAGCTGGGTCATGTACACACTGGGTTCATATCACAGCACAACGATGCCTTGTTTCCGAAGCGAACGATATCTAATGACATCGTTTGCCAAGCTGCAGTGGCGATAGCTTTGATTCAAGCCCAGACTAATGCCGTCAGACCCACCACTGGTCGGTTACGCTGCATTTACTCACCGCTTTAACAGCACTGAGGACCTTGTAGACGTAGGAACCTTGTTTATGGAACATTTGTAGTTCACCTTTTCTGTTGTGTATATGTAAGATATGTGTCATCAGTAGAATAAAAACCAGAGAACAAAAATCAGTAAACATTAAGATTAAGGCTGAAATATTGTATGTTGTGTTTGCTTAAATTTAGTTGTTATGTTATTCTTTTTAGAGATTATAGTTTTTTATGCCTCTGCCCAACATAGTGTGGCCGGAGGCATACTGTTTTTGTCCTGTTCGTCCGTGCATGTGTCCGTGTACGCATTATGGGACAGAGTTGAACGTGTCACAATTTGGGGTCAGAAGGTGAAGGTCACGATGGAATAAAGTATGCTGGAAACAGCACTTTCTGGGCTTGTTAACACGATGTCTTGAAGAGTATTAGTCGGATTTTCACCAAACTCACTCCAGCAATGTATTATGGGACAGAAATGAGTGCATTAAATTTTGCGGTCAAAAGTTCAAAGTTCAAGGGCATGGTGGAATAACATATGCTGGAACTGTCACTGCACAGGCGGAGGTATACAGTACTTGATGTGTTGTGTCGAGTTAGACTTTCTAGGTCTTTTGTTTTTTGTTTTATTGTCATAGTTGAACGTTGTGTAGACGTATTTTCGCCATTTGCTCACGGCACGGAGTCTAGAATCAACCACCTACATAGTCGCCAGCTTCGGTTCAAGGATTTGCTGACAGGTGAGCTCATCAACTTACCTGTTTCCCACCTGCATGCTTGTTAAAGACGTGTGCGATTATCTTTGATGCTGTTGGTGATTGTAAAATTTAGTACGAAAAACAGCTCTTTGCTGGAGTAAAGTGCATTGTTACCTCCACTGAAGGAAGGATGTTATGTTTTTGTAGCAGTCTGTGTGCCCGTCTGTGTGTCTGTGTCTGTGTGCAAAATATATCAAAAACTTATGGACATATTTTCGGCGATTAATTTTTGGATTAGATTTTGGTGGTGATCCGAATCATAATCTGGACACAGGTTTCTGGATTCAGATCAGGATCGGGATCCAGAAAGTTTTTAAAGGATTTTGTGATGAAATGTTTGAGGGGTGGGGAGTGGCCCAATGGTGGTTATCTGGATCATGATTTGGATCCAGTAGTTTTTTAAGGATTGTTTTTTATCTCTGCCACATGAATGAAGTGAATGGCGAAGATCCTGTTTTCGTTCGATGTGTGTCTGTGTGTGTGTGTTTGTGCACAGTGGACTGGTCAGTCAGACCAGTTTAAAACATTAAATGCTAATAGCTCCAAAACGGTTAAAACTACGGATTTCAAATTTGACGTGCATGTTTCCAGGGACAGTCCAGACATGGCCCTTTAAAAGTTTTTTTGAAAAGAGGACGTCTGTAAAAATTTACTAGAAGGCGCTCGTGACGAGTGCCTTCTAGATAACTGTTGCGATTCTTATAGATTGCCAGCAGGAATAAAACACGACATTCGTTGGCAGAGGTGTGCGCTCTAAGAAGTGCTGTCTGTTTACACACATACAGTGGATAT
>Ga0209679_1001517_pt1 | contig 10078 bp, 6 predicted proteins | sample WorMetHEROISLAND_4_FD_187408 | JGI IMG/M metagenome (GOLD analysis project Ga0209679, IMG submission 187408) | Marine gutless worms symbiont microbial communities from Max Planck institute for Marine Microbiology, Germany - Olavius sp. 2 HERON... ...
CTTTTAAAAAACCTAGGTTTTTTAGGTTTTTAAAAAACCTAAAAAACCCAAAAGTCCAAATTTTAGGTTTTTGTTTCTAAAAATAGTAATAGTTTTCTCAATCACATATTAAAAGTTCAGAAGTTAGAACTCAACAATTTGAATCATATCGAGTTTAATCATACTTTATTGACGTTGTTCCCTCAATCGATTTGTCTCTAAGATACGGTGTTTAGATTGATATCTTTCTGGGTCGCAATTTTATGTCACACTAAAACCTAAAAAACCTAAAAAAACCTTAAAAACCTAAAAACCTAAAAACCTAAAAAAATTTCTTTAAAAACCTAGGTTTTTTCCAGCCCCGTGCACGACGGGGCCTATGTGCAATTTGCAGTTATTTCTGGCCGTTCCACTGCCGGCCACGTGTATAGACATTCTGTGCAAAATAAGACAACTTACAATATAGACTGCAACTTGTGTATTGCATACACAAACAATGTTGCATGATGTTGCATGTTGAAATGTTAGGCCTACCTAGCGTGTACACAGTTTGATGCAGTAATTATGTAACAATAAGGTCTGTGCGTGCGTGTGTGCGTGTGTGGCTTAAGATATACAGACCCCAGTCTTGACTGATCCAGTGAAGTCGAAGTGTCTCGTTGCTGGAGCTGGCTTTAGTGACTTTGACCCTGCGACTCCACACCGAGCTGTCTCTCAGCTGACTGTCACTGCACGCATCACGGAAACATAGCAATGATAAGTTAAAGAAGTAGACAAATGAGAAATTCAGAGTTGTCTGTTTACTGCTGAACGCGTACCCGCCGGACCGACTTCATGGATATTTTGACCTAGCACTATCGGTTTCTCCTGTTAGTTTCTTTTTCTCGTTAATTTTCTGTTCTGACCATGGCTGGTAGACCAAGCTGCCACCAACTCGTCAGTGTTTCTGAGCGTACGTTATTAGGTACTATCGTATCATATCGTTCCTGGGAACAAACAATGCGAAAGCTACTACAGACCCGGAAGGCGCCCGCTTGCTTACTTACTCTACTATAGGCCTACGGTCAGCCCCGCCTGTGCATATAAATATTCATCAGTACGCTCCACCGCCCACCGTGCTGCAGCAGGCGCCGCGCCGCGCATCGTGCTGCAGACAATGATAGCCAATAAAGCGTAGAATCTATAACCTCACTGGCTGCAGCAGGCCGATGCGTTGCAGCTGCAAGTTTAGTGAAGGTTCAATGTCAAGTTCTAAATCGATAACACGAAACGAACTTTGATCACAGAAATGATAGCGTTACGTCAGCTGAAAATCTGAGACTGTAGATCTGTAGGGAATATAAGCACGAATGTGTACGCAAAGTTTCGTAGCACTCCGCTGTGTATTAAGAAAGCTTGGGGATTTTTAGAGAACTGATTCCAACAACAACTAGAGTGGCTTTTGGGGACCCGAATTCCGGGTCCATAAAGTTAGAGAAAGACCACAGAGACATTGGAAGGTAAACTGGGTTTCAGATACACCAAGGTGTAAAGGTGGCAGTGAAAACGACTTCACTGCAGATGCCTGGCTCAGTGACTCTGTCTCAGAATGTCGCCAACCCACTGAAAAACTGGATTTCACCTGATCTGACATGTTCTGACGTGTTTCATGTTCATTTTAGCAACCTCCGCTTCAGTATTATAAAGTGACCATCAAAGCTGACAAACGTAAACTGGCAGACATTGTGCACTACAAATATTCACTTACTTACTTACTTACTTACTTACTTACTTACTTACATGTCGAGACACAGAGAAGGAGAAGATGACGCATGCATTAAATTTTACCAGTCTCCCGCGTACAGATAATGGCAATGCGAGGTAAGTTAGTAAGTAAGTAAGTAAGAATGCTTCTAAGGCGCAGTTAACACAGGTCACACTGCGGTGTGCGGACCTGACTTTGGCCTTGTAGACGATGTTATTATCATCATCGGCGATCAACAGAATGCACATGTGACCAGCTCCCGCTGTGTTCTTGTCTGCCAGTAGGTCCACATTGGTCAGACGCACCGTCACCATCAGCTCGGCGGTATTTGCCTCAATCACTGACGTCTGTATAGCACAGCATATACGCACAGAAGACAGAGTATAGTCTATCAATCCAATCAATGTTTATTTCAGGCCAAGTAGGACAGTGATTGAGAGAACAAGGCTAATAGGAGTTCTGTATTGGTCGAGTCACAGAGATCGGCCACGTAAAGGTCAGGGTCAAGAAAATTTCACACGTAAGTAAGTAAGATCATTTCTAGACGGCACAGTTAAAATAGTTCACACTGCGCCGTGGCCCCACTATCCAAACAAAAATGTCTTTATTGGCCGCCAAACCGACTGTACGGTAAGTCAGCATCTCAGAGATGTGGCGGTAAACTGTTCCATAGCTCGGAACTGGCAGCTGCAAAAGCTCTGCGTGACTGTTATGTGGGTGTAGTTTATGCAAGACAGTTGAGTCTTCCAAATTTCATGTGACAGAACTCTGACGATAAACAGCAATTAACTGCACCCTACAAAATGTTTGAGCTGACACTTGCTGAGGACAGCACTGCCACATTTTTCACTGCACACAATGTTATTTATCGTGGAGTAGTGCAGGCTTAACACAGGTGTCGTTTGACTCTGTGATACACTCATTATCTGGTAACCACGCCTATCTACAAAGTCCTTATAAATGCACTTGAGTGGACACCGCACGACCACATAGAAAGAAGGCGATCACAGAACACCGAAGGCTGGGGAGATCTAGAGCAAGAACTGTGGACAGCATTTTTCAGGTACAGGTGTAGGAATGGAGACTTCTAACTAGGTAAGGTATATTATTGCTATAATAAACCTTAATATATCTTATCTTACCACTGTCTGTGACTTTTGTTAAACAAAACGGAGCTGGATGATAACAAGGTCCGTTGCCTATGTTCCACTGAAGGCACAAAGAAAGAAGAAGAAGAAGAAGATCAGTGATCACATTGTGCTACTACAGTCGTCCCAGTCTTGCGTATGTTGATTCAAGACTGACACGGTAGCGGTATTGGCGGTACTACCGCGGTATTACCGCAGGAACACTGTTGACATATAACAGAGTTAAACGAGACGCGATCATCACCTGCTGAACGTGCAGCTCATAGCGTGGAAGATGACTGATGGAGTCCTGGATGTGATTGCCGAACGGCGGCTGTCGATTCACCAGCTGTAAAAATATAACACAAGACACGAGCTGCACTGGTTAGATCTACATCCCTGAACGCATTCAGTTCCGTATTGCGGTCACAGTTCATCGCTGTCTGAATGGTTTGGCACCAGCATACCTCACCGAACTGTGCACCCCAGTTACACAGAACAGATCGAGCTGTCATTTGCGATCGTCATATTGTCATAGGCTAGCTGTTCCGTCGGTGAAACTGTCCATAGGCTCTCGCCCTTTCTCTGTATCTGGCCCCACTGTTTGGAAAAAAGCAGCTTTTACTCATGCACGTTTAACATGGATAGGAAACTAACTTTCAAGCATCTATTTCAACGCTGACAGGTAGCTAGACAATATTTATATTAAATAAGAAATGAGAAGTTACCAGTTCCAAGTCTCGAGCATTCATGAAGAGAATCTTGTCAAACGTGGTCAGTCCAGCATTCACCAGCACAGTCGCCATTGTTATACCTACAGCACAGTTATACTTTCAGTGACATGCTATTACTGCTGCTATTAATTGTAACGTGTTCAATATTAACACCAACTCCTAAGCCGCAATCGAACAAAATCAATATACTTGGTACTGGTGTAGTGGTTAACGCATTGCTCGCGATCAACGAAGTTACTCTACGCCGGGCCCGGTTAGTGGTAGGATCGGTGACTGTCTGCGGGCAGGTAAACCATCTCAGCATGTAACCAACCACTTAGGTCAACTCAGCCTATCATCCCTCTGCGATAGGTAAACAGATACCGGTCTGCCTGGCTGGGTTAAGGCGGGACGCGTTCACTTGTGTCCGATAGCAGGTAACAAACACTGTGTTATCCCATATGGCAGGCGACGCCCTGTATAGCTCTGAGGTTGTTAAGAGCTGTCCTAATACCTACCTTTAAACTTTTATTAACAATTTTGAATATTTGGCCAATAAAACAGTACGGAAAATCAAATAACTGACGAAAATTACAAGATTATTAAAGCTAACAATTACAGGCCTAACTGACAGAGTTTAGTGCCTACGTTTAAAGCCAGACAGTTTTCGAGGAAGCAACATCAGATGGCAAGCTGTTCCACACATCAATCCACAAATCAATCAATCAATCAATCAATCAATCAATTTTATATAGCCTATAGCGCTTATGTCACGGGAGAATCAGTTTCAAAGGCGACATAATCCGACACGATTAGTGAATAAATGTTTGTAAATATCTTTTGAGTGACAGAAGTTGTCAGTTCCAATCAATATTAATTAGACCGACCAATGCCGGTGAGCTGTTTAGAGACATAGTGCGAGTTCTCCCAGACGTGTGCATGGATACACTTGGCCAGCAGAACGGCGTTCAACAGACACAAGTACGAGTCTCTCTTCCACAACACTTCCACCAGACCTGAAGCACACATCACATCCCACAGCTTTGGGTCACAAGGTCAGCAATTTGGTCCGGCTCAGGTCAGGTCAAGGGCCAGCGTGTCTGTCTGTGTGTTCCTTATACGTTTCATAAAATTCCGTCTTTAATTAACTTGCTGAGATGCACTGCAAAATGTCAGTTTATGCCCTATCTGCTAATGGTAAAGAATCCTGGAAAATGATCCAGGATCCACGAAAGAATCTGGATCTTCTCCAAAAGCTAAACGATTCTTTCCTAGCACAGAGGCATTCTTCTTCGAAAATATCACCAAAATCCGTTCATAACTTTTGAGATATTTTGCACACAGACACACGGACGTCTAGAAAAACATAACCTCTTCAGCAGAGGTAAAAAAAAGCCAGATAGTGTTTCTAATCCAATCCAGCCACTGGCTGCAACACATAATAAAGATATTTCGTTTCTTCGTTTGTTAAATCATACACAGTCTTTGGCGATTCTAACCTTGGCAAAGTGTGGCAGATTAAGCCGGCTCAGCTGGCTTTTAGATGCACTATAAATATTATATTACTTACTTACTTACTTAAACAGCTGTTACTCACTCCAACAGATCACTGAAAATAAGCGTTATTTGTGGCACAAAAACCTTGGGATGAAAATATTTCTTTAAATGCTGTCTTTTAATAATGACAGTTACTAATGCTATATTATTAACATACAGTAGCTGATGCGAGTGGCAGCTCTCATGATGACGTTGACGTCTTGTAGCAGAGCAAAGTCTTGTAGCGGCAGACATCCTAAGTGTGTTTGAATTAGACTGTCACACACACGCGCGCACACACACACACACACACACACACACATCACACTCAACGCCAGATAAACAGAAAATACATCAACAGTTTGGTTTTCCACAGACACTTTGCATTTTCAAGCAGCTGTAAACTGGCTAAAGCAGTAAACACTACTGCTAGGTCCACTACTGAAGAGTTAATTAATGTCTAGGAAATGTCAAGAAAATGATCTTAAGAAAAGATGCATTTTGACTGAGCCGTCAACGAAATGTATACAGCGATTCAGCAGACATCACATCCTCCGGCAGGTCGTTCCAGATCTGTTGGCCGACAACCGGAAAAGCTCGGCTGCCGACAGATGGTTAGTGCCGACAGGGCAGAGAGATAATAATTAAACCAGTAAAAATAGTAAAATAAACGAAACAACAGTAAAACAATCAAAAAAAAGAAATAAAAATCAGAATCAAAACAGCTGGCTCTATTTACTTCACTTCACACTTAGTGCAATATTATTATTACTACTATTATTTGCAATTTTTTATTTCACTGGCGGCCATTTTTCCAGTTATTCCAGTCTTGATCAGGACTCCATAACTGAACTTCTGGGAACTGGGTAGATACTGCCATGCCATTTTTCGATAGCATCTGCTGCATGTTACGTAGCCAAGGTCAAAAGTCAAGGTCATAAAATAGAAATAAGTTCCAAACAAACATCAGTCTGCATCTCGAACAGTCTGCTATCATTCTAATTCAATTTCTGTATCATGTCTTAGACCAAGTACGCCGACAACCACACAAGTAGAGATTAATATCAGACATGAAAATATACGCACCAGTTCACTTTCATTTCTGCCGTCCGTATTTTGCCTTTCATTGGAAACCTTAGCATCACCACGCGTAACAGTCTCGTTAATGCAACCTGATTGTAATTTATAAACTACTGCTGCTTCTTTTTTTGTTTAACCGGCCAATTTTACGGAGATACTCAGGTTATGCTGCCAGATACCAAAAGCACTTTAGGAACTGATGTGGTCAGACTATTCATAGGCCTGAGGCCCTTCCTGTCACCCAGCCAACAGCGTCAAAGCACTGAAGGGAATGCCTATAATTTTTAATATTTTATACTATTTTATTATAAGACTTATACTATCTATGTAAATCTCTCTCTCTCTCTCTCTCTCTCTCTCTCTAGTCAGGCGGTTGTAGATCAACACATGCGACCACTTTGTGGTTTTCGTAATCAACAGGTTTTTACAACGCAGATGATTGGTCTTGCTGTCAACCTCCACCTAGGAGGAGAATGATGGTTTTCTGTCGGGGTTGCCTTCCCTATGTAAATACTTAAACTAATTTTGAAGAAACAATTAAAAATATATACACGTTCTGTGAGATGAGGTAAATGTTAGAGCTATCGAATTAACGCATTAATTTTAACGCGTTAAAGAATTAATCACGATTAAAAAAATTAACGCCGTTTAAAAACATAATGCACATACATAAATTCTATGAAGCAGGAGTTACAATATGCAATTGAACTGCGGTTATTTGAGGACTGAATTATATTCAATAAATTAATTATAATGTTGCGGTTCAGAACTAATCCAATTTTCAGTTGACAAGCTACCAAAATTCTATGCATCTTGTAGATGAGTCGTGAACAGCAAGACGTGTAGTTGTTCGCTGACGGCAACCTACAACATAAACTGGACCTGTCGAATTAACGTGTTAACGCGCGATTAAAATAATTAATCGCGCGTTTAACGCGATTAAAAAAAGTAATCGTTCGACAGCTCTAGTAAATGTCCCACTGCCGCGCTCCTTAAACTAAGGTAAGTAAAGTACACTCGCTGGAGTATTCTGTTACAAGATTCTCACAATTTGGTCAGTTCTGATCATTCTACAAGCAGTTCTAACTTCACTAGTGAGGTGGCGAGTAGGCTATTACCTGATGGTGATGCGAGCTTTGTCCTTGTTGAGAGTATTCAGTGTTCGTTTCTCGTTCGTTCTCAGCTGGACGTCAGCAAACTCCGTGCTCCGACAGAATAACGTCAACTACGACAAAGTACCATCACTAGCGGATGTTATTCCGCACGTACTTCAGACATACGTTCAGTATCATTGCTTACCACATATCTGACTTCTGGCTGAAGTCACTGCACTGCCCAAGCCTGATAACGGCCGAGGTGATCTCCTCTGTCTTTCCTCAGTGCATATTTCAAGCTCCTGGAAAGACTGTAATAGTTACCTTCGCCGCCGCTTAGCGAGCGAAGGTATTTTGACGCTCGTGTGTGTTGTCTGCCGAGCCGCTCAGGGGCTTCTATCCCTATACCCAGTGGGCGCCGCTTGCGCCCAGTGAAAAATAGGGGGGAATAGGTACAATCAGTACTACTACAACAATAATCAATCGCAAATGTTCAAACTGCATGTCATTTGGTCAGTTATTTCTCAGGAAAGTCACTGATATTGATGCCACCAGATGCCTTGATTTTAGCTCAAAATGCGCCAAAAATGTGTTTGGCGGCCGGGCTCCGCCCGGACCCGCTGGGGGAGCTTAAAGCGCTCCCCCAGACACCCTAGCTGGATTCACGTGGTCCTACTTCTAGGGGGAGGGGAGGGAGGGAAGGGGAGTGAAGGGGAGGGGGAATGCGCAAAATTCTGTATCCAGATTTGGGGGGATAGAAGCCCCTGGAGCCGCTTGTCACATATCCACTGCACGCTGCATTAGTCTCGGCGGCGAAGGAAATGTGCTGTATCCAGTGCTCTTTAGCGCCCTCTTGTTACTATTGCATTTCTTACTGTGACTCTCATCATTCATTCATCATTTCTGTAAATGCAAGTTGTCAAACGCAACTGCTACAAACGTAGAATAAAATACACAGAAATTGAAATATACGAAATATAGGCTGCAGCTGGTAATAAGAGAGTCAGATAGCAACACGTGCCGTGCCTATTAATAACAATATTTGTATAAATTTCTAATAATAAAATCTCTATCAGATTCACTGTGATTCCACGGATAACTCCAGAACACACCCACGCACACGCACACACACCATGTAGAGGTCATTTTCCTGAACCTGAGTAAGCCGGTTGTCCCCACAGTTGCATTGATAGGGAGGTGGGGCTGCCACAAGGTACTATCCCCACCCACTAATATCAAATACCATGGCTAAGGGGTTTTGGTGCAAAGTTTTTGCAGGCCGGATGCCCTTCCTGTCGCCCAACCAACAGCGTCACAGCACTGAAGCCAATAATAATTCCACTAACAGTGTCAATGATTTAAATGACAGCTATTAGTTTTGTTGTTAATATCAGCAGGACCGCCATACACGTGAACAATATGCTTAAGTTTTTTGTCCTGGTGACTCAGTGAACAAATCACATTCAAAAAGAATTATTTTTTTTTACAAATCTGACAATTCGATTAACTGAACGATGCCAGTTCACCAAGAATAGTGATATTCTGTCGGCAAAAAGCCACACTCACCAGCTCTTCCATGGACTCACGGCCAGTTATACCGTGAAATATCTTCATCGTGTCGAATGCCACACAGAACCTTGCCATCAGTCGACCCGTCTCTAAGCCACACATATACTTCAAACACTCTCTCACAGAGTCGGCTGCCCCATTAAGTTGTAGTATTAATGTTATATTCATCAACAAAATTGACAGGAATATAAAAACAAAGAAAACAAGAAAAATGTAGTGTAGCAAGCAACCATAAAATTTTCCCGGAGGGGGGGGGGGGGGGAGGATTGGGAGTGGCATACAATGACCAGGAAGAGAAACGAGTCACGGAGGACATCAAAGGATGGGGTATGGGTAGGAGGTAGTCCTGAGCAAATTAGGGGTCTAAAGGACCATTGTAAGATCAGCCACAAAGGCCAAACAATTTTGGTGCATAGATAGGGATTACAGAACGCTTCTGGGAACAGTACATGGTCGAGATATAATTCTCACAGTGGCACATCTACCCCTACGCCCCAAAAACTTATTTATACGACTTAAAAATCTGTGAGAGTATTTGCCCCATATTGACCACAGTGCAATGTTCAATGAACTTGCAGCCCCCATAAGACATTTTTGCGGTACTTATATTTAGCAAGCGTTATGGCTACTGTTCAAGTAACTTTCCAGCCATAGCAGATCCGTTTTCTGACAATAAACTATTTGTGCGTTTTTTTAAACAATAACATACATGTTTACACTCTATATTGCCTAAGAAATCAGAACAACCTTACTATATGCGTGTTAGGCGGCACAACTAATCTGGTCGAAAAGACTTCTGAACTCAATGAACGTGACTACATAATGCGAATCCTGTATAAGAACTGTTATTAGACTCTTAAACTCTTTATTCATTGTACTCCAAGTTGCGTTTTGTCAGCTGTATTTTACACCAATAAAATGAATAGAATACGAATTGTCTTGCCCTTTCACAGTCATCTAAATGTACTTTTGGTTGTTTACGGCTCCTTGCAAGAAGCTTGTGGCTCCACAACTGCAGGTGCTATGGAGACACAAACAGTCATGGCACTATGCCACTGGCAGTAACAATAATTGCAAATAAACTCTGCCTGACAGTGCAGCTGATGACGGCACATCTTTACAGCATAGGCCAAGAAGTTTGAAATTCAGTTCCATGAAATTTCGCGCCCAGCGAAGTCGTAACATTATTATTGGCTTTCATTTATAGGTCGACACTGTTAGCTAGGCTATGTATGT
>Ga0209679_1001518_pt1 | contig 10077 bp, 6 predicted proteins | sample WorMetHEROISLAND_4_FD_187408 | JGI IMG/M metagenome (GOLD analysis project Ga0209679, IMG submission 187408) | Marine gutless worms symbiont microbial communities from Max Planck institute for Marine Microbiology, Germany - Olavius sp. 2 HERON... ...
AAGACCCAGCCCACGTCCTGCACACACACGGCACGCGTCCGCATGCAAAATTTCGCCGCCGTATGTTGCGCCGTTTCACAGGAGATAGCGGACAGACGCTAAGGCGACTTTCAATTATTATATAGATTATCATGTCATGATGACACATAGTGTTATTCAGAATGACTCCACTAGGTGACACATGTTGAGCACTACGTGATGTTTTGTCATATCATTAGCATGTACGGTAGTTAGCATGTTAGATGAGGCTATGGCGGTAACATCGTTGAGTGCATTATCGTTAAGTTGCTCTACGTTGAGCCGGGTTAGTTCAGAGATGGGTGAACATTTGGGTTATACCGTCTTGATATTTAACCAAGCCACCCAGGCCAACTCAGCCTTTTGACCACAATGTATAACAATTTCAGTGTGTTAAGGAGAGATTACAAACTGCAAACATCCAGAAGAGTAGAGGGGTGAAAAATTTGAGAATATGATCAAGGCAAAAGGCACGAGACCAGTAAGGCATATGAGAATGGTTACTACCATTGTACAACAGCAGGTGATTCAACTGATAATCCTGAAAGAACAGGCAAGAATGATCCAAGCCTTGAAATGACAAGCAATTCATACCAGTGTTGTAGAGGTATAGGGTGACACGATAGGTCGTGAACGATTTTAAATGGCAAATTAACTATGTTAAAGCTATCAAATAATTATTAAACTACTATCAGCGTTTAGGGAAATTTAATGCAATCTCGTGTGCAAAATATCTCGACCGTTCGTTACTTACTTGACTTATATGAGCCAACATAGTGACGTCACCCACAAAAAGCAGACTAGCACTGACTTAACTGCAACAAAGCTGTTTTCCCGCAACCGTGAGGGAATGTTTCAGCAGAAACATTGTCTGAATTGTCAGACTTTTTCCAAGTGATATGGTCGTCCTTGTGCCCGACCAACAGCACAGTAATTTTTGTACTAGGGGTGTGTGGTTGGCAAAAAATGACTTTGTTCGATTTTCAGTTCGGTTTTGCAAAAAACTGGTTTTCGGTTCGGTTTTACAAAATTATCCACAGTTCGGTTTTTGCACTGTGTGTTGTTTAATGTGTATGACGCAAGAAATGACGTACTTCCGTGCTGAATTGGTCCAACTAACTGTCAGCCGAAGTGACTCAGAACTAGAAGTGCAGAGATGTGGCATGAAGAAAAATACTCTGACTGTTGATCCTATCATGCTGCAAGATGAACTGTGAATGAGACAATGTGAAAAACTGTCCCAAAACTGCCGAAGTTGGTTTTTTTTAAACCAAACCGCGGAAACCCTATTTTGTACATTTATGTCAAACAAATATTGCTGCGCGAAGCAACGCACTTTGTCAAAGTGAACGTTGATAGATCCAACGAGGGTTGCACCGACGGCAGTGAGTGAGAAGAATCCATGTTTCCAGTTGCCGACATACAGCACACGCTCGTTGAAATTAAAGAGGCCTTGTAGCCAACGAACTACACCGGGGTTCACACTAAACAGCTCCCCTAAAACATTATAAGCATTAATTGAACACAAATGTACAAAACTGCAGTTTATGCACACATTAATCGCGGCATGCAGTGACTAGCACAATGGAAACAGCAAAAATCATAAAAAGGTGATATTGTACACCAGTTCAAACATCTATCAAGTGTATGTGCTAACATCTAGCAAATAACAGCATGCTGAAGCTTTTTGTTAAATGTATTCACCAGGTGTCACCACTTTGTGGCAATTTTCGAATTTAGAAATATCGCAAGCAGGCACTTGGGCCCAGATTGCTCGACAATCCAGTCGGTTGTTTCTTTCTTGTCAGAAGACATTCCTCTTCCAAAAATTTTGTGAGAAAAATTCCAATATAACTCTGAGTCACACTGCCGAAAGAAAGAACAATCAATGGAAAAAAACTGAGGCAAAAATTCACCTTTTCCTTGCCAGAGATATATTTTTACCTCCGCCAAAGGAGGTTATTGTTTTTACCTCTGTATGTTTGTCTGTCAGTATACCTGTTGCTATATCCACTAGATTACTTAAAAAGTTATGAATGATTCTGACAAATTTTCGAAGGGGTGGGACATGCGGGTGGGACACAGCCCCAGGAACAACTGATTAGATTTTGGTGGCAATCCAGATCACAACAGGGATCCAGGTTCTGGGATCTGGATCGTGATCTGGATCCAGGAATAAAGGATTTTTTATAAACTTTTTGGAGGGATCACGTGTGGCCCAAGAAATAACCGATAACATTTCGGTACGATTTGGATCGAAGTTTCTCAAATCCAGTATAAAAGGACTCTTCTATTTACAACTGTGATTCTGACCAGGGTTGGAAAAAATCATGATTTTTTGAAATCAAAAAATCAGGTTTTTTTACTTAAATCAGATTTTTTGGATTTTTTGTGCCAATTGTCTTTAAGTGCCAAGGTTTTACCAAATTTTTGAAACTGGTTGTCTGCTCAGTCACACAAACAACATTGCCGCCATGCTTCTGCTATTTCTGGTCATACTCTTGCTGAGCAAAAAGTTAGCAACGATTAATCAAAGTTTCATTACCTTGGCTATAGTTATGATGCTTTATAGCATAATATAAACTGAAAAACGCGAAAATAAGTATGTTTTAAATCACTTGATTTTTTGACAAAAAAATCAATTCACTTAAATCGCGATTTAAGTCAGTGATTAAAATCGCATAGATTTAAATCGGCCAACCATGATTCCAACAGACAGCAAGGAATAAAACACATACATCCTTGACAGAGGTTTGAACTCTCTATATGTTTCCTAAAGACACTGCTAATATAGCTCATACTAGAAAAAGTTGCACTCGATGGTAGCGTCGAGTGCTGTGCGATAGTGTGACCTTGAACTTTGACGTTTTGACCCAAAAACGTAATCAGGTCATCTGTGTCCCAAGATGCAGCAGTGACAAAAGTTTGGCGAAAATCCGTCAACAGATACTGGAGATATCGCGGAAACATAGAACTACCACGTGAATCACGGACGGACGGACGACCCGAAAACATATAGCCTCCGCCGGCGCCTATCGGCGGCAGAGGCTTAAAAACTAGTTAGTCTCTGTACCAGCAGATCTGCTTTATGCAAACCTCAAAAGCCATTAATATTCAATCTTGTAGCCACAGCATCAAACTTACTTACTGAACAACTAACAGAGATCTGCACAGTGCACCTGCATCTGGTATAGAACATGTCCCCCTGACACCTTCCCCCCGGACACAGGCTTATTTCCGACAGATACCTTCCCCTGTGATACCTAGGATATTCCCCTACTAGTGAAAGTGTTACATGCAGTTTGTAAAAACTTAAATTGTACTGCGACGTATCTCAAACTATGCAAACCTTGAAAACTTAAAAGAATGCAATCAGTAAGCAAGCAGTAAGTGTTATTAAACTTGTAGCTTTTTTTACTGAACTGAAACAATAATGGTAGTCCTAAACATTATAAGTATCAATTAAACATAAATGTACAAAACTGCAGTATTCGGTATGTTTGGAAATTTTATGACGTGTTATGCCGCTGTTGGTTGGGCGACAGGAAGGGCATTCAGCCTGCAAAAATTCTGCTACAACAGTTCCCAAAAGTTTAGTTTTGGGGACCGGCCTAAACGAAGTAATTGCAGAAAAATCATAAAAAGGCGATGTTATTCAGCACAGCATTGACATTTTACAATGTGATGGTGGATAACATTTAAGGTCCTATTACTTTCAGTCGACCTTTCCCGCCCCCTAGTGCCCATCGCCAATGCATCCTGATTCTCTTCTGAGACTTTGGCGCTATATAAATTACTTACTTACGTACTTACTTTATGATTTTTGCTGCTTCCATTGTGCTGGTCACTGCATGTGTAATTACCGATATAAGGTACTATTTTTCACAGTCCGACAATAATTATATACAATATGCAGAAAATTTCCTGAGTGAGTTTGCAGTAATCTGACAGGTATCAATTACAGGTATAAATCCACAGCGCATTAGAGGTTATTTTGTAACGAGATGCGCTATATAAATCTAAGTTTTACTTACTTTTACTTACTTACTTAGAAATTGATGTGGTATACAAATGTCCAGACGATGATGATGATGACGACTGCAAATAACATACCTGGAAAGTGTCGCCGGCCAGTGACGACCCAATCAACAGGTGAGTGAAAGTGGTGATATTCTCCAGGAGACAGGTAGACGACACACTGGTACAGACGGTTGCCGGGGCAAGTCAGTAGACTGGTTGAAGTATCAGCATCAGAGTCCACATCGATCTCAGTATGTAAATCGGCAAGTGGTCTAACAGCAGTGGAGTGGACCAAAAGGCTGCCAGTGTGGGGACCAATGAAACCATGCAGAGAGTATGACACTCCTTTGATCTGTTCCAACTCACCGTCACAAACCGCTCCACACAGGACGATCAAACCATCAGCAGGGCTTGTCTGCCGATACACACATACAGCATGAATACTGTTTGGCCAGGGTTAGAAAAAATCACGATTTAAAAAAATATATACAAAAATAGATTTTTTTGATCAAAATCAGATTTTTTTCAAAAAAATTGTATTTTCGTGATTTTCAGTTTATATTATGCTATAAAGCATCAATATAGCCAAGATTGCATTGTGAGTTGCACGTTGCACAGAATTAAAGTTCTTGAAAAATCAGACATCAAAGGGTTGAATAAGTTGAACAAAACTTACAAAAGAATAAAACAATACATTTGCTTCTGTTTATTACAGTTCTTCATTGGTTAACTAAAATCATCAGCATGATTTTAATCACTCGATTTTTCTGGACAAAAAATCAACTGACTTAAATCAATGCAATTTAAATCAGAGATTTACCGCACGTGAATGCCACCGATACAGTATCGGAACATATAGGACGATGATCAGCCGGGAGAAATGTTTAGTAGGTAGCAAGTGGGCAGTGAAATAGTAGTCCGACATGGAAGAACCATCAAATTAATGCGATTTAAATCAGAGATTTATCGCATTGATTTAAATCGGCCAACCCTGCTGGTGGTTCAACAACAGCAGGCAATTTCACTAAGACAGCAAGGCGACCGAACAGAACTGGAAAGCTTGGTCTAAGCCATGACCTAACAACAAGGAAATAGTATGAGCACGGTAGAACCAGATGATACTTCGACACCCAAGCAACAGTGTGGATGCCTCTACCTACCGCAAAAACTCACTCAAACGTTTGACCTTGTGGTCAGTGGTGGCGCAAGCTATAGACAAGGTAGGGTCTAGGCCCTACCATTTTCGAGCGGGTCCTACCTCGGGCCCTACCACTCGGTCAGGAAGCCAAAAAAGTACGTTTTGCGAGTGGTCCGTAGTCTTACTGTCCTGAGTGTTTAAAATGCCAGAAAACCCTTTGCCTGCCTCTCCCCAAAAACTACACTCCCGCTCTTGGCCCTTCGGGCCTCCAAACTTGGCCCTTCGGGCCTTGCTCCTTGCCTCCCCAAATCCGTTTACTAAAATTCGCCTATGTAGTGAACTGAACTTATTTTAACCCCCCCCCTCCCCTCATAATCAATTATATAAAGTAATGTTATAATAATTAGCCGAAATAGTTTGAGCCCTACCATACTTTTTTAGGCCCTGCTGCAGGCCCTACCTGTTCTAAGATCCTGGCGCCGCCACTACTTGTGGTGACCTAGACCTTGACCTCAAACTTGGTTGTGATCCATTAAGCTGTTCAGGAGATATGGTGCCATAAAATTTTACATCTAACCTTGCGGTGACCTAGAAGTTGAACCCTCGACCTTCAAAATCTAACCAGTTCATCCTAACCCTCAACTACACTATCAACTAAAGTTTGGTGAAACTCCATCCACTGGTTTATAAGATACTGTGCTAATGGAATGCACGCCAGGACAGACGGACAGACGTATGCATGAAAGCATTCACGGACGGACGACCCAAAAACATACTGCCTCCGCCGATATTTATCAGAAGTAGCGATGTAAAAATTGCTAACCGCACTCGCATTAGGCTCACATGATATAGTATCATATGTGTGATCACAAATGATGGCCAATCACAGTCATATCACTCTAGTTTCCGGGGCGGTTCTAGCCCAAAAATTCTGGGGGCATTGCCCCCATCACTGCCTTCATCACCGAGTCCATTTTCTCCGTTCTCCAAACCGGAAAGCCCCGGAAAATTAGGATTTTGGAGCATTTTGAGACCTCAGAAATCACGTCTGAACGGTCAGCTAGCTTTTGAATCTGGGGGGCAACAAGTGAATCTGGGGGCAAGTGCCCCCTGCCCCAACGTAGAACCATCCCTGCTGGTTTCACAGTTCGACCACACTATCACCACTACATGCTGCTGAAAATAAACTTTCCATTAAACATAGGTCGTATCAAACCTCAGACCATCCTTAGTAGAAAACACATGAACTGTCAATTGTTCATGTCAACATTATGCTAACACAATGTGTACAGTTCTGGTAGATTCAGTTATAGCCATTTGGTTCCCACAAGTTTTGAAAACGTGCATACCCATTATCACACAAATATCTTTTTATCGGTTAACACTGCAACGATAAGATTTACGCACCTCATATAGGGTGAGTGAGTAGGGTTTAACAACACAGTTTAGGTCATTAGCACTGAGCTTGACCCGAAAATCAGACACAGAGCTACAATAAAGGAGAGCCGATGCTATATAAATCTTGCCAACGCTATATAAATTTCGCGTAGCCCTACTACCACATCACCTTTCAATTCAGCTCCGGCCCCTAAGGGATAAGTGGGGCGGGAGGCTGTATGTTGATAAGCAGGAACACAATTCTTCATATGGAATGAAAGTACACAGGCTACCCAACTATGATGAGACGAATACATACAGAAAATGGAGAGCATCACTAACCAGCTCACTGGCTGAATTCACAGGGCGAATACCAGGCCGCAAAGAACGGCGGAAGAACTGACTCAGGCTTTGATACTGCTGCAAATCAGTAATGGCTGCTTCTTCGAGCCGACATTTGAAAAGCCAGATGTAGAGCCGAAAACACGGACTTCGCAACCATACTGGCATCTCACGAACAGTCAGAATGCCATAGACTCGAGAAATATATTTCCACGGAAGCTTCTGATACAAGGCAAACTGAAATCATGACACGAAAACAATCCACGTTCATAAATTAGCACCAAACTTTGATTAACCACGTTATAAAATATACTGAGATAAACAACTAATTGTTTAGTAAAGGCTGTAAATTAATCAAATTATAACACTGACAGCAGCTTTTAGTCTTAAATTGGCATTAACGAAATCAAAACAACAGTGCAGCCTATTTTAGTAGAATCTACTATCTATAGGAATTAATATGCAGCCATTCCAAGAGCTGGCAGCAATATGCATTCCTCTATGTCTATCTGTTATAATGCCATCATTACTTTCATGTACCATTAAGCAAATCCAACACAAAACCACCACATTCAGTATGGTATTTGTTCAACTGACCTATATATCTGAGATGTCGAGTATTGAATGCCTGTGCAGTCATGGTTCCAGCATAGATTATTCTACCGTGACCTTGAACTTTGACCTTTTGACCCTAAAATTTATCGCACTCACCTCTGTCCCATAATACATAACTGGTGTAAGTTTGGTGAAAATCCAAGTAATACTTTTCAAGATATCATGTTAACAAGCCCATAAAATGCTGTTTCCAGCATACTTTATTCTACTGTGACCTTGACCTTCGACCTTTTGACCCCAAATTTTGACGCATTCATCTGTGCCCCATGATGCATCATTGATGTACGTGAAAATGTGTCAAATACTCTGCAAGATATCGTGTTAACAATGTTTCGGGATGCACAGATGGACAGATGCACGGACATACAGGAGAAAACAGTATGCCTCCGGCCACACTATGTTCGGCGGAGGCATAAAAAATAAATGCAACAAACCCTGGTGTTATAACGCTTGACAACAGAATTGTGTTGCTGCCCTCCATAATGTACCAATGCTCCCCACGACTTCGGGTTGTCATACCATGAAGGTTTTCTCAACCACCAACAGTTGCTTTGCGCATCAAAATTATCTGCTAATGACGCATCCGAGTTAGTTGACTGCAGCCCTCTCAAGCAATGTGCCAGCCAAGCGGCAGTTGCTGGGAAGAAACTCTGTGGTATTCGAGTACAGAAGACTATTAAACCCTTGCCGTCAGATACATTTGGTGTGCCCTCCGCTCTCCAGCCTACCGCACGTGAACGCCACAAATACAGGATTGGAACATACAGGACGATGATCAGCCGGTAGAAATGTTTAGTAGGTAGCAAGTGGGCAGTGAAATAGTAGTCCGACGTGGAAGAGCCATCATGTTCCAGACTGGTGGGGTAGAAAATGGTGTAGATGACACAGTCGATGACAGCGCCGGTAAAGGTCTCGATCAGTGCAAGCAGTATAACCATCAAATGAATGCATTTCTTCACGTGCAGTCGCATCACCAACCTTCCCCTTTACCACCAACACCGCAGCCCCGCCCACTTCCCGTCAATCCGCGTCACATCGGCTGTTACTGTACCAGAAATCTACAACAAGACAAAAGGATGCTGACCTAATTGGCAGAGCTATAAATAAACGTAATTTAACCAACCCAAATATGTATTAAAAAGTAGATTCGACCAGTATTTGTTAACAACAACAGTGTTTTGTGCAATTTTACAATAATCACAACCAGAATATTAAAGAACAGAAATCGACTCATTTTTTTGCGCCCTGATTCTCTTCTGAGACTTTGGCGCTATATAAATCACTTACTTACTTACTTACTTACTTTCTCATTCATCCACCCACATATCAACACCAAGGTCCTTGGGTGCTGATTGCTGCACGATGTTCTGCTACTGTTTCCTGTTTCCCTGGCTTCCCACAGGAGCATTTTGTATACGTCAGTTGTCACACCATCTATCTGACGCCAGCCACGAATGTCACCCAATCATTTTCTATACGGCTTCCCCCTCCTCGACTTGCCGCCAATTAACCAAATGTCACATTCTTGTTTAACTATTCACTTGTCATTCAACAAATATGTCCAAACGTGCTTAGTTCCACTCCAGCAAAGATGCACTCTAGTCCTTGTAATTCCATCTTCTCATTTCATCGTCTGTTAATTTCTGCTGCCGACAAACGTGCAGAATCCATTGACATCACTTTATATCAAATGCCAAATTTATCTTTATCATTCTTCTTTAAGCTCCACACTTCACTTGCCAAACACGTTCTGATGAAGTTCTCCTTTGACTCATGTGTCTGCTCTTCCAGATCTTTGCAAACTGTGCCATTGCCAATTTACTGCCATTTCACAATTCAGAAATATCTGTCAAAACATAATAATCTCTCCCACTGCTATTGGATAGCACGGGACAGACAACTACATCGCAAGCATCTGTCTGTCTCTCTGCCTCCTACGGTTACAATTTTCGCGCATGAAACGTCATTTGAGGCCCATAATGCATTGTAAATGGGAAGGTCTGAACCAGATCTGTGCATTGGCATTATTCTGCCTGGCCAATTCACTTTTCAGCCCGGCCCAGCCATTTCTAGTACGGTTAGGCATAACCCCTATTTCGCCCCATAACACAAAAATGGGTGGAAAAAGTACGACATCGGAACACCCATGTATTAAACTAACTATTATACATCACTTTTATCGTTCAGTTTACGTACAATTACAATTTTCCCACTTATTCAGTGCGGAACACAACAACCTTCGACAACAACATAAACTAATTAAATGCATCACAGAAATTGGTGATGGTCCAACCATAAATATTTTGGGTCTCGTTTGCATTATTACACCTCATACATCGTGAACAGCACCAAGGCATGCACTGCTAAGTCCAGTGAAAGCTTCGCAGTAGAAAAGATGAAAAAACGTGACTCGAAGTCTGAGTGGTTTAATATTACTGAATAATCCAATCCAATCCAATGAGTATAACGGAAGCAGGCCAAGGCCTCTATTTCCGTCTCTTTCTAAAATTTAAAATACAAAAACACAAATAAACTCTAACTGAAATTATTTTACACTTCCGGTATCA
>Ga0209679_1001519_pt1 | contig 10073 bp, 5 predicted proteins | sample WorMetHEROISLAND_4_FD_187408 | JGI IMG/M metagenome (GOLD analysis project Ga0209679, IMG submission 187408) | Marine gutless worms symbiont microbial communities from Max Planck institute for Marine Microbiology, Germany - Olavius sp. 2 HERON... ...
GTCGCGTGGCGCAGAGCAGTGCAGTGCCGTTTCGCGAGCGGTCCCGCGTACGCGCCGGTAAAATGCGGTCGACGCGGTATTTAGTCATACCCCTCTTCGACGTACCTCGATCACGGATGGTGTTAGGTTCGGCAATAAGTTGGCCGTTTTCGTCCAAATTTCGTCCAAAATTGTGAATTTCGTTTTTTCGTCCAAAATGCTAGATTTCACGATTTCGTTCGTTTTTCGTCCAAAACGAATTTCTTGTGTCCCTACCCATATGTAGACGATATTTTGGCAAACAAAATAATTAACAAAATTATTCACATTTATTGGCCCAAGAACACTCAACAGTTTTGAATCATCAATTCACAAAAGATCAATATTATGTTTTTAAGTTCTATGCATACATGTTAATCTTCCATTACCTTTAAATTATCTCAAGTTTAGTTCTGGCAATGTACAGAAAGCATCTTTCAGCTTTGAGCTTTCGACTTACTGCATGTTATAAACACATTCCATTTGTACAGACGTTTCAAATGCTAGAGACGGGTTAAGATCAGATTCTGATTTTTGGCTGAAGCCAAAGGTCTGGACATTCACACCGAACAAGTACTGAACTCTGGCTGAAGATTGTCTGCTAGGCCAAAAAATTCCCAAAATATGGGTATTACATACAAAACAGTTTGCTACTAAGTTCAAGTGTTGTGTGGTGGCCGACAAAAGATAAAAAAGGAGATTAGACCTGCATCCTATAATAATTATAATATGAGACAACAACAAAAGAAACAAGTGCATTTTTACCTGTGAAAACATGTCTGTAGCTTGAACAACAGCATGAGTTAAATCAGTTGCTAACTTTGAGCACAGCTGCTCAGCTGAGCCTAGCAAACAATCCAACCACAAATCTAGTCTACCGGTACTAATAACATTTGCATATACATCCTGAGTTTTTGCCACCAAGTTTTTTGTCGTGTAAGTTCGCCTAATATTGATCAATTTTCAAAATTTTTAAACTGACTTCTGTCCAGAAAATTTGCAATAAAGTAGCCATTAAATATCCCACCACACCTGAAATGCTTGACTACGCTACCTTAAGAAATAGAAATTTTCAAAACTGCACCGACTGCAGTCATACAGATCTTTCGCACACCCACAATGCTAAAAAGACCCAACACAAATTCACTGTTCAACACGTTCAGCAGCACATAATAACTAACTGTATGCACCCGCTGCAACAAAGAAGAAAAGATGTCTGAGCAAAACGCTTTCTTTGCACAAGAATGACGACGGCCTGTCAAAATTAGACTATACTGGTTTGACTACTGGTCTGATTTTGACTCTGGGATCGACTAACATCAAACCAGTGATGTTAGTCGATGCCAGAGTCAAAATCAATGACATCCATTACTGCGGCTTGCTTCTGCCACAACAGGTGATGCCTGCTGTATGTCATGTTTCTGGCGAATCAGAAACACACCACACATTGAAGGTGTGACCACACATTGAGGGTGTGGTGGGATCTTGAATTGACTGCTTTACTGCAAATTTCCTAGAGAACGTACTAGTGAAAGAATTAGGCGAATTTGGTCAATATTTGAAGTTATGCAAAAAACTGGGAGGTGTACTTTTTTGACTCACGGTGTATATATACACCACAGCATTCATAAACTAGCAAGTACTCACAAACACACGAGAATTAGCAAGCACCTACTTCTAATGCATTATTTCATAATGTTCAATAAATGCAGTAAAAAAATTCCTCTGTGACATATGCAATACTGCATGTGTACACAGTCTGAAACTTTTAGCAACAACTACACACATGCTAGTAACTATTCGGCAATTAGCAAGTGGACCACGCAATAAACAGTCACCAACCAAGTGATGCCGAGTGGTGATCCAGATTGTCAGCCGACTGCGAAGACAGTGTTACTGTTCTGTAAAAACACCATCTCAAGCCATTACCAATTTACCATCCACTACCAACTGAAAGTGACAGTTGCAGTGATAATGACTACATATTAGATGACCATTATGATCACACATCACAAAGATACAGTGATCTCAACAACCGCAGTAGTAGCAACAGCATTTATACCATAAAATACGTTGTTAATCAAGAGGTACCACATACTTAGTGTCATGATTGCTGACATTGTAATGATGTGATTGGAAATTTACTTGTGACAATATGATATGCTAGATTTTGCTGTTTTGTACGTCCGATGCTACTGTCATCGTTACAAGTGTATATAAAACGGCAGTTTTTTATATAAACCACTTGTATCAACGATGTCTCGGCATCATCAAACTATCAGACAACTATTTCAGCAAAAATTCAAGTTTCTTGTTTAAGCATTTGCAAACTTGTTTAAGCATTTGCATATAAGTATCAGTGCCTTGGCATAATCCCAATGAATGACCCAAAACAGGATACTCCGATAAAAAACAGGCAAGTTAAACAGCCAAGTAATAGCAGAAACAAAGCAGCAGTTGTATCTACAGACTCAACAAATAAGAAATAGAAACTCACGTGCAACAAAAACTCACTTGTCACTCGACATTGCCGACAATGGTTGCCCCAATGAATCTGTACATGTTGGCAGCTTTAACACAGACAATTGCTCGCCTTCAACAGCTTCATTGTCATCGGAATGTAGTGAAGCTTTTGTATCAGTAGTAACAAAAGCAGCCGTTGACGACAATTTGGACGGAATCTGAACTGCAGACCCATATGAAACGACAGTGTCTGAAACTGAAGCAGTGACAGCAGCCACATCATAAGCCAAGCCGCTGCTAGACGATGCGCTGTTAACACTGTTTCTTGATAAACTTGAGACGTCGGCCAGGACCGAACTATCACACATAGATGACGATGCAGTCTGTGAGATACTAGAATTTGACTGAGATTTAAAAATCAACGGTTTAACAGATTTCGTTTTTTCCCACTGCTGTCTCGAGTGGCCAACAGGAGACAGTGATTGACTACCATCAGCAGCATGTTGTTCCTGATGATCAGCAAGTTGATTTGACAGATCTGCCGACATCCGTCTTTCTGTGCAGTAACGTTCAATTTCATTTATTATTGTTTGCTGTGCAGTATATGCCAGATTTTGTGCATTATCACATTCAGTATTTAACACTAAACGTGTCTCCGTAATCGATGCTATTGGTCTTTGTCCACTGTTTTGCTGTGTCACCGGACCTTGTTCTATCTGTGGTATACGCCGCTGTAATGTGTCAGTTGACGATTCTGCTGACAAACGACCTGTAGATGTCGGCTGACAAATGGCCGATTCAGTTAATTTCTTTCCTGATTCAACAGACGCACTTTGCAACACAGAATGTTGTGGCACAGCACATGATGTGATTACATCTAATGCCGCTGCGTGTTCAGCAGAGCTGTGAATGACTGTATGAGACTGGCGTGGATCCAGCGGTAGCTGCCTTCGGCGACTTGTGCTAGACGCCGAATGTGGCCGTACAGGACTAACACAACGGCCAATTTTTATTATCTTTGGACTACCTGTTACTGAACTATCAGCAGATGAAGCACTGTCACTATGTTCGGCCTTCATGCCTGTAATATTAGTACACTCTGCACTTGACATATTACGTGCTGATGGATCAGTCATCTGTACATTATCAACTCGATTTTGCATTCTGTGGATATCTCTTTCGGGTGGCTCAAAGGGACTCGTGTCCAGAGTCTGAGTTGAAGGCACACTGGATTTACATGCTGATGATGAAGATGGTGGGCTGTCATCACCATCAGTTGCTGACGATGACTCTGACATCCGGTGGTGCTTCGCAACTGCACCAGCTAATAGCTCCCTTGAACGACCCAACGATTCTGGCATGGTTGTTCGTCGATGCTTTGCTGCCTTTGCAATGAACGTTGCTTGATACGACAGTGGCACAGACGTCGACAAAGGCGGTGGCATTAATGTACGATCACCGGCATCAATCAACTGACTAGCATCATCCGCACGATTCTTTACGGCAGCCAATCCACTGCTGTTATCAGCTTTAAAGCAACCATCCATCGGTAAACTCCGACTTTCGTCAGAATCCTCTACAGAACGTGGTCTGTGAGAATTTTTTACTGATTCAATGCTACTATCAACCTCTGGAGCCTCGGTCGCAATGTTGGGCGTAGAAGGAAACCTCAGCATTGTGTAAGACTCCTTCTTGCCGAGACTGCTCCTGCTGCTGCTAGACTCTGATGACGAGTCTTTTGCAGCATTCACCTTTGCAAGTGAGCTCTCTGTCTGCATTCGGTACATATGAGCAGCAGACCGACGCTTGGTGTAGATGCCCGTTGCTTCACCAGCTGCAGCAACAGCATTCGTCTGCTGATTGGAACAGCCGGGTAGATTGCCAGATGGGACATTTGCAGTTGCTGACACTTGCAGGTTCTTCCCACTACGACCAGCACGAGGAAGCGTTGACGACTGTGACTCCGGTTTCAACTCGGCACTGGTCACTGCTTGCACACACAGCAAAAACAATATGATGTCAGTTCTGCTATGACACATGAACACACGCTAATACTTAAGACATTTCCAATGAACAATGAGACAGAATAACAGAATCCATTCAATTCAAAAAGTGAAGCACTACACATTTAAGACGGAATCAAATTAACTTCCAGAAGTCAGCCAATGATTAATGTCAGCACAATGACAAAGACGCTGTCTCCTACAGCCTTAATGGCTTTGTCACAAATAGAAAAAAACAAGTTTTATTAAAATTATAATTAGATAAAAAAATTTTTAAATTGTTCCTGTTTTAAATTCTTAACCATAACCATTAAATTGTACGGCATAAAGTGACCAGATCGATAACACAGATGATGTCTAAAATACACACTTTAACCAATAGTACTCTAAATGGTACTGTTTCATATAAAAAATACATAAAATCATAAATATTTGCTGTGCAATATACGTCCAATAGCACACTGACATGCATTTGACATTTCATGCATAACACACACATAACATGGGTTAACCAAACGCAATGCATCAACACTGGCTATTGGACATCACAAGCAACTTATTACTGGATATTACAGCTGGCCAACTCAGTCGGCTTAAAACAACACTGCACAGCCATTTACGACATGTAAAAGTGACAGGCATGACAGTATACACAGGTGAACAGTTAGTTAAGAATTAATTAACTAGAATTTAATAAACGACTATCTATCTACTGATAATCATCATTGGTACACACAACCCTTTAGACATTCCTTCAGATTATGGTTACACATACAAATATGAAAAAGCACAAAAGATTCCATGTTATGCTAAAAAGCAGAATAGCTGACAGAAAAATCTGTTATGACAGAAGCTAGCAAAGCATGCAACAGGTCAGAAACATGGCATGGCCATGTACACATAAATACGCAATTAAATATGTGTTGCCACAAAAACTACAGCCAGAACACACTGCATGACAAAACAGTGCTGCCCTCTGTTGATAAGTGCCGTACTGCTGCTAAACCTGCGTCACTGCCATCAGGCCTGCGACGACGATGCAGAAATCTTGGAGAGCTAGGCAGGGAAACAGTTAAGTAGCCTGGCTGTCGCCCTAATCTACCTAACAGCACAGATAATTCAAGCACACAAAACGTAAAAATACCAGTACCCGGTACAGCGGAATTCTGACAGCCAAAATGAACAACACATACTGTATATCAAGAAATCAAAAAATAATACTTTTCAGAAGAAATCTCTAAAAGTTTGTACTGTTACACAAGCAAGGTTATTTTATCACTGGGGTCCTTGTAGTGACCTTGACCTTGACCTCACGACCTTCAAAACGTAATCATTTTTCATCTAACAACAGTATAGAATATTTGCACAAGATTTAGTTAAAATCCTTCAACCTCCTGTGGAGTTATTGAGAATTTTTACACGTGACCTTGGTCTGATCTCAACCTTGGGACCTTATGGCCTTGATCACGCAAAAACATCATCTTTGCATTGTAATCGATTACATACTTAATTTGATCATGATACTTCAAGCCATTCAGGAGGGTCCTAAATTTTTCATCTGACCTTGTAGCGACCTTGACCGTAATCCCTCGACCTTCAGCCTCCCACCATATACACCGTGGTCCAATAAAAAACAAGACACCAAACTCTTGTCTACAACTTCGCCAAATAATGACCGATTTTCAAAATTCTTTCACTGTTACACTCAACAGGAAATTTGCAACAAAAGAAATCATTACAGATCCCGCCACACCTTAATAGCGTCGCTACATTACCGTGTGAAATGTTAATGTCTGATAACATAGCATGCCCTATATGCTGGGGGACTGTTTTCTAAAATACAAACTCGCTAGAGATATGACATATGACAGGCAGCAACTGTTGTGACAGAAGCAAGTCACAGTAATAGGTTTCATCAACCTTGACTCCCATATCAACAAATATCACACTGATGTAGCCTGATTTCAACACGCCGTCTCTCACCGTGGTTGTGTGCGAAGACAGCCTTTTGCTCCGATGTCATTATTCTTTGTTACACCAGATGCTTACAGTCAGTCATTCAGTGAATTTTTCAGTGTAGCTTATGTGAATAGTTTTTCGTCACTGAAATGAATAAAGATCACATCATTCGTCAACTCTTTTGAGCAGAAGGGTCTTGCATGGTGATTTGTTTCAATCAGTTGTCCAGACGGCGTCTCTTTAAACACTTCAAACCACGATCGTGGTGATAAAATGATTTGTATGACCCCAGACTGTGCTATTTAATGTGTTTAAACAATAAATGTGTAGCTGGTCTTAATGGCTTAGTGCCAGCTCACCTACCACAGTCGCATTCTGTTCACTATGCAAACGTTTCGTCTGCTGTTGCTGTGCTTTCAGTCGATGCGATTTTTGTAAACTAATATTTCGCAAGGTAGTGTAGCGACGCCATTAAGGTGTGGCGGGATCTGTAATGATATGGTTATTGAAAATTTCCTGCTGAGTGTAACAGCGGAAAATTTTGAAAATCGGTCATTATTTGGTGAAGTTCTGGACAAGAGTTTGATGTCTTGTTTTTTATTGGACCACGGTGTACTACCTACACGCAAAGCTTAAACTTAAGATCTATACTTCCAGACACATGGTGTCTCAAATTTTCACATCTGACCTTCTAGTGACCTTGTCCTTGACCCCTCAACCTTCAAACAGCATGGCCATCAGCCTCCCACCGTATACCACCTACATGCAAAGTTTCCAATCAGATCATTTGCAGTTCCTCAGACATCGCTTGACCAAAAAAACGTCATCTATAATCATCTAGACACACACCCACACAATTAGCTAAATTTGACAGCAGAGAACCTCAGCTTCATTGAGGAAACAGCGCTAATGTATTGACGATCTTTCACAAAATTACAGTTCAGTAATCCTTCAACTAATATTAGTTCAGTGAAAGAAGACGAAAAGTGCCTGAGAAAAAGCTTCCACCACCTCAGAAAAAAAGAATAAAAACTGATAACAAAAAAGAAATTTTACTGAAAATGTAAACACAGAATGCAACAGTAAAAATGTAAACAAACTATAGAACTGAGTGATAAAAATCAAAATGGTTTACACACATCCTGCCCAAATGCGTCTCATAATTCTGACCTGGCCATTTATTAAATATGAATGTTGTGTTAGTGAGTTCTATTTTAAACCAGACAGGATGCATAGGTGATGAACAAACAGAGAATGAAAATCAAAGTTGCAACCGATTAACTCTCGTTTGCCTAGAGAATAGTTATTATGTGTGATGATTATATTTTAGTCTTTCATTTCTTTTAAAACAATTCAACCTTTAAGTTCCGGCATGTTATAAGCTATGTTACATTTCTGCAGTCCTACTAGTTTTATTACTGCTGTAAACTGGTGTTCAGACTTCTGCAACTGCAAGTCTGAATTCCAGCAATGCCAAACGTAACTCAAGCACAAAACACTAAATGGATTCAGTCGTGCACTGGAAATCTGATGCAGTGTATCTCAGCCCACCAAAACCACACCAGCAAGCACCAGGAAGCATCACAAAGCACCAACTCAAGATTCCAATACCATAGCGCAACGGTGACGGCGAGCTTCTCCGATGGTCGGAGATCATCCGTTTATCAGCAACAACTGCTGGTGGCGTCTTGGGACATGACAATTTTGCTGGAGAAAAGGCTGCTGCATTTGTTGACTTTCCTCCAGTCATGTCAAACATGGATTTCCACTTGCGAGGCGGCGTCTGAGTATTTAGCCGAATATTTCCCCACCGGAGACGACCTCTATCCGGACTCTTATGCCGATCGTCTATTATCGATCACGTAAAAATATGAAAAATGCAGCTAAAATCTTACTATGTTAGACGACATGCAAATAAACAGTACCTCAAAAGTTAATTTTTATTATTATTATTTACAACCAGACATTGAACTTACAACTTACATAATAAAAATTAACTATTTTCTAAAGTAATAATCAAATCTGCCATATGAGCAAAAGTTTCAGCCAGCAACGAGTTAAATAACTGCAACCATTTGCAGCGTAAGCAAACCGTTAATGCAAAGTAAAAACTATTACGTCATATAACAGCACTGTGCCAGTTACATCAGATAGCATTAAGCATCCAACAAGAACTGAATAAACGTAAACTTATAAGCAGTGTAATTCAGGAAGCCAAATGCAAGTCTGGAATCATCAACTTGCTGTAAATCCTACCCAAACAAACTGCAAAACTAACCAATGACTGATTGTTACAAGCTGTGTGACAAAACTGCTGCATTAACAACTTAACTACTAGATATCTGTTAAGTAGCATAAACTCCTTCAAAATGAAATCAAATGGAAAAAGCATCATCACTCACCACACGAAGTCTTTGAGTCGGCACTTGCAAGTCTCACTGACTTCCGACCATGACCAGTTACACTGCTCTGTTCATAACGCCGGCCACCATTGCTTTCATGGCCTTCCTGTTGCCACAACCAATAGGTTTTAGCACAATTATGTCCTCTATTGTCAGCTTTGGTCTCTATTCCTACGACATCCTTCAATTTCAAACCACACATCTAATTATTCTCATCTCTGAACAGTTTAGTGCCATCTGGTTAACTCCATCTCTTTAACTTTCTTCTCACGCCAATAGCCACATTTCACTGCTACGCAATATACAGCTATTCAAACAACTGCCGTACACCTTTTTACATATATTAGAAGGAAGTGTCCTCAGCCGGTAGAAAAATCCAGCTGTATAAATTTATTCCAACCATTATGTATCTGTACCAAAACTATCTCCTTTGACAGCACACAACTGATGTGAACAACTAATAACTTGTTTGTTTTGTACAAAATACATAATTACACCAATTCCTGCAAACCCACCTCAGCCACTAAGCACACTGTATCAAAGTGCCTACCAGCAATTCAATGCCACACAGCATATTACTTTCCCGACCATGTTAATGTACCATCTGCATGTCTGTCACACTTGTGCACCCTGCTAAAGCTGTTGGACGGAATGAGATGCCATTTGGAAGGGACATTTGCGTGGTCCCAAGTAACGTTGTATCAGACGGACCCCAATCTCCCACAGGAAGGAGGGATTTGGGGGTCAGAACTCCCAGTTCATAGCAAAGCCGCCAATTGCCAAATTACATTGGCCCTTATTTTATATGATGAAAAAATCAGTATAATGCAAAAAAACAAAAAAGCCAGATATCAAATTCGCAGAATTTTATATAAAGTAGAACATGAAGTAATTTCAACAGCAAGTGTGGTAACATATTACATCAAGCTGAGCCGACGAGTTCTTTAATGATGATCTGAAACACACACAATAGCAGGAATCGGCATCAACAACACAGACAACAAGAAAGGCACAGCTGACATTGCTAGATGCAATTAGATGTTTTAGCCTCTTCATTACTAGCTGTGCTGAACAATCAAATGGCACGTGCTCACAAAATTTTTTCTCATCTGCATTACAAACAAGCAAGGCTCCTTCCTCACTCGGGTCCACAACAGAGCTTCAGCTGTACTGCATTTTGTGGCGCCCTCTATTGAATGCTTGTTAGTTGCAGTGATGATTGCATGGT
>Ga0209679_1001520_pt1 | contig 10072 bp, 7 predicted proteins | sample WorMetHEROISLAND_4_FD_187408 | JGI IMG/M metagenome (GOLD analysis project Ga0209679, IMG submission 187408) | Marine gutless worms symbiont microbial communities from Max Planck institute for Marine Microbiology, Germany - Olavius sp. 2 HERON... ...
AACTAATACGCAAATACACGCGTACCACAATAATAAATCCATTGCCAAAACATAGCAATAGTACACAAATATGATGACAGAACACGACGCTCATAACACGGTATTGAAGCACGTACATTGGCGAAGCTTAACTCTCCATATTGTAACAATATGCGGGTTAGACGGTCGGTTCTAATTGACCACCTATAGGAACCCCATATTGCGAACCCAATGGTCACGTTACAGATGACGTCACGTGACCCCAAAAAGTCAAGGTCGTGACCCAGATGTCTTTGAAGCTTAATATCTCAACAACGGTGTGAGATACATGGTCGGTTCATATTGACTACCAATAGGAAACCACACCTTGCGAATCCAGTGGTCACATGACCGATGACGTCACGTGACCAGAAAGGTCAAGGTCGTGACCCCAATACATTTGAAGCTTAATATCTCAATAACCGTGCGAGATAGATGGTCGGTTCTAATTGACCACCTATAGGAAACACCATGTTGCGAATCCAATGGTCACGTCATAGATGACGTCACGTGGCCCCAAAAGGTCAAGGTCGTGACCCAGATAACTTTGAAGCTTACTATCTCTAAAGCCGTACGAAATGGCTGGATCGCTACCAAACTTTCACACGATGGTCCCCACGTGGGCCTACATCCACGATATGCTCAAGGTCAAGGTCAAGGTCAAAGGTTACGTGATACGGACACGTTTGTACTTTCACGAAAACATACGGCTATAATGGTGAAGCCTGGTAATTGTCCATGACAATTACAGTTGTCTAGTTATTATTAGGCTTCACCATTACCATGGTGAAGACTATTGTTTTTGTCTTTCTTATTATTCTTATTCTTATTATTATTATTCTTTCTTTCTTTCCAAACGAAGTTTAGCGGACAAACACGAAACCTGTACAGGTATCGTGTACCTGTACAGGTACACGAAACCTGTACAGGTAACGCTACCACCCTACAAGTCAGGTCTGGAAGCACTGGCTGTCTATGTACGTGGTGCTAGACGTAACGCTCTGGTTGTTGTTATGTATCGTCCCGGGTCCGCTGCTGCTACGGGCGAGTTTTTCGACGACTTTGCTGACGTCCTGGAGCGTGTGTCCACATATGCGTGTCCGTTTATTCTGCTGGGTGACGTCAACCTACATCTGGATATCGTGGACAACCCACACACAGTTAAGTGGCAGTCTGTTCTCGACAGTTATGGTCTTGTTCAGCATGTCACATCATCTACTCATCGCGAAGGCCACACACTCGACGTTGTCGTCACTCGGTCAGACTGTCCAGTCACCGATGTTCGCGTCGAGTCACCAACGATCTCCGACCATTCTTTCATTACGACTACCGTCGACTTCCAGTTTAATCACGGTCACTCTGCCGGCATTATTCGTCGACGATCGTGGCGGAATTTTGATTGCGACAAGTTTTCCGATGACCTGTGTCAGTCGGAACTGTTGCGCAATCCACCAACCGACGCCGCCAGTTTGATCGACTGCTACAATAACACGTTACAGAATCTTCTTGACAGTCATGCTCCGTTTATCGACGTCAAGCCGCGAGCACATGCCAACGCTCCGTGGTACGACCGTCAGTGCCAGCAAGCCAAAGCCGCAACTCGTCGTCTGGAACGCGCGTATCGACGCGACGGAACCGACAGCAGCCGTGAAGCTTGGCGTGACCAGTCCGCGGTTCTACGACAGACGCTCCGTCGGAGATATGTCGAGTACTGGTCAGAAACTATCACTGCCAATGTCGGCGACTCCAAAGCTCTGTGGTCGAAGATCAACGTCCTGCTGAAGACACCACAGTCAGCTACGGTGGGGACTCATACAGCTGACGATTTTGCCAATTTCTTCCAGTCTAAAATCAATGGCATCCGTCTGACCACCGCAAATTCACAGCCACCTACGATCACCGACAGATCTTGCTGCCAGCTGTCCGCATTTGATGAAGTCACAACAGAAGAAATGTTGCAGATCGTCACCAAAGCTCCATCAAAGCATTGCTGTCTTGACCCCATTCCAACGTGGTTGGTGAAACGTCTATTGCCGATGCTCGCCGAGACGCTGGCTAAGATTTGCAACGCATCTTTTCGTGAAGGTGTTTTTCCTACGACCCTCAAGGATGCAGTCGTCCGACCAAGACTGAAGAAATCAACCCTGAACCCAGACGACGTTAGCTCATACAGGCCGATATCTAACTTGAGCTTTCTGTCGAAGGTCGTTGAGCGTGCTGCTGCGAACAGGTTGAAAGCTCACTTTGAATCTCAGCACCTCCTGCCGTGTCGCCAGTCTGCCTACAGAGCACATCACTCGACTGAGACCGCCATTATTGCCGTCCATGACGAGATAATTAAAGCAGTCGATAACGGTGATGTCTGTGCTCTGGTGTTGCTTGACCTCAGTGCCGCTTTTGACACTGTCGACCACCAGACACTTCTGCGTGTGCTCAGCTGTCGCTTTGGAGTTACTGATCGGGCTCTCAACTGGTGCTCGTCGTATCTGAGCCAACGAACACAGACTTTCCATGTTGGTGCACTCGAATCCGGCCCCCACACCGTCGACTGCAGTGTACCTCAGGGATCAGTCCTGGGGCCTCTGAAGTTCATCAGCTACACTGAAGACTCAGCTGACCTGATCACCAGCTACCGACTTGGATATCACCTGTATGCTGACGACATACAGTTGATCGGCTCCACCAGTATTTCTAATGTGCCGTCTACCGTTGACCGTCTAGAGCAATGCGTGACTGCTATCGGTGACTGGTGCGCTTCTCGACGACTTCAGTTAAATCCCTCAAAGACCGAGTTCATATGGTTCGGGACACGTGTCAGCCTGAAGAAGAGTGCAGCCAACGACCTGTCGCTACGAGTTGGCAGTGACGTCATCACACCAGTGAACGCTGTGCGCAACCTCGGCGTTACGTTTGACTCTGAATTGACCATGCAGCGGCACGTCAATAAAGTCGCCAGTGTCTGCTTTCACCATATTCGACGTCTCAAGCAGATTCGACGCCTTCTTGGTCCAGATTTAACAGCTGCTCTTTTTTCAGCGTTCGTATTGAGTAGACTGGACTATTGCAATGCGATACTTGCCGGTCTGCCCAGATCTACCATTGCACCACTACAACGTGCACAGAACGCTGCAGCCAGAGTGATTGCACGTCTGTCCCCACGTGACCACGTGACCAGTACACTCCGGGAATTACACTGGCTTCCTGTACCATATAGGATTACCTATAAGCTTTGCCTACTCATGCATCTCATCCATACCGGCCAAGCTCCGTCATATCTAACAGACATTGTCACACAAACAGCTACCGTCAGCTCAAGATCACGTCTTCGGTCCGCCAGCAGCCTACGATATGAACAGCCACGTACGAGACTGAAACTCGGTCAACGGGCCTTTTCCTACGCCGCACCAGCTGCATGGAACACTCTGCCAACGTCGTTGCAGCAAATTTCTGACACAGAAACTTTTAAACGTCACCTGAAAACTTTTCTGTTTTGCCAGGCTTTTTAACTTTTTGATTTTTAGTTTTATAGTTTCCGTTGTTTTAGTAACTTTTGCGTTTTTCTTCTGTAAACCACTGGTCACTTCAGTGTGTAAGTTGGTTTTTATGATTGATTGATTGATTGATTGATGCGGGGGTCTGCAGTCGGAATACAGTGGGGTAAAGTGGCGATTTTCAACGTCTACACCTGAAATTATCTCGCAAACCGTATACGTAATAGTGCCACGGTTACTACTAACCATAAATAGCCTAATAGGTAATCGCATATCGTCGATTTACTGTAAATTTCTTCACCAGGGGCTTTCATACACGCACTGCTGTCGCGCGCTTACCTTTCTTGTGAAACGCTGTTGTCGTCGACTCGTCGTGAAGAAAGTTCTTTCACCATACAACCTTTCCCACCGTGAACTGGATGGATCTCACAGTCTGTTGATGACGTTGACGCTGCACATTGTCGCCGGTTGATGATGTAAACGTTCCGAAGATGTTCATGTTCATGAATAGTGTATGTGTATATTTTAATTGTAGACGAAAAAAAGCCAAATAGTGGGAAAAATAACAAGAAAGCCCAGCTGTCGCTGACAAACCCGCGCGACGCTCGCGCAAAGTTTGCAGGATTTACGTAAGAGCAATTGGGTTGTAACTTGTAAGCTATCGATAGCATGCCTATGGTGTCCTATTACGTCGTATATACACTGTGAGTCAAAAAATGGACCACTGTGTTTCTGTCCATAACTCTGGCAAATATTAACCGAGTTTCAAATTTTTTTTCACTGTTGAATTTGGCAATAAATTTGCAACAAAGTGATTGTTACACTGCCCACCACACTTTAAATCTGTTGCTACACTACCTTGTGATATGACAGTTGTCACAAACAAAGACATTTTCATATTAAAACAATGCATTCAACTTCAGAAGTGACAAACAAAATGTCAGTTTATGACGAAGTTCAAATGCAAGTTTCAAAGACTGTTCGAAATGTCCCCCTTTCGCACGGACACAGGCACGAAGTCGTGAACGCCACTGGTTGATCGCGTCGTCGATGATGCTTTGCTCCAGACTGTCCCACATGTCAATCAAACGCTGTTTCAGATCGTCAACGTCTCGCACCTTCGCCCGATAATCACGGTCCTGCATCGTACCCCACACCTTGTAGTCAACAGGGTTGAGGTCGCGGCTGTTGGGAGGCCACAGACTGGGAGCAGTGAAAGCCGGAACCTCTCGCTGCAGTAACGCGACCGTCTCACGGACCCTATGTGCCGGTGCATTGTCCTGCTGAAAAATGAAGAAGTCACCAAAAATTGCACGGATATCGGGCAGCATCTCCTGTTTCAGCAGCACATCCCGATAATATGCTTCATTGTATTTTGATGCTAGGGTCCACGAATATGAGGTGGGTTCGGCTCAGCTTCGACACACCGACAGATACCATGACGGACTTTGTGAAAGTTGTCCGAGTGCGCAACAACCAACCCGCTGCAATGTTCCTCTTCTCTTTGACGTTGCAGGAGCGTAGAGACGATCGTTTTGCGGATTTTTGGAGTGGAAATGGTTATCGTAGTTAACCAGTATTTTAAATAAGTAAAACAGCCTCATTTTCGTGTCCAAAAATAACCGCATTTGCATTTATTGTGCTTGCAAAATGACAAAATTAACAATTTTGAGTTCGCAAGGTAGTGTGCTAACGCATTTAAGGTGTGGTGGACAGTGTAATAAAAAATTTGTTGCAAATTTATTGCCAAATTCAAAAGTGAAAAAATGTGAAAATCGGTTAATATTTGCCAGAGTTATGGACAGAAGAACAGAGGTCCCTTTTTTGACTCACAGTGTATTAACTGTGTCTGTAAAATGCGTCGCTTTGGAGATACTCGCCTTTAAAACTACCGTAACCTTGAAACCCGGGTCAGGGTCACTCAAGGTCATCGAAACTGACACCATTCGATAGCTTGCACATGGTTTCCTATTACCGTCCCATAGTAACTTTGTGTCTAAAATAGGGTTGCCAGATATCCCGTATTTTACGGGAGCTCCCGTATTTCAGCCCCAATCTCCCGCCTCCCGGAACGAAGCTACCCGGGAGATGAAATCTCCCGTATTTAAATTAGGACCACTCACCAGTCACCAGTCACCAATACACAGACTGCACTTTTTACATTGAAATACACATTTAATTGTGTATACATGTGCAAATATAGACACTGCAAGCGAAACAAGATTAAAGGATGTCAAAATCAAACTTCAAACTTGCAGTTAATCCTGTTAATCCACGCGATGTCATGGGAATCAAAATATTTTGAAAATGTACACCGTGTCTCAAAAAAACTGTGCCAACTTATCTTTTGCTCTTTTTCTGTCAAATATAAACCGATTTCCATAAAAATTGCAAAGTTTGTCCCGGAATAAACCCTTAATAAAACTGTGCCTAAAATGCCCACTTCACCTGAAGTATGTGCTTGCACTTCCTTGGGAAATTCGAAGTATCAGATTGAGCCGTCAACGCAATAGTTAAGTGTACATTTAAATGATTAACTGAATAATGACGAACACGACTGGCAGTTATTCTCCCAAAAAAGTCACACGTGTCACATCACATCATCTTTATTACAGCATGTGCTCAAAATGTTCTCCTCCAGCACGAACGCAAGCGCGTAGACGCTGACGCCATTCGCCAACAGCATGTTCAATAACCACGTGACTCAGAGCGGCCCACTCACTGTTGATGCGTCGTTTCAGTTCGTCGACGTCCGAGATCTTGGTACGATAGACTCGTTCCTGAAGCACACTCCACACGGTGTAGTCAACTGGGTTGAGGTCCGGTGAGTTAGGTGGCCAGAGAGCGGGTGGGATAAAATCGGGCGTCTCTTGATCCAGCAGCGCTACTGTGTCTTTGGCGCGATGTGACGGGGCATTGACCTGCTGAAAAACGAAAAACTCTCTTCCAGATGCTGCATGAATGTCAGGAAGCAGCATCTTGTCTCAAAACGACGTTGCGATAATACGCCGCATTGATTTTGACTCCTGGTTCGAGGATGTGAATGTTACTGGCACCGAGACTGGACACTGCTAGTACTACGGAATACGGAGACCGTCATGGACTTGCTAACATTTGACCTGGTTTTTAGCAGACGAGTCACATTGATGTCTCTTTTTAGTGGCTGTGGCGACGTAGAGACGGTCGTTTTTTCTATGATTTTGTGGTCTCATAATTATTTTCTGAGCCGACACATGCACTACCAGTATGAATTCATTGTTATAAATGGCCATAAACTACGACTTCTACATTTCACAAGGTAGTGTAGAAACAGCATTAAGGTGAGGTGAGCAAAACTACAGTCAGTTACGTCAAGTTTCTTCATGATGTGGCATACCAAAAATTATTAACATCGGCCAATGTTTCACAGAGTTATTCAAAAAATAACACTGGCACAGTTTTTTTGAGACACGGTGTATTTTAGACTAAATGTCAAAATACTAAATACTTTGAAACAAGTATTTTAAGTACTAGTACTAGTATTTTCAGGAAAAAGTATTTAAATACAAGTACAAAATACTACCCATGCATTTAAAATAGTACTTAAAATACCAGTAATTTAAGTACTTCCCAACTGTGCATACCGACATAGTGAACACTGAACACAGTGAACACTGGCTTGGACTGGACGACAGTGACAACTGACAAACTTGCGGGCATGGCGGCTATAGTGAAAAATCTCCCGTATTTCGGCTTTGGAAATCTGGCAACCCTACGCTAGTCGCTACATAGCGCTGCGCTAACGATATCGGTGACTCTCGCTCGCAACGCGCAGCGCAGCGCAGTCGTAGTGGAAACAGGTCTTAACGTCAGGTGTCTCAAGACGCGATGACACAGCTTGTCTCAGCCTAATCGGCTGGACTATTGCAATTCTCTTCTCTACGGTCGCCATGGTCGACTACTGCTCCATTGCAGCGCGTACAGAACGCACGTGACCACTTCAGCTCTGCACTTCAATCGTGCCCATTTATTATCGGATCCAGTGTAAGATTGCGCTATTTATGTACTCTGCACTCACTGGCCAGTGTCCGGAGTACATCAAGGACGTTGTGAGTTGCGACACCTGTCGCCAGTGACTCTGGTCGACAGCAACTACGATCTGCCGCCAGATCTGACTTCATCAATCCACGCTCCAGGACAAAGTTTGGCGGTCGGGCCTTCTCTATAGCTGGACCGGAAGTGTGGAACCTTCTCCCGCAGTCCGTGTGGTCAGTTGCAAGCGTCCATCAGTTTAAACGAACACTAAAGGCTCATCACTACTTTGAGCTACAATTAACTCTCCAGCTGACAGCTGTTATATACTGCATACTGATTTTAACCAGTTTTAACAAATACATACTGTCTGTTCATATATTTTTATCTCCGCCAAGTGAACGGAGTGAATGGCGGAAATACTGTTTTCGTTTGATGTGTGTCTGTGTGCGTGTGTGTGTGTGTGTGTGTGTGTGCGCGCGCGCAGCGGACCGGTCAATCAAGTTTAAAACGGTTAAGGCTACGGACTTCAAATTTGATATGCATGTTCCCAGGGACAGTCCGGACATGACCCCTCAGCATTTTTCGAAAAGGGGCGGTACAGGGTCACGTGACCCCTAAATTTTTGGGCGTTAAATGCTAATAGCTCCAAAACAGATAAAGCTACGGACTTCAAATTTGACATACCCGTTTACAGTGACAGTCTGGACATGACTCCTTAAATTTTTTCCAAAAAGGGGGCGGCTGTAAAAATTCACTTGGCGGAGAAATGCACTCTCACGAACTCCTTCTAGTTTACGTTTACGTTTTGTGACTTTTGTAATAGCATTGCTGGTCCGATCTGAGTAGGCCGGGCACTAAACACCTTTTTGATACTTGATTTGATTTGATTTCTTGCCTGCGGCCACTGGTATTCAAAAAAATTCACCCCCTTCTTGTTTGCGCTATAACTTACTTTATCCTAAACCCATTTTGATAATCATTGATAGAAATGTTGCCAAAGGACTTTGCAACGTAAAAATACTATGCTTACTTACTTAATGTTATCGTTAGCAGTCGGGTACCAGCTTAAGTGTTGCTACGAAGCGACGACTGATTGATGCCTGGTGCAACAGTCAGTCATCGATGAAGTAATTGACCAATGGCGCAAACGGCTCAAGACATGTGTGAAAGCCACAGGAAGGCACTTTGAACACTTACTGTCACTGTTTCAATTGTTTTGTCAGTGCTTTGACTTGATTTTCAACTCGCGTTGTCTTTTCTTTCAACTTGACGTTTTCCATTGGGAGTATTAGTCAGAATTGGTAGCTCATGCTACATGCTGTTGCTAGTGTGCATAAAACAGTTGTGAAGGAACATAATATACACGTTTTATTGTTTTTATTCTTCTGTATAATTTTGCCAAATATTATCAACATCGATTTACGATCAAAAAAAATAGCGCAAACAAGAAGGGGGTGAATTTTTTTTTCAAAAACAGTGTTCATTAACTTTTCTTTGCCTACGTCACTGTTCGCGACCACAGCCTGCATGCACAACTATAGACAGCACGAATGCACTAAGATAAGTCTAGTTGCAGTAGGGCCTACATCGACCTCACGTGTCTATATGGCTGGGAGAGATTCTAGCAGCATATACTGTGTTGCTGTAAGTTCGTTACGTTCTTAAAATTCTATTTTCTGATATTCGGTCGAAATATACGATTATCTTTTGAGTTAGCTAAGCTTGACAATCAGCAGATTTGTATTGCGTAAGTACAGTAGAACATTCCGTTTTTACAGGGCGTCAGCATAGCTATGCTATGCAAGCCCTGTATTAGCTACGGTCTGGATGTCCGTCCGTCCGTCCGTCTGTCTGTCTGTCTGTCTGTCACACGCTGGCATTGAGTGAAAACGATGCAAGCTAGGATCACGAAATCATCACCGACGGAAAGCTCAAGGACTCTAGTTTTCGGGACAAAAACAATCATCCAGAAATTCCAAAGGGTTCACCCCGAGCGAGGGCGTTCAATGAGAGTGGAGTAGGAAAAATTCGCAATTTTCAGCCAATAAGCCAAATTATTTCAAGTAAATGTATGCCTGTACTTCTATATGGGTTGGAAGCGTGCCCCTTAAGTAAGGCTGATATTAATTCACTTGACTTTGTCATTAATCGCCTCTTTATGAAAATTTTCAAAACCACCGACATAAATACAGTAAAATATTGCCAGTGTCAGTTTAACTTTAGATTGCCAAGTGATATTTTAGTTCAGCGTAGTCAGAAGTTTTTGGTCAAATATAGATTGTGCGATAACTTTTTTCGTCAACTGTTGTAAATTCTTGTGTAATTTGTGCATTTGCGAATAGTCAAGTTACTGATTTTTGTCAGTTTTTTTTGTTTTTTTTGTGTTTTTTTTTCTTTTTTAATTAACTAACTTGTGTCTACCATTTGATGGTGAATAAAAGTTGTCTATAAGTCGCCGTATCTCAGAAACGGTGCAAGATAGGACCAAAGTTACTACTAATGACTAATAGGAAGTCGCATACGCCCTTTCGATTGGTGCCAAAATCAAC
>Ga0209679_1001521_pt1 | contig 10068 bp, 11 predicted proteins | sample WorMetHEROISLAND_4_FD_187408 | JGI IMG/M metagenome (GOLD analysis project Ga0209679, IMG submission 187408) | Marine gutless worms symbiont microbial communities from Max Planck institute for Marine Microbiology, Germany - Olavius sp. 2 HERON... ...
CCGCAGGCGCCGAGCAGCGAGCGCCGAAGGCGCGAGTAGAACTCCGTCCGGAGGACGGGTAATTACAGCTAGTAAATTATATAAAACTGAAATAGGTTACGACGTAATTTAATACGATAAAGTTTGTAACGAAAATACGTCAGAAATTTAGTTTTAAAAGCAGATTTAAAACTGTTAACGAAATGCATGAGCGAGTTGTAGGTGTCGGAATGTCGTTCATCAAAAGTTTGAAGAACTTGACGTTTACAGGAGTGGTACCACATGATACACATCTTGTTACTTGTGTTTTGAGACAACAGGCCAATGATCAGATTTTTAATTACATTAGTAAGAAGAGTAGTTGTAGTTGTACATATGTTATACTGATTTGTTTCCTTTCGTGATGTCAAGTTAATTATATGTTATAGGGCCTATGTACTTGCACTGTATCATTTCAACCGTCCGCCGACGGTTACATTTTAGTAAATATTTTATTTATCTCATGTCTTATCTATCTTACATATACTATATATTATATCTTAGATATAATTAATTAATTAATTAATTAACTAATTAATTATTATTATAATAATAACTACTATAGAGCATCGGATACATCGGAGACTAATGCGACGCGCGTGCAGTCGCGGCTCGGCAGACAGACACACAGACGCCGAGCACCACAATACCTTCTCCGCTCGCTGAGCGACGGGGCGAAGGTAATAATACGCATACTAACACGGTTGTAGAAGCTATGGCATAATTACTTGCATGTAATCTTGTGTTTCTTGCTACTCACCAGATGGCGTGTCTGCGTCCACGCTGGTCGCAGTCCAAGTACGTGACGTCAATGATAACTCACCTCTATTTATTCGCTCCATTTACAACGTCACGTGGTACGTTGGCATGGCGACGGACGCACTTGCTGTCGTCAAGGCGACCGATAAGGATTCTGGGACGTGTGGGCGGGTCTTGTACGCCATCGTTGCCGGTAACGAGCAGAGACTGTTCAACATCGACATATATTCTGGTAGGAATTAAATCGTAAATTAAAACAACGTTTCTTACGAAATGACAAACAGACATTTGACTAAGTCTCGTTGATCAATCGTGGTCACTGAGTACTGTATCAAACACTACAGGCCTGCAACACAAAGCACTTAAAAGAATCATCAAAGTAAGACCACCACCATCATCATCATCATCATCGTCATATTCGTTTAATAACATAGTAGCTGACAGGCGCAGCTCATACACGTAGAAGAAAAAAAACACATAAAATCACAGATTAGAGAAAATACGAATATAGCCTATACTGTCAGCAACAACAACAAAACAGTACAACGATAATGCGATTATAAAACATATAGTATAAGAATCTTTATAAGTCATTCGGATAATAAAATCTTGTTCGTTTAGGTAAACGGTTTTATTTATAAGCGTTTTATTGTGTGAACGTAGTTAAATGTAAAATAAAACATTTGCAAAAACGTTGTAAAATGTAACATGTAACCACCTATAAAATGCTTTGCAAATGTTTTACCGTACGCTAAAACGTTTGCACTTGGAATGTTGAATATAGGAGGTGGTTACATGTAAAATAAAACATCTGCAAAACATTTGCAAAAATCTTTTAGAGCCGTCGACTTCCCGCGGCTTTAGAGCCTTCGACTGCCCGCGGCTACGCCGTGGATGTAAAATGTTGTAAAAGTGTTTTATTTTACATGTAACCATCTCCTATCTTCAACATGTGTTCAACGTGCTAAAAAAATTGCATAAATGTTTTGCAAATGTTTTGTAACATTTTTGCAAATGTTTTGCAAATGTTTTATTTTACATGTAACCTCGATGTTAATGAACAAAAGTTGTCAAATTGTGATAGAAGATTGCGATAATCAAAATTGTGAGAAAAGTGTATATAAAATATGATGTAAAAATCATAGAGGCTTGATTCCCCTTTGAAACATTGCATTGATAGAGTGTGAGTGGAGCGGATCCGGAGCGGAGGGGTCGAAAAGTCGGGTGAGCACTGAGCGGAGCGGAGCGATAAATACGGGCGGAACGGAACGGAACGGAGCGAGCAGGGGATTGCGAAGCGGGAGCGGAGCGGTGAGCGGTTATCACAGAAAATGGCTTTAACGTGTAGCGGCAAAACAGCCCGCTCCGCTCACATGTTCTGGCTGTGAGGGGATGACATTGGTGTTATAATGGTTCACTTTACCTGACCTCCGTCAACCCATACCAGGGACGTAGCCAAGCATAATGTTTGGTGTGGCTAAAATCCACTAAACTGAAAATTACCCCCAACTTGAGTTTTCAGCCCATTTTGCATTATAGGCTACATCAAATCAGATTGACGTTCTGCACCTGAGTCGGAAAATTTTCGAAAAATCGTCAAAAATCACCAGATTTCTCAAAGTTTTTTTACAGATAATTTGGCTTCTCGAGCTTTCTTCTGAGAGCGTTCTTTCAGGCGCAGAATCCCCCATAATTCGACGATGGCTGGGCTTCGCCGCACACCCCACTTGGGAGCTTACAGCATTCCCCCAGATCCCCTAACTGGATTTAGTTGGCTGGACGTTGGGATAGGGATGCGAGAAAAAGGTGAAAGGGAGGAGAGGGATATGCTTTGGGCTTAAGCGCCTAAACTAAAAATTCTTGCTACTTTCCTGCAGTGGCGGCGACAGCTCTGAGAATTCACCAGGTCCTCGCAAGGTCCTGAAAATATTTGCCAGGTCCTTATAGGTGCTAAAGTGAAGTTTGAAAGCTAAGTTTATTGGTTCACCTAAGTACGGTATTCATGTGTTACACTCTAACGTTCAAACTCGTAATAAATAGTATAGAGAGAAATTTGATAAATAATGGTCATTCCCTAAGTTTCCTGACCCGTGTACAAAACTGTACATGCAGTAAGATAACGGTAGAAGCAGCAGTGAGTGTGTTAATGCATGCACGTTCGTCGCAGGTTTGGTCCGAGCGTCTGATCGTTTATCTACAGTCAACTCAACGACTTATCACGTTATCATCAATGCCACTGATGCGTGCGGTCTCTCCGGCCATCACTCCGCTCATCTTGTTATCAACGTAATCGGCCCAGTCTCCGCAGCAGTGCCCAGATTTACATCCGCCCTGTATTCGTTCAGCGTTAGCGAGCTGGCAACACGTGGACATGTGATTGGACATTTGCACCTGATTACAGGTACGTTTTAATCAGTCAGTCAGTTATCAATCAGTCAAAACACATGTATGTAGTGTCGTGTGTCGCGAGCGAATCAGAGGCGCATAAAGCCCAATTTCCAGTGGCAACACGCAGCGTCTTGCGTTGCGTTGCAGAATGTTACATTGCGTGTCGCTGGAAATTAGTCTTTCAGGAAGCGGGCGAAATGACAGCGGGGGTGATTGCGCAACGTTTTTGGCGAACTAAAATGCTTACGGTGTGGCGTTGCATTGCGTAGCATTGCGTGTCGCTGAAGTAAAGACTATACATCTTTAACAATACCGCACGTCATAATCTTAACATATAAACTAGTCTTACTTTATTCATTGGCGGAGCTACGAAACATCTACCCTCGGCAGAGTTTTTTTTCCACGATATTCTTATTTTCATCTAATTTAATATTTTATCGTTTTATAAACTTGTATTCATGGACTTTCTGTGTTTTATTTTTTTCTGCATATTTTATGTTAATACTAGTCTTGCCTTGAGTGTGCTAGTCGAGGAATTTTGAAAATCAGTCAGTATTTGGTTCATTTATGACAAAAGCTTGGTGGCTTACTTTTTGGACCACCCTGTATATAGAGCGTTAGATGTGTGTTTGCGCTCAAGGTCATTGCAGAGAATTCAAGGTCATCCAATACAATGGACATACAGACTCGTTCAGCGTACAACGTGAAAGTGCGGCTGTTGTCCTAAATTCTCCGATCGACCGAGACTCAACGCCATTCTTCATATTCGACGTCGTTGCAAACTGCTCTACATCGGCGACAGAAAAGCGATCCACTGTTATTCGGACGCAGGTATTATCTCGTCTATATTTTCAGCTGAACTTTTTACTACACTCTGGAATGGCTGCAGGTCTTTAAGGTACAGACTGGTAACTCAGGTTTCTAATTTCCTTTATAAACCGCATTTGTTCGAAACAGACATTTGCTTTCGTCTGATACTGATAGCTTCATTCGGTTAGACATTACTTCAGTGTTTGAACATTGTCTGTTGGGCGACAGGAAGGGCATCTGGTCTACAAAAAGTCATTTCTAGCATCTTCTAAAAAGTTTCATTTTCGGGGATCCGGCCTAATTGCCTAGAGTGACTCCAGAAAAATTGTCCGGTTAAACAAAAATCGAAAGTATAAAAAGTAGTTAGTAGTGCCGTAGTAGAGTTGGTGGTGGTAGTAATACTAGTATGAGGCTGTATAGTCTGTTCAGTGAGAGACTCTGTATTTTGCATTGTGCTCCCGGCCTCTGACAAATCGTCTTAAAATTGTTAGTTTTTGTACGGACATGCGTACGAATCTACAATTGCAAGTTAGTAGATTGAAACTTTTTATCATTTCCACTCGTTCGCGTGCATCACTTCACGTATTTCATGTCATTCGTACATACCCACCGAGAGAAAAAATAGTACTGGTGCGAGGTTTATATCGGGCCTCTTAGGTTGATTTTTTAACAATAGTGGAAAAAACACTTTTTATCTGTTTTTCAAAATAAAAAAAAACGTTTCTTTTTTGTTTTTATAAAAACAACTAACTACTATCATTTATGTTTTTAGTCAAATATCAAAAATGGAAGAAAATATGTAGATTAGTTAAAATAAAAATATATAATGTTTTTGGCCAAATCTGTTTTTTGGCAATGCCCCCGTCCAGGGACTTCTGGGCGGCGCACCGGCTGCACCCCTCTCAGTGGGCCTGCATTCGCATTACAGATTTACACCATGGTGCTCACTTCACTTACCCTTGACTTGTTTAACCGAGTTTCAAAGTATTTGTTAACTTGTAATAGAAGTTAGTACCACTGTTCACTGATGTAGTCTTGAAGTGAAGAAGTTTAAGGTGGATCAGTTTTATGTTACAGGTATATGTTGACGTTGTTCTTGATGATGACGTAACGCCGGTGTTTCCGTCTGACGTCATTAGACTGGAATTCCGGGAGGACGTCCCCGTGTCGACGATCTTGTATGTAGCGAAGGCTACAGTGGGCGCCAGCACTAGCTCTACGATAAGCTACCGCCTGAATTCTGATGCGGTTAACGACGGTTATTTCTCGATAAATCGTTGGAACGGTGAGATAAGATTGCACCGGTCGCTGGACCGCGAAATGAACGGTTTTCATCGGTTTTCGGTTATGGCAACCGCCGACAATCGCCACACCGGTTACCTTAACGTCTTACTTACCGTACTCGACTCCAACGACCACCAGCCCGTCTTTTCTCAGCATACCTACACTTGTCACGTGACCTCCACTACTTCCGGTTATAATCCTTTATGTTCGGTTTTGGCGACCGACTTGGACGAAGGCGAAAACGGAAGAATTGTTTACTTTCTGATGGCAGATGACGACGCGTTGGACGTTTTCCATGTAGATCCACGCAGCGGAGTTATCTACGCGAACCGTTCGGCACCTGGCAACCGGACGCTGACGGTCGTTGCCACGGACGCCGGCGCGTTGCCAAGGAAGTCGAGCGCACTTGTGGTGGTGACGTCAGAAGTGTCGCCTAACGTAAATTGTGCCGTCGACTCGCTGGAGATGAAAGTCGAAGAAAATCAGCCGGCGTACAGCATTGTAGGGAGCGTCCATTTGACGTACGACGACGGAACTAACGTGGCAGTAACAAGGTACCAGCTGAATCTAGATGGCGGACAACAAATCTTCGATATCGATGTGAAAACGGGAGAGATCGTTACCAAGGCGATACTGGATCGAGAGTTGTGCAGTAACTACAGCCTGATCATCTTTGCCACATACGCGCTGCCAGGTTTGTGTTTGTAGTCATCGAACAAACACTGAAGCTTAATGATATACTACCAGGTCTGTATTTGTTGGGGTCAGGGGGATTTAACCCCTGCACGAAGTGGCTGACTCCATTATGAGGTCCAACAAGTACGCGAGGTGGCGCCCGCTTGGTTACTTACTCTAGTATATGGTGCCTACGGTTAAGTCCCGCCTACCGCCTGTGCATAAATATTCATCACTACGCTCCACCGCGCATCGTGCTGCAGGAGGCCGCTACCGTGGACGCTGCGCTACACGCATTGCGCCGGCAGTATAGTAGTGAAGGTTAAATGTAAAGTTTTAAATTCATAACATAAAACGAACTTTGATAATTACTCATTAATTAGAAAATAAGTGGAAAATCTGAGAGGGCAGATCTGCGGGGAATATGAGCACGAATGTGTGTGCAAAGTTTCATTGCGCTGTGCTGCGTATTAAGAAAGCATTAGGGATTTTTAGAGAACTGATTTCAAGAAGAAGAAGAACTACTAGAGTGGGGACGCGCCTTCCGGGTTAAAAAAGCAGTCGACAGGATCGACTATATTTTGATGGATGTGCTCTACCGTGTTTTGTAACTGCAACAGCTTACTTTTTCGTTCGAGAACTTCTGACCCCCACTAGAAATATGTCAAATACAACCCTGACAACTTACATACTTTGTGATCTTAGGATTTTCTGGCTACCTGTTTGTCAGCTAATATTCATATATTACTATTGTTTATTCAAATAAAATATGATGATGATGATGATGTGACGAGAGTTTAGCTGCTTGAGGCCCCGAGTTGCGTCAACAGCCACACATCAAATTGTCTTATGTCATATGCCGAGATGCCGGGATTTATGAAGGATTTTGCTTTTCGGAGTATGAGCTAACAACACGGGATGCTCCTACTCTTCGCCTTCCTTGCCTTTCTCCCCTTCCTTTCCATCTCTTTTCTTCCCCCTTCTTCCTTCCCTTTCGCAAAACTGTTCCCTCAAATACAGCTAGGGGGATCTAGGGGATCGCTGTAAGCGCCGCCAGGTGGAGTTCCGGCTCAAACTCATTTAGGGTGCATTGGGAGCCCTGAAAACACGTCCGATCTGGGTCACGAACACGATCAGGATCCATGAATTTTTAAAGGATTTTTTATTTGCTATTGCAATTCCTATGGACAGCCAAGAGTAAAACATGAAAATCTTCGGCGGAGGTTTGGACTCTCTGACTGCGTGATTTTTACGCCAGGTTCCCGCGGCGAGGGTACGGCGACGTGTGACGTCACAGTGCACGTGACCGACGTGAACGACAACAGTCCTCGGTGGTCAGAACCGATACCGGCAGTCGTCAGTTTGCTGGAGAGCCAGGCGGCTGGTACTGAGATTATTTCAGTCACCGCAACCGACTTGGATGCAGGCCAGAACGCCGCCATCACATACTCGTTACATGCAGGTCACTCAGCTAATCTCGTCTCTCGTCTCAGCAGAGATATAAACTTTTATCATTACATATAATCCTTATTTTATATTAGCTCAATAGCCTTGATTTTACCAACGATTTTACCATTTATGATTAACATGTAAGTTACATGTTTTTAATAATTCATGGCACTGAATGGCCTATATTGTGCTGATGTGCCGTTAAGCAACTGCTCACTCACTCCCTCTCAGCAGACAGAAAATAGTAATTCTTGTACGTTCTTGGCAAAAGTAGTCGAACATAATCGATTAGTTAACGGGTCAGTGTTTGGTAAAATACTTTTGAAAAGTAATTAACATGCAAGTGTGCATTACTTTGCATCAGTGTAGTAATCATGCTTTTTGACAGATAGCTTTAATGATGCTGCTGTCAATCTGAGTAAAAAGTGACACCCCTTGACTAAATCTTGAGGTATCATGACACCATGACACCCCCTGATCGCCGCCTGATCGTAGTCGAATCGCATGTGTGATATAGGCTTAACAGTAGTACTGTTAAGCCTATATCACACATGCGATTCGACTACGATGCGACTACGATACGAGGATACCACGACGCATTCGACTACGACGAAAGGATCGAAATTACGATATGCGTTCGATTCAACTGCGATACGACTATGATACGACTATACGACGAAAAATTCACATGTTCATTTTTTTGCTCGCATCGAATCGCGTCGAATGGAAGCAGGCGCTCGCGATACGTCGTAGTCGGATCGTAGTCGAATCTCAATTGTAATCATGGCATTAGAAACCAACAACGTTGTAAAAATGTTAACCAAAGAGGGTTAAATGCAACAGGTAGTGCGGCGTTGAAACAGATGCCTCTTCGCACAGAACGTATTTGTGGTTGGTTTGTATAACAACGAGTGTAATTGTTTTATTATTAAAGGGTCATCAGAGAGGTGCAAAGAGTTTGAGATTGACGCTACAACTGGCCGCATCACGACGACCAGATCATCTCAAGATTACACAGCCAGTCCTTCATGTATTCTGAAGATAGTCGCATCCGACGCAGGTCAACCACGTCGGCAGACTGTCCGCTACGTCACAGTTAATACAGTCCAACGGTCGCCGTGCCCCGGACACCAGTCGTCTGTCAATATTTCTTTTACCATCGAGGAACACACTCCACCTGGCAGCATCGTCGGTTACCTCTCGTCCAGCGAATATTTCGACGATACGAACAACAACGATGACGTCATGCATAACGGTGACGTCACCGACCCGGAAGCTGGTAGAGCGACGTTCTGGCTTGTCGCGGGAAACGCCATGGATACGTTTAGCGTTGATTCGGTTACTGGAGCACTGGTAATTGTAGGGCCGGTGGATTTTGAGGTGTGTTCATGGTACGGCTTGGTTGTGTGGATTTTCGACGGCGTCGGAAAATGCGTCGGGGAGATAAACGTAGAGGTGGTTGTGGTTAATGTGAATGACAACCCGCCCCAGTTTGACGTTGACCTAACCTACATTACGGTCCGCGAGGCCACGCCCCCTGGTGCTGAAGTGTACGCCACGGTCACCCGTGATGTGGACGGCTCTGCCATCTTCTACGCAGTCAGGGAGGGACAGTCCTCGGAAGGCGTGGTATACTGGCTGGGGGTGGATAACGTCACAGGTCACGTGGTTACAAGGCGACCGTTACAGGGCGCCCCACGCCGAATGCACATGGTTATCACGGCTACTGACGTCAGTGATGACGTCAGCAATGACGTCGGTCGTCACGTAGCGTCAATGACTGTCGTAGTAACCGTTGTCAAGGACGCGTCGGCCACCAGCCGTGGACGAGGGAGAGGCCGGATGCAGAGAGTAACAGTGATGGAAAATGCAGAGATCGGCGCCATCGTCGCAGCGGCTGAAGCTGATGATGATGCTATGACGTCATCCTGCAACTCAGCGCTAACTTACAGCATCCTGTCCAGCAGTGATTACGACAAATTCATCATTGATCGATTTACGGGTTAGTAAACACTTATTACTTTAGCGCAGTTCGTTAAACTTGGATCTAGCCCAGAGGCCGCGGAACTTATCTGGCAGAGACGGTAAATTCCGTTCCACTTTTTAAAGTGGTACGGAAACGCGTCGACTTTACGTGCCACTTTTGATGACATCATGTCATCAGAATGATCTCCCAAAATGTAAATTGAACACTGAGTTCATCATCATCATCATCATCATCATCATCATCATCATCATCATCAAGGTTTATTGTCTACTTACAAATAGGATAGCACGTCGCAAAGACGTAACAGTTAGCAACAGCTATAAAATTGTGTAAATAAAAATGTTTTAAAAGTTTCTTAAAATGTGCTTGTGTTTGAGCAATGCGGATTGTTACTGGAAGCTGGTTCTAAGCAGCGGGACCAGCGTGAGAGAACGCACGCTCGCCGAACTTGGACCGTAGTCTCGGAGTTGTATAGTTTGTGAGTTGTACATTTTCTGTTGCACTGGTCGCCACAAATGCACCAAATTGCACAGATTTGCACCTATATTTCCAGATTTTTCGGAGGGTGACACCCCGAATCCCCATAACTGGGGAGGGGCAAGCTCCCTAGACTGCTCCCCCTCGACGCGCGTCCACCCTCCCACTTTTTCAGAGTTTCCGCGGTCGGTGGTTTATCCCATTATTTCCGGCGCCACTAT
>Ga0209679_1001522_pt1 | contig 10068 bp, 4 predicted proteins | sample WorMetHEROISLAND_4_FD_187408 | JGI IMG/M metagenome (GOLD analysis project Ga0209679, IMG submission 187408) | Marine gutless worms symbiont microbial communities from Max Planck institute for Marine Microbiology, Germany - Olavius sp. 2 HERON... ...
CCCCCCCCCCCCTGCCCCTCCCCTAAATCCGCTACTGTCAAACAGTTTTGAACAGCTGCTCAGTGAGTACAGTGTTTATTTCTGTTTGTCGCTGTGGGCTGTTATTGATGCTGTCTATAGTAAATTTGCTAGTAGGCCCCTATCTGTGGTCTGTTTGTCTTTACTCTGTAGTGCACAGTCAATTTGTTGATACGTGCGGTGTGTGATTTGTTTTTTATTTGCATTTTATTCTGTCTCTGTCCATACATTTATTTTATATATTTTATCTGTGTTTCTGACGAATAAACGTAGGCCTACATATTACATTCGTAGCACGCTATAACGAACGTTGTATACAGCTGCGTAGATCCGTAACGCTGTTTCTTCGTGTAACTACTACGAGTCTCATTCTCGGTATATTTATGTGTTCGTATCTGTGACTTTTCTCGACAGTAAATTTTCGTAGGATGGAATTTGTACCTGGCGTTAACCCCAGGCTGTAACGGCGCAAGGACAAATGCAAATTCCATTTTTCGTTCATTTCGGAAATAATTTTGTCAACCAAAAATTTCTCACTCGGAGCTGAATTGTACAGAAATCCACATCACAGTTCTTAGTGACGAACAATAATGCAATCGACTCGGCTGGTGGCGTTTGCAAGCCTGTTATAAGCCGTCTGTAAGAAAGCGCACCGCTGAACTGATGCCGCAGCAGCAGCAGCAGCAGCGTCAGCCGCAGTCAAGGTGCTCACAGCGCTGTCGTCGCTTCTCTGTTGCCGGTGCTTGAGCGCAGTTAGACTGGCACTAGGTGAGTGTGGTGGTTAATGAGGCGAATTATAGCGACTCAGCGAGACGACCGTACGACGCACGCTGAGCGATGCTGTCGGCTAATACAGTTTGTCAGTCAGCACTGCACGGCGTTGATTGGCAGCGGCGACTGCGACTTGCTTACCGTCATCAGCGGCAGCGTGACATCACGGTGACGTCATCGGCTTCTACTGCTGAAGCGAACTAAATTCGGTTGAATTTACGATCGTTAACCGGCTGTGGATGACTGCCTTTTTTGCTGTACGCGATCGTCGTGTACACCTCCCGCGCTTGGTGTAATTGTGCGCCCTTCACACGCTATCGACGCCATGATCGTCATAATTATTTGCCGATACAGCTTTCAGTTTTTATCCTGACAGCCGTCCAGCGCGTTGTTGTGTGTTGGGGCAACCTACAGCTGATGCTGAAGAAATCAGCGTGCACCCCATCAGCACCTCACCGCAGCTAGGTCGTTAGAGGCGTGAAGGACCTTCGCAATCATGTCGGCCACTTATCGAATGGTCCCGGGAGGCGTAGCGCCTCGCCGCTTGAACGTCAACGGCATCAAGGCGACAGCGCCAACGTCGCCAGGAGACACTGTCGTTGATGCCCGGTCACCGTCCTCCGTTCTGCCGGCAGGAGACGAGAGCGCCACCTGCTTCACTCTGTCAGCGTCGTCGATCAGCGGCGCGAGTACCTTGTCAACGTCGACGAGGACTCTGCCGTGTCGAGCGACAGTGCCGCCACCGCCTCCACCCAAGCCGTTGTGGCCGACAGCTAGTCGGCAGCGCACGGTGAAGGAAGATCGTCGACGGGAGAACGAGCAGCTGGCAGCTGCAGCAGCAGGTCATCGTCGTCATCACGTGCAGTCAGAGAGGTCGACGTCGCTGGAGGATGGCGGAGTGATGAGTTCCTCTCAGCCGGTTCCAGTGACGACCTGGGATCAGTCCGCAGCGTCGATGCCAATGCTACCCGAGGAAACGACAACCGATGACGTCACTGAGTCACGTGCTACCGTCGCATCCTCAACAGGCACCGGCTGCAGCGGTGGCGGAAAACTAGCCATGTTCTTCCTGGTCGGAATTCCAGTGATTGGAATTGTAGCCGCTGCGCTTGCCTGGTTTTACACGTGCCGACAGGTCAGTTCATCGATGTAATTGCATACATTAAGCGCTGAGCTGGAGTCGCTTGCGTCAGCGCTTAAGTGCATCCAACAAAAGTGTCCGTCTAACGATGGGCAGAACCAACTGTGAGAACCACCTTCAGCTTACATCTATCGCGCTAACAGAATGATGTTTTGCATTCAATTAATTTTCCTCCGTTGGAGACAACCTTGTTATTGACGTTGGATCACTAAACGAAACAGACGACGACGCGTGTGTTCGTAGTCAATGTTGTGATAAAAAAGTCATTGTCAGAGCAGTCTGAATGTATACACTTTCACAGCTTATAGTAATTGCGTCGTCAGTTTATGTGTAAAAAGTTTTAACAAAAAACAAAGGAGCTTCTGAGACTCGATATATGCTTACTTTACTTAGCATATTACTCGTAGTTTGTATTTCATATCTGCAAATTCAATTTGCAAACTGAAAAAAATTACTTCTGCGTAATCTTATTATTTTTTTTGTTTTAGGCCAACCCTTTACGTTAATTTAGTGCAAAACTGCAAATGTATCTGATCGCACTGAAATATGTTACATGTTAATACATAGATAATTAACAAGAAACCCGTACAGAAAGCACGCAAAAACGCGCGATGCCACAATTAAGTAGTTGATATTTTATTCGTTTAATTGTACGTGACACTGAGGCAGTAAACCTGCGTCCGCTGAACCACGTTAACTTAACTTAATAATAGAAAGACAGCAAGGTACGTGGCGCAATAAAAGCAATGCTATTCGTCCTCAAAATATGCAAAATGATCATCGTCACCGGGGTCAGTGAAAAGCCAATAAGGGAATAAATAATATACTAAATTAATAATGTTGGCTTCGATAGGGACAATATGACAATCCCACAACTTCTAAGTTGTCATCATAGTGGTTATCACTATGATCAGTATGATGTTAATGCTTTTCAACATAAAGTGTCTATATAATTGCTACTCATATTGCGTTTGATTTCCAGGAAATGTTACGATCTCCACTATAAACAACAGTGAAACGGTAAACGTGTCAACAAAATGCTCAAACTCAGCTCGTCACACGACACCAAAAACATACGATCAACGGTCAACTCGTCACAGCTTTTTCGCTGTGAAGAGTTGATCAAGGATGACCGTTGACGACATGCATAAATGTCCATTCCTCGTCCACAGATATCATCATGGCGCTGTCCGTATAAGTAAATAGTAAAACTTGAACTTCACCTTGACAAAAACAAAATTTAACGTAAAATGGACATTTAGGGTTATTCAGAGTTACGTGTTTAGGGTCAAGTGGAAAGGCGATGAGGCACTGAACAATACTATATAATTATGTTGGCTTTATTTCCTAAGGTTCCGAAAATGTAGCATCCGAAAGGACTGACTGGAAAGTGACGTTTTCGATTACCCCGATGTCGTTTGACGCCCCTCTCCATACCCCTGAATATCCGCATAAACCTTGTATTGCCAGAAATTAGAGCCATTGGGCTGCATCTTCGCCGCCGTTAGTGTAGGCCTTTCTTCATTCCATTTTTTCGTGACGGGCTTCGAAAACGCATGTATTTTGAAACAGAGTGCGTAATGGCCCTTCAAGGTCATCCAAGGTCGTTGATTTTGGTACCAATCGAAAGCGCGTATGCAACTACGTATTAGTCATCAATAGTGACCTTGGTCCTATCTTGCTCCATTTCAGAGATATTGCAGGTTTTCTGCTGACAAGAGCGACCCTACCCCTATTTCACCCGAATTTTGTGGTAATCCCCTTCGACTAGGTTGTTGAAGTTGGGGCTGCGAGGAGCGAAGACCCTAAGCTAACTATTCGTGTAATCACTTTCGAAGTAACCCAACTTATATGACCACGGTACCTCAGTGTTACAGAGAGACGGACGGAAGGACGACTTACTGTGGCAATACTGCGTTTTACACCCAGTGCATCGCGCGGTAAAAATAGTTAAGTGTGAAACAACAAAAATCGACTAGAATAGCAAAAACACAAAAGTGGAAAATGCAGAACTGAAAGTGCAGGATCAAATTACATGGGTGGAAAATGCACAATCGGAAAAATGAGGCCAAACTCCGGTCCAAAATTATCAGAATGTAACTTCGAACCGTCGCAGTGTTCCATGTAGCATTTTAAGTAGATCAGGAGGATGGTGTATGACAGGCCTTGATCGCTTTCGTTTAGTGCCAAACTCCACTACACAGACACCGGCTACGGACGTGTTGTACAACACCACCAACGGACGAGCTCTCAACAGTTCTACAACTTCTTGTACAACAAATTCACCAACAACGGACAAAAATTTGCCACATCCCAAAATCTTGACATGTCGAGATGTTGGACTTTGGCATTGCAATGTGGCAAATTTTTGTACAACAAGTTGTAGAATTGTTGTGAGCTTGTCCATTGGTGGTGTCCGTTGGAGGTGTTGTACAAGTACAACGTGTCCGTAGCCGGTGTACGTGTAGTGGAGTTTTGGCCTTACACTCGCTTATTATCACCTTCGACAACGTGTTTGATCACTGATGTACACTCGACTTTCCAAATTTTTACTCCTCGCGCGCTACGTTCCTAACGTAGCGAAGAGGAGTACATGAGAACAATGTATATTGAGGACCGACGACCGACCGACCGACCGACCGACCTCGCATTTTGGAAAATTTCGAACGGCCATATCTCGGCAACGGGTCATCCGATCCACTTCATGTTTGGTTCTATGTAGGGTTTTCGAGGTCGACCGATCGAATGGCGCGCGGCTACTTCCGGTTGTACCGAATCCAAGATTCGGCCGCCCGCCATCGTGGAAAATTTCGAATGACCATATCTCTTGAATGGGTTATCCGATCCACTTTCATGAATTACAGAGTAGCTTTGGAGGAATATAGAAGAAAATAATGAGCGAGGAGTAATTAGATTAGTCACAATCTAAAATATTTCTTGTTTTTCTTATCCGCTAACGTCTATCTCGATTATACTTTCAACAACTGCCCATTAGTCATGTCCGCCTGAGCTCGTGCTTTTAACGACGCTGCCACCGCATTATTACCGACGACTAGCACTGTTTTCGTTTCGTTTACCGTTTGTGAGTCGTTAGACCTCGTCTTACCGCCTTTGATCGTTGAGACGACTGTCGTCGTTACGTCTCAGCAGCCAGCATTGCTCTCATGCGTTGTTTATCAGTGTATCAGAGATGCATCCGTCTTTCAATCAGCTACGTTCAATCAGCTACGTTAGACGTTTTGTTGCCAATAAAAACGAAACCCAATATGTGTATGTTAAACAACTGTCTGGAGTGGGATAAGTGAGTGTTAAACGAACGAACTTATCCCACTCCAGACAGTGGTTTAACGCACTTATTCCACCGGTGGCGGGCGGGCGTAGTGTAGCCTATACACTGTGCTGGTCACGCCTGAATGCACCCGTGGAGTTAACGACCCAGACAACGATAGAGATATGCAGTACGAGTGCGACAGTGGAATAATAACAGATTTCTAGCAGGACAGTGATAAAATTATGTAGTTGCTGCTTAATGACATAAGTTTGCGTTTTCTTCTTTATAATGAAAGTTTCTAAATGAATTACTTATTACTGATCAGTGCTTTGTCAGCAGCCATCATTCGCTCCAGTCTTTATATTTTAAATGATCCCTCATTTTCTGCTGCAGCATTTTTTAGCGCTCAGTGATATTGACAGTGTGAGATAGGCCAAGCTCTGGCTAGTGTGCACTCAACATTTAAAACAGTTATCTCCGCCAATTGAATTTTTACAGATGCCCCCTCTTCGAAAAAAAATTAAGGGGTCATGTCCGGGCTGTCCTTGAAAACATGCTTGTCAAATTTTGAGTCCGTAGCTTTAACCGTTTTGGAGCTATTAGTGTTTAACGCCCAAAAATGTATTCTAATGTAATCATCATAATCTAAATTTGGACCTTGGCCACGCCCCCTTTTACACGAAAATTTTTTAAGGGTTTATGTCCGGACTGTCCCTGGGAACAAGCACGTTAAATTTGATGTCCGTAGCTTTAACCGTTTTAAACTGGTCTGATTGACCGGTCCACTGCGCACAGACACACACACACACAGACACACATTGAACGAAAACAGTATTTCCACCATTCACTCCGTTCTCTTTGCGGAGATAATAAACTGTCATTTTTGAAAATGCCATTAACTTCGGTTTTAAAAGTCATCATAATCTGATATATGGACAAATCTTGGGGGGGGGGGGGCGAGTAAATACATTGTAGCTCAACCAGCCAAATTGTTGGGAGTTATGGCCTCGCCAGCCTGTATTGCATATCAGAGTTGTATGCCGAGTCGTGACAGCGACGCCATCTGGTGCGAATCACAGACTGACTGACGGCAGCAGTTAACCGAAGTGCGCCTAATAGCACCTGACTGAATCACCTGGACTGATTGGCAATTTGTCACTCACCTGTTCCAGTAGCTTTCGACTCTTGCACCTTCACGTGCTATCTTAAGTGCAGCCATTTATATCCGTCAGCTGTGATAAGCAGTTTTAACAGCTACGAAATATACAGGGTGGTCCATAAAAAGTAAGCCACCAAATTTCACGACTTCATCAAATAATAACCGATTCTCAAAAATCTTTCACTGGCACACTGAGCAATACAGTGATAATTAAAGATGCAACGGCACCTCACTATATTAGCCTACTTTGTGAATATCAGTATTCAAAAACTGAGGTAAATATTTTACAAGGTAGTGCAGCGACGTGTTTAAGATGTGACGGGATGATGCAATCTCTAATGATCACTTTTTAGCGAATCCATTGTTGAGTGTGTTAGTGAAATAAGTTTGAAGATCCGTCAATGTTTGCTGAAGATTTGACAGTAACTTAGTGGCTTACTTTTTGGGCCACTCTGTATATTACTGCAAGTTGAATGTATTAAATAATACATGAGTTGACCACGTGCATCTTTCAGGTTATTTTGTGCTAGTCCACGGATTTATTTCAGGATGTTTGCATTTAAGTAAATTCAAAAGCATATTTTCTGGTTCTATACATTTACTGAACTTCACAATTATTACACTAGTAGTTCATTATTGATCCATATAATTATCTCAGTGTGACTTATAGAGTATTTACTGCTGTATGTTTAATGTCTTACGCTATATAACATTTTCTGTCATTTGTGTAACGAATTCGTCACGTGGCTGTGGTTCTTCACGGCAGAACGGAGACCGTATTGATCGATATCAGCAATTATTTTCAGTCTCATCGCGATGCTATGTAGCTGGACAGCAAATCGTTGGTGTTGCGTTGAACAGTCGGCATAGTGGGTGGTCACAATCTGTCTGCCGCCGGAAGATCGACGCGCCGCGATGCGGGTGGTCGTGCGCCTGTTGATACTTGATACGAGCGGCACTCGCTTCGATCACGCAGATTCGTCCGCGCGACGCCGGTGGTCTGGTCTGCGACATCGCGCGGCGGAGGCGTACGACAGATCGATTGCCGGTCAAATCGATTGTTGTCGCGCGTTGTTGGTGTCCATTTGCAACGCTGCTCTGTGTGTTGTTCTCGCGATCCAGCACAACGGACACTAACGCGCTCATTTGTAACTGACAATGCGGCATCCAACTGTGACTGAACACCCTAAATACATCCTCCGCTCCACGCTCTTCTCTTTTCCCGTTCAGTTGCTAATAGACCGTCAGCGGTGTGATTTGTCGCAGTAACAAAATGAGCCAGCTAACGTTTTCCGACACGTCAACAGGAACCGTTCATTGCTGCCAAAACATTGAGCAACATTGTGCAGATAGCCGCAAAAACAAGTCGGTTCTTGTCCGTTAATTCACCCGAATTATTTTTCTACTTATTAGGGTTACGGTTAGGGTTAGGTTTAGGGTTAGGGTTAGTGATCGAAAAATAGAACTAGAAAAAGTTGCACTCGACGGTAGCGTCGAGTGCTGTGCGCCTCCGCCGGGATGGCGTGACCTTGAACTTTGACCTTTTGACCCAAAAACGTAATCAGGTCATCTCTGTCCCGAGATGCACCAGTGACAAAAGTTTGGCGAAAATCCGTCAACAGATACTGGAGATATCGCGGAAACATAAAACTACCACATGAATCACGGACGGACGCACGCAGGCACGGACGACCCGAAAACATAATTCGCGTGAATTAACGGACAAGTACCAAACAAATCGACTTAATTAATTTTACCCTGATCTCACATTACATGTAGTAGCGTTAAATCCTAACCATCATAAAACACTAATAGCTATAGTCCTAAAGAGTATTTCTATTGCATTCAGATATGTGTTGTTAATAGAGAATAACTGGTTACGCGCGAAGATAACTGCATGCGAGCTGCGTGTCGTTTGATGCGTGTGTTGTCGCGGTGACCGTTGACTGTTAGTGTTGCCAAGCGGGCAGATAAAAAGGAGTTCTAATCAGCGAAGTGAGATAGAGCTGCGACGCCACGAGCGGCGATCATTTACATGTCGCTTACGACGCTGTCGACACGTGACTCTGCTTCTCCGCGTGTGGAAGGATTTGCTGGCGAGACGTCCAGTTAATGAGATTGTCAGTTGATTTGTACAGCTGACTGCTTCACCGCGTCGTCTATGTCATCACTAATTTATTGATAGTCTGCTGCACTGCACCCTTTCCTGTAGCCCACCCACGTCGTCGTACGATTGTCGATTGTCGTCATTTTCTCTCGGAGGCATTTTAGACGTCGGCACTATACAGGTTCCGGTTACTGTGCAGCCGCCGAGCGCAGCTCATGGTAAATTTAGACGTTGTCACTGACCGAATTGAAGAATTTCGGTGTCGGTCGACAAACTAGATTAGTACACACTGTTTTTCTTCTCGCCAACCAACAAGTTGCTACGGCACTACGTTGTCGAACGTACTACGTTCGACCACCAGTCCACCACCACACAGTGACGTTATAACAATGCCTATTGTACTTGTAGCAGTAATGGACCTGCGACTAAAATGCCACATTATTTAACAGCAGAATGGACAAAATATCCCGTCTAATGACAGTGAGAACGCCTCTACAGAGTATTATACATATCTGTAAGTAAGGCACATTGTGTAAAATAGAAGCTATCGGATGCGTGTCAATCACGTACAGAGTGATGAAAATGTGTGCATTATCAGATCAAAGTCGTTTGCAGATTTGTTGATAAACTTTTGATATGGCTAGACAGTATGGCGCATAATGGGGGTCCGTAAAAAGTAAATCACCAAATTTTGTAACTTCATAACTTCATAAAATATTGACGGATTTTCAACTTTCTTTCACTGTCACACTTAGCAGCACTTTACTTCGCTACGCTACCTTATATTTGTAATTAAAAGCTGACAGATTTATTTCACAAGGTAGGGGTAATGTAACAACGTGTTCCAGATGTGTTGAGACCTTTAATGATACAAATTTACGGCTGAGTGTGTCAGCAAAAAATTGCGAAAATCGGTCAACATCTAACAAAGTTTTATGACAAAAACATAGTGACTTACTTTTGAACTACTCTGAGTACTGTCTAGTTTTTACTTTAGCATAGAAACGTCCAAGTGTCCATTGTTGGTTGGGCCTATTTAAATAATAAATACTATTTAAACAGTACTTAAACAGTAAATAGGATATCCATTATTTGTTAGAAACAACAGTTACCAGTCTGTTGTCAGTATAACACTGTAAGACAGAGATACTTCAACGTTTCTACATTGAAGGAATTATTCGACACGGTCAGCGCCCATGATATTCTTGGTTTTCTTAGAGATATCGGGCCGTATCGTCTCGTATAAATTAATGTATTTATTCTTCTATCCTATCTTATTTATATCTTTGCTGTTGTCTCTAAACCTATTGTAAATACTTAAAGTTTATATCTTTTTTCTAAGTATGGCGCTGTGTAGCCTATATTGTGCTGATGTGCCGTTAAGAAACTGCTCACTCAGTCTGCTAGCAGAATGATTCTTGATTTTGCGCATGATACAGCGTGATACAAACTGCAGTTTCACTCAGACGAATACCTGCAAACATCATCGTAGTCGTCGTCGCCGCCGTCGTCGGCGTCATCGGATTTATTAACAGGCAGCTTGTCCCTGCCAAACTTCACTACACGGACACCGGCTACGGACATGTTGTACAACACCACCA
>Ga0209679_1001523_pt1 | contig 10064 bp, 6 predicted proteins | sample WorMetHEROISLAND_4_FD_187408 | JGI IMG/M metagenome (GOLD analysis project Ga0209679, IMG submission 187408) | Marine gutless worms symbiont microbial communities from Max Planck institute for Marine Microbiology, Germany - Olavius sp. 2 HERON... ...
GATTACGTTTTTGGGTCAAAAGGTCAAAGTTCAAGGTCACACCATCGCGGCGGAGGCGCACAGCACTGGACGCTACCGTCGAGTGCAACAGCACTCGACGCTACCGTCGAGTGCAACTTCTTCTAGTTCCTCCAGAATGAATTCTCTTTAGGTTACTCCAGGTTAGGTCGGTCCCAGGAAGTGAACACTTGGGAAATGTTGCGGCAAAACCTCTCAGACCAGATGCCGTTCCTGCAGCGTCAGAACACTGAAGTATGTCACTTCAAATAACTGTGTTGGTATATATTACAGATTGGTCGTACTGCCAGACTGGTAAACGAGATTTTGTTATTTCGCTGTAATTGAATGCTGTGGCGCTATTTTACTTGCTTTCTGCATTTGTTTCTGCATGTTGTTTCCCGCGGTGCCATTCCGCCATGCTGTTGGAAGTCGTTTTTATTTGCACCCTCCTACTGTCAGTTCCTCCACTTTTACGTTGCTTAGCTGGTATCTGTTATTTAGCTGTCGGTGTGAAGATCATTTTATGTAGCTAGTGTGGCTTTTGAGTCGTTATGTTGTCAAATGTTGAGGCTGCGAGTTCGTGATGCTATTGGCTGAATCATCTGTCAACTTCATAGGCTAAGAGTCTTTGGTTTGAAGTGACTCATACTGCTTATTACTACTGCTTTCAGTTTTCAATTAACTGATCTACTTTTCCAGTGTTATTTCAGGTTAGGCTGGAGAACTTTTGGGCATTGCTCCAGGGGACTTTTTACAGGCTGGATGCCATTACTGTTGCTCAGCGAACAGTGTGAAAGCACTGAAAGTTTGATAGTAATCATATTAATAATAGTAATAATAAGACAATATTTGTAATCGTAATAGTAGTACACAAGACAGTGTTTATGGTGCTGTCATCATGGTACAGCCATTGCGAGAGTTCACCCAGTTCATTTGATGAACGCAGAACAGCTTCAGGTGGCCGGCTACCTTTGGACAAGTCAATTGGATTGAGCTGCTTGTCTGCCTATAGGCATCTGTGGTGTCCACATCCACCATTGGCAGTTAATTACTACTTAGCCCGAATGCGGATACTCATTTTTCCGCCCCACGGAGGGTAGAAGGCTGAGTCGACGAGGGCAGTTGGTTGAATGCCGAGGTGGTTTCCTTGCCCACAGACATTCACCCATCCAAGTGTTAACCGGTCCCTGCATAGAGCAACCTTGTTGATGAAGACCAATGTATTATCATTAAGTCGAGCCGTCAACTTTAGGCATTGTTCATTGATCAGTTTTCCACCTTATAAATGATGTCAGTAGGAGGGCAAAGCTAGAGAGAGACATTTTTGATATTAGAGACTCTCAGTTTTTCTGCAACGTTTCAATGCTTTTCTGTGACAACAGACCTCAGACTGCTGACTGCGTGGACTGCAGATTGTACCTACCTTTACATTTTGTTCACAGTGCCTTACATTTTTCAGTTCTGAATTCTCTGAATCTTAATTAGTGAGGGTAGGCATTCTAAGGCCTGACTGTCAGCAGGCAGGACAGAAGCTGATGCACTGGAGTATACCTCGAAAGTGTGCAGCACTGTATGGTGTGGATGAATTATGTAAAAAGTGATGATGGTTTTGTTAGAGAGCCAGCGATAACAAAGTGCTTGACAAAATCAGTCTGTAGTCTTTACAGTTGTGTATGTGTTCTCTGGCTTTGCATGTTTGACTTCTAGAAGAAGCAGTAGTAGCTGTTTCGTAGCTCGTGAGCTGTAGCTTTTCGTGGTTGGATATTCATAAATTACTGAATGGAAATTAGAAGATATTTGTTTTCAAGCTGACTGTTTCTCTGTTTGCTTGTCGGTATCCAGAAATGCGTATGGTTAAAGATATGCAAATTTGAATGGCGCGTTGACCACCAGTTGACATTTAGTTTTATCATTTCGCAAAACTTGATTTAAACATTTTCAGTGCAGATGGTAGGTGTGTCAAACGAAGAGGTTGAAGCTTAAATAGGCTAAAATAACAAAAAATCACATTCGTGCTATGGTCCATATCTTTTTACTGCTTTGCGTGCTTCATAATTTATAAAAATATACTTTATTGTTGAACTGCTGTAATCTGTTGAATTTAAGCATAAATATTTTTACTGAAATTTGTAGGAAAGCCATCGTGAGTAAATTTAACATAAGTACATGTAATTTCTCACATTTGCAGGAATGTGTTTACATTTGTTAACATCGGCGCCTTGTAACTTTTTGTTTAAGTGCGCCTGTGCAAGTACACTCACTTGAATACTTATAATTGTACTTATTTGTTTGGATGGATTTTTTTGCTGTAGCTTATGTGTGACAACTTTATGTTAAAAGGTTTGAAATGGTACAGAGTGTTGCCATAGAGATATGATGAAACCTTGTGCAGTAGTGCCTCTGTAGCTTCGCACATGGCGCTCTACAAATATGATGATGGTTATTATTATTAGTGTGTTAATTGACCGAGTCGGAATATTTGCTTTTGTAGTTCGGTTTCGATGAAGATGATGGCGAAGATGCTGAATTTGGAGGAAGGTGAGCCTTGTCCAGTCATTCCTGTTGGTGTAGGTGCTGAATTGTCTCTTTTTTTTCACTGCTGCTTTTTATCGGCATTGATTTTAAGCTGAGGTTTGTAGCCTTTTCGCTGTGCAGACAGCCAGTGGATAGCCGACAAGGTTCCGACACGCACATCATTTTCATGCGTTACTGCTCCAGCATATCAGTCAGTCAACTTGCACAGCTAGGAGCTTGACTTACTTCATTAGAGAATGAGTTAAGGTTGAGAGATTTTGCCCTTGTGCCCCCGGGGGTGTGGATAGCCCAGGTTAATAATTCCAGTTTTAAAGTTTATGACAATAAAAACTGTTTAAAAATCTATATGTCCGTGATTGGTATTAAGCATTTTAGAATATTTTTTGATGATTCTGAGCATTTTAGTTGTTATTGACAACATACGTGCAGTCATTCGTCACGGTTAACTGTAATAGTAGTACATTACGATACACTGTCACGTACATGTCTCGTGTATCTCACGCCGTTACATACTATCGTCCTACCACGTGACTTCAGGCAATGAACTACTTCCTCTCTCTCTGCGGGATGTTGCTGTGTGTGAGAGCGTGCTGTAGGCTGAGATAGAATGTCGGTTGACCGCGTGTCATCCGTTATAATCTTGTGTTGTCTGGTTTGATATTGTTTTTGTTTGTTTTGTTATGCAATATATTTACTTTTATTAATATCTGAATCTTGTTATTTTGTTTCATCAGGCCTTTCGTTTAGCTTCCTACATGGTCATTTCGTGACATACACTACAGTGATAACTGTTTGTAGCTATATGGCATCAACTGAAGTTTGCGTATTACATTTTTGACTTTCATTTCCTGTCAGTTATTGTTTCTTTTTGATACGCAGCATTTGTGTATTGTTTCACGGTTTACAGTTTGTACTTTTCTGGACAAAGATCCAGCTTCAGTCCAAATTCCAACAATGTAAGTACTTACTGCCTGATTAGTAGTTAATGCCCACGCTTTTTCTGTGAATGCATGTCCTGTTGACAGCGCATGTTTTGTTCAGCAACATGACTGCTGCTTGGCTTGGGAAATGTAGTATTGCCTACACTGTGTCTCAAAAAGGGCCCACTTTGTTTTTGCCACCGATTTTCATATTTTTGGCAGACGTACACTGTGGGAAATTTGCAGAAATTCACAGTTTTCGAAAGAATGTCGTATGTTGTCTGACAGTTATTGCTTACAAGTTTTACGTTTCTGCCACTGTTAGGCGGTGCCAGGGGCATTATGTTTTTATGACCTGTCCGTCCGTAAGTAAGTAAGTAAGTAAAACGTGAATTTATAAAGCAAATTCTGTTAAAACCTCTAACGCATCTGTGTATGTGTTGGTGCTTCTGTCTGTGATGTAGTTTCTGTGATATCTATAGTGTGCACTGATGGGTTTTCACCAAACGTTTGTCAGTAGTGCATCATGGAACAAAGGTGAATTTTTATCTCCGCCAAGTGAACGAAGTGAATGGCGGAGATACTGTTTTCGTTTGATGTGTGCATAATGTGTCTGTCTGTATGTGTTTGCGCAGCGGACCGGTCAGTCAGACAAGTTTAAAACGGTTAAAGCTATGGACTTTATATTTGACACACATATTTCCAGGGACAGTCCGGGCATGACTCCTTAAAAATTTCTGGAAAAGGGGCGTGGCTATGGTCATGTAATCCCCACAATTTTGGGCGTTAAATGCCAATAGTTGCAAATCGGTTAAAGCTACAGACTTCAAATTTGACAAGCATGTTCCCAGGGACGGTCCGGACATGACCTCTTAAAAATTACTATTCTGTAAAAATTCACTTGGCGGAGATATGCACTCTCACGAGCGCCTTCTGGTTTAGGTTTTGGGTTCAAAAGATCAAAGGTCAAGGTCACGTATACTCAAGGTGAAGTTATGCTGTCACTGTAGCCAGCTAGTCACAGTACCCAGCGGGCAGAGGATAATGGAGCTGGATGATACTGTTCACTGAGTTCTAAGCATCTACTTTGATTTTCTTCTCTGCACTGTATCCATTTTCTAACACATCTTTGTTATTACCTTTGTCACCAATTAGCGAGCGGAGAAGGTATTATGTCGCTCGGCGTTACGCTGCGTGTGTGTGCATGGTTGTCGTGATTTAAAAAAATAAAAACATCAGATTTTTTTATTTAAATTAGATTTTTTTGATTAATCAAAAATTTTTAATTAATCAAAGTTTCATTTTCCTTGGCTATATTATGTTTATGCTTTACAGCATAATATAAATTGAAACACGCGAAAATAAGTATGATTTAAGTCACTTGATTTTTCTGACAATTGTGTGTGTGTCCTCTGTCAACTGCACGTCACATTAGTCTCGGCGGCGAAGGTAATGCGCTGTATCCAGTACTCCCTAGTTGTTGTTGCAATTGATCAGCAGCCTTTTCGTCATCTGTCACGTTTTCTAGTCATAGTGAGGAATGTTGTTGTAGTTGCCGATGACACGTCAGTCTGAGACAGAGATTGATTTGTGCATTTAGGCTGCATCGGAAGCAATGTTCGAAGAGGTCTGCGGTAACAGGTTTGGAGGACCAGAGGAAGATCTTTGGGTTGAGAAGATTTTGACATTTGCACAACAACAGTCTGACAGTGAACCTTCATCCAGGTGTCAGTTCTTATGAGTTATTGTTATCAATATCAGCCGTGGCTGTGCCAGTCAGGTTTCGGGGATGTGACATATTTCGGTCCCAGCTTCAGCAGATCTGACATCTGACCATTTCTGGCAAATCTGGTTCCGGCGAAATTTTTGGACCCGAAAGGCGGGTCCCAAAAAGCCACTCTAGTTGTTCTTATTGTTGTTGTGGTTGTTGTTGTTGTTATCAGTTCTCTAAAAATCCCTAAGGCTTTCTTAATACGCAGCGGAGCGCAACGAAACTGCACACACATTCATGAAGACATTCCCCACAGATCTACCGTCTCAGATTTTAAAATTAATTTATAATTAATGAGTAATTAGCTAGTTAATTAGCATAGACCCGGAAGGGAGTGCATGCAACAGCTGTAACAGCTAGCCAAAGCATGCCCGCTGGTCAGCTCAGCGTGCGTACAATGGCCAGCTGTTAGAACTGTTGCGTGCACTCCCTTCTGGGTCCATAGTATGTTTCGTACTTGTTGGCGCGGTTTCCAGATTTGGCCAGACTTCAGTACAGTTGAAGTGCATGTGGCACTGTTTGTAACTGATCCAGTCTTAATGAATTGTTATTCATACGCACATATGTTGGTGATTGTCTAGTAGTCGAGCTCAAGGAAACGTGGACCGGATGACGGTCGATGAAGCCGACAGCGACGATGAGAAACGTGGGAGTTTTGACGACTCTTCGGATGAAGATCTTGACTCGGCACCGACCATACGCCAGCAGCCGGAGTCAGCGGTTGGTCTACATCAGCAGCAAGTTGAGAACATGGACATCTCATCAACTGATGGTTAGTTGTGGCGCCCGCCACGCCAGCCATTCTGTTTTACCGCTGTAGTTTAGATCTTGTTTTTTGACGCCTAATCTCCGAGGCCGCTTAGCCGATTGTCACCAAACTTTGATGCATGTTCGATGATGACCCAGATTTATAAAATTCGTTCAGAAATTTCGGTGGATCCTTCCCCCGGAAATTTGTCAACCCAAAAACATCAAAGTTTTGGCGCGATTTCGGACAACTTTGCGACTTGATCGCGAATATCTCTGGAATGCAACAAGATACCGTCAATCGGAAAACGACGTTGCAAACTACAGACAATCCCTCACAGGCAAACTTAATTCGGTATACTTTGGTCGACAATCAGCGAAAAATAGGACCGGAGTTCTGACCCACCCAATGGGTGGCAATCAGGCTGGGCATTGTCACGCATCTAGTCTGATGGTGGACAGTGTAAGGTGCTGTTTGCTGTATTCAGCCTATTGCAGATGAAACAACATGAGCAAGAGCAGTGTCATTGGTTTTTGTGGATGTTGGAACCTCATGCATGCCATGTTGCATGCCACAGGGAGTGGGTTGTGACCATGCAAACTGGTGCAGAGCTTGCTTAAGCCTATATCACAATTGCGATTCGACTACGATACGACGATACCACGACGCATTCGACTACGACGAAAGCGATCGAAATTACGATATACATTCAATTCGACTGCGATACGACTATGATACGACTACGACAAAAAATTAACATTGCTTGCGCCGAATTGTGTGGAATGGAAGCAGGCGCGCACGATATGTCTAGAGAATTCATTCCCGGACCCCTTTTTTCATTCCCGGGAATTCGGGAACGTACGTATTCATTCCCGGGATTCCCGGGCGCCCGGGAATGACGTTTACTGCCGTACTACTAGCGCTGTGGCGCTATGAAAGCCGTACAACAGACTCCAGAATGTACCATTTGCTCCGTGAACGTTAATGTTCATATAGCGTTGATTTCGCCTGGACGTCCACTCATCAAACGTAACAGTGAATCGCTGCCCCTGGCTTCTTCTTTTGGCTATTTCACCGCTGACAATTGAACGCACACGACGACCTTGGTCCATCACCATTTCCTTCACGATTTCAGCAGATTTCTCAGGTCAGGTGACGTAATGAATGGAAGGAATGGAAGGCTGGAAGCCCATCACGAGCAGTCATACGAGCAATGGTTGCCTGCAAAGTATTGTCACTCATGTTGAGACAGTGTTTTATCATAGGTCCAACCTTGGGCTTTGACGCCACTGTCTGTCGACTCGGTTGAGTGACAACTGAGTTCTGACGTGTGGTTACTGGACTGCAGATTACAGACAGCTGGGGCGGGCTAATGCCAAGTGACCAGCTTAGCTGACAAGCATCCTCTGGCCTACTCCCTCCCTGTCGTGCAGCGCTCAGTCACTCAATTCACGCCACGCGCGGTCACGCTGTCCGGCTGCCTGCTGCTATCGCTTCGTTCCATCAGCGTGCACAGCCAGCATCAATGCACCAACAGGCTCCAGCAGGCTGCAGGTGGACAGGGGTGGGGGCCGCGATGTCTTGTTTACGTTATACTCCTCGTCTTCGCCGTGAAAGACTAGCACTCTGCAGCAGCAGCCGTCAAATCCGCCGTGCGTGGGCCGTTATCTATTGCACAATTGCACATGCACACTGCTGTTCGCTGTTCCCGATTTTCCCGGGAATCTAGCCGTTTTCATTCCCGGGAAATCGGAAATGAAAAAGTCCGGGAATCCCGGGCGCCCGGGAAACGGGAGCCCGGGAATGAATTCTCTAGATATGTCGTAATCGGATCAATGTTTGCTTGTTATTTGTGAACTGTTGATCATTTTCCGATTGTATCCCATTCTTTTATTGCAGTTCATATTTATGATGTTCAAATTGGGAAATTGCAGATTGGGCAAAGTTTGACGAGGCACCGATGGAAGTGGCGCCGATTGCAGCAGAACCAATCCCATGGCAGTCTGCAGCCGCAACTACCAGCAGTGCTGACATGTTTGCCGTCAGTGTTTCATCAACAACAGTGACGGCGGGAAATGATGACAGCTGGGCGGACTTTGGCAGCAGCGTCACAAGCAGCGCCGCTACCGTCCAGTCCTCAGTGGACGATGAATCTGGCTGGGCTGACTTTGCCAGTTTTGACTCGGCACAGCCTCAATCTTGTTCCACCAGGTAATGCTAAATCTTCTAGTGCTGCGCAAACAGATATCTGTATTGAACTTCGTATGACGTTTTGACATCTGATGTCAAATGATGCCACATACAATATGTGGCATTGTATGCCGCATATTGTATGTAATTACGTTTGCCATGTTGCAGCATATTGTAAATTCTGTGTATCATTGTGGGAGTGGTCAGTAGTTTTACAAGTGGATATTTGGACCTTGTTGAGTAAAGTGAGAAAGTTAATCCGATTTGGTCTTTCAGAGCCGAAGAGATGTAATATTGATTTCTGCATTTCTTACCAAGCAGTTGTTAACATATGCACACTTTTTTGAGTACAGTAGTTCTTATTTTCCACGTTTTGTTCTATGTTCAGTGTCGAGTGTGCCAGCACGTCAGAAAAGGTGCAAGACAGAACATCAGCGTACAGTAAGTTGAGCTTGTTTGGCTCCATGCTGTTATGTTGTTTTGCGTACAGTAGATTTACAGTGTATCCGTGTAACCAAAATTTTCTTTAACGAGAAGTTAAACGTGCATTGAAGTTATTTGGTGATACATTACCTGTTAGTCATAAGTTCTTGTTTTATGGCTGCTCATTGCTATCTTGTCATTCATCAGTCAGTTGTGTTTGTTCAAATGGTAACAACATATGGCTAGGATCAGCCCAATATCACATCACCATACTTGTATGCCATCCAGATATCCATTATGTTGACAGCTCAGTCACACATACACACACAGACACACAGTGGCGTAGCCAGGCTCTGAAGTCAGGGTGGGCAGATGGGGGTCTGGGGAACGTAAGTCTCCCAGCGGGGTCAGGGGCAGAGCCCTGGAGAGGGTCTGGGGCACAGCCCTCAGAAACCAGATATATACAGACAGTTTCCAGCTGTCAAATGCTTTTCAACGCAGGTTTGTTGCCGAATCCATACTCCATCTCCCCCACCCCCTAAAAATCTTTGGATCTGCGTGAATCTCATGACCCAACACGGCCGGGGCAGGTTGGCCACCTGGTGGGCAGGTGCCCACCCATGGCTACGCTACTCCTGCGCACACACACTGACTATGAGCTTACTGGTTGTCATTTGATTTTCCTTCTCCATGTGTTCAAAACCTGGACATTTTCTGGGTATAGACCATATCTTTGTATACATGGCTCCTTGTCACAATCCCACCGTGTGTTTCTCAGATGTCCCCTTTGTCTAGTTCCATCAACTCCAACCTTCATTGGCATACAGTGCTGTCAGCATAGTCCATGTGACTGCTTTTTTCAATAGTCTCAGCACATTTGACTATAAACAGAGAGAGAGAGAGAGAGAGAACTTTATTAGTCACAAAGTAAAAACCATAAATGCAATAGAACAATATAATGACAATGTGGCAGGTTGCCAGCAACTAGTAAAACAAGAAGCTCAGCTACCGCTTAGAAACAGGGCGTCAGCAATGCATTTCTTTGTAGCTAAGTTACTTTATATCACCGTAATGATGGACAACTGCGTCTAATCACCTTAGCCTACGTCCGACGATAAGCTAATGATACGCACATAGGCGTACACTTCAACATACGACGGCAGCTGCATGTGCGCACGACGTGTGACCCCACCGTCGTTTGAAGTCTCCTTTCTAGAGAACCCCTGTGAATACCCGCATAATCTTTATACTGCCTGAAATCAGAGTCCCTGAACTACATGACGGCTGCTGTGGTATTGGTCTATCTGTATTTACTTTTACGCAATAGTTTTCGAAAGCCAAGAAATGGTATTCAAAACGAGCGTTAACGCGCGACCCCACTGTCCTTTAACGTCTCCTTTCTAGAGAACCCGACCGAATATCCGCACAAACCTTATATCGCCAGAAACTAGAGTCCATGCCGGAGATTTGCGCCGCA
>Ga0209679_1001524_pt1 | contig 10060 bp, 5 predicted proteins | sample WorMetHEROISLAND_4_FD_187408 | JGI IMG/M metagenome (GOLD analysis project Ga0209679, IMG submission 187408) | Marine gutless worms symbiont microbial communities from Max Planck institute for Marine Microbiology, Germany - Olavius sp. 2 HERON... ...
TTGTTTCTACGTGGCACAAAATTACAAATTTGATGCAATTATTTCATTACACCGCATATGGACAAAAATATTATCCCTGTAATTACTTTTAACGTAACGCAACCTGTGTGACCACCACTATAGACAGACGAACAGACGGACGGACAACGCACGATAGCAATACCGCGCTTTGCGCTACGTGCGTCTGTCGCGCGGTAATAATAATAATAGGCCTAGTAATAATAATGATAATACTGTGCGTTCGTGTGTGTGTAGGAGTGGGCGTGGCAGTAGTGATGCTCGTGTGTGTCGGATTCATCGTATCGCTGATAATACTCGGAGTGATGCGCGTACGTAATGCAAAGCGTTGCGGCGGAGGCGGTGATGTGTCGGACGAGAAACAGGAACTGGATTGGGACAACTCCGCACTCACTGTTACTGTTAACCCGATGCATCCAGATGTGAGTGCTAGAGAACATTGTGTGAAAGGAACCGTTAGAAGAAGAAGAAGATTTCACATAGACCAACATCCGCACGGTTGCGTGTGAGCTCATCCCTTGAGCCGGCGAGAGTTAAACCCAGTTAAGCTAGCATTCAACCTTTCGAAACAGAATGACCGGCGGTCAAAATATTTCGAAACAAAATGACCCTGAGGTCAAAAATAAGGGGGTCAACTTATTTCTTGACACCGGCTCCGTCCACAGTCAGCGTCTTTAACTGAGTTGACCAGTATCCCGACAGTTTTGGTAACATGGCTCACTGCTACGCAGAACTCGCCGTTTCTTCCCTAGCGGTGGTCTTATCTATCGCCAGTACTCATATACGCGTACCCACGTATGGATGGCCAGACTGAGTTAACCTGGCCAGTTTAGTTAAATAGCAGGACCGTATACCCGCAAACGGTCACCCATCTCATTACTTACCGGACTAGACTTGGAGTAATGCCCGACAACGTTACCAGTTAGCCAAACCACGCCGTTAGAAGGCGATGTAATTATTCTTATAGTTTACATTTTATACTGCGAGGAGGGGCTGAATCAGTTGGCTACCACCTCCAGCAGGTCCCTCGTCGTTATACAGGTAATAGGTAAAGACATGTAGATAGATAAAGGTCTCTGACCGTGAACCCGGTTACTCGCCACCTACAGCGCTTTTTATCGAAAGTGGCGGCTGGTTGGCTTGTGAAGTTTGTGAACCAGTAGTATCGTACAACATTACGTGGCAGTTCACTGCTCATGCCAACGGACAGTTGTAGCCGCGGCGCACCATGCAGACATACCATCGCCCCAGTCAGCCGCAGCAAGCCATCTCCCCTTAGTCCACATCAAGCAAGCTACTACTGTTCATCTTCTGTCCTGCTGGAGTAGGAGGCTGAGTTGGCCTGAACATAGCTAGCAGCTGTTCAGGGTTGCTTGCTGTAGATCGGGTGAGCAGTAGGTCATGACATTAGCTCGTGTTGGTCAGCTGCCAGTTTTGTGATTGTGAAGCAGTACTGTAGCTGGTCACGAGAGTCTGACCGACATAGACGTAAACAGCGCTGTATCAAGTGTCCAGAGACTCTATTCATGAAAACGTGTACGACAGATATTGTGCGTAAGCAAGTCGTATGACGTCTGTACGACTTACGTAGGTTATTGACGAAACGTGTCGCAGGCACGAAAATTTGTTGTAAACTGAGTGTAAATTCGTTCGTCTGTACATAAATTTTTCAATTTTAGCGCGAAAATATCAGCGCTGTTATTTAAAAAACAATTTTGTCCACTCTCATAAATTTTGTTGATTAGAAACGTAAACAAACGTTGGTGGTTTTGATTTACGACTTTCTTACGACGATACGACGTGTGCGGTGAAATGAGCGTATCGGTCGTACGACAAGTTTTACGACTACGACGATGTTATACTGTGGTTACATTTAAAATAAAATATTTGCAAAAATGTTTTAGTGTTTTATTTTACATGTAAGCACGGTCTTAATGAATAGCCGCCCTGACATTGAACTCTCGAACTTTTGTTGTCGTGTTGTGCTATGACGTGTGGCTGCTGCTGCTGCTGCTGCAGAACGTCGACGTCTATGACGACGATGACGACGACGATGATGATGGATGTGACGACGAAGATGATTCAGACGACGACTGTGACAGCGACGAAGGCGGCATTGTTTACCGCAGCGCTGACGTCGAAGCAGGTGCCCCGTGTAGCCACAAGCTTCAGCGCTGTACCTGGCATTCGGCCAAAGGAGGAGGATCCACGCTCATCCTCTAAGATCTCATCTCTTGATCCCAACACGTCATCAGTTATCTTACTCTGTAGTATTTAGTATTCTTTGTTTTCCGTTAAACTCGGTTTGTGCCCTTCATAGTATTCTGTGAACTTTTCAAGTTAATCCTTTTGAGTGCAGCGAGAATTACGTGTTCCCATCCTTTAATGAATACTGACAATATTTCGTCAATGTTTCAATATTTATTTAATTGGATCTCGCACATTTATGCCATAGTGTGGATAATATGAACTTAGCCTATGAACTGGCCCTTGATGGGAGGTTGTGACATTTTGTTATAGAGATTAAAAGAAAAAAAATAACTACTATAATGGTCGATTACCGCGAGCATTTATGTGTTAAGTGATACAGCATATTTTATACAGCGATCACAGCAGACATAAATACACATTTAAGTTACTGATGACATTCGGAAATAACAAGAAAGAGATTGTGCCGAATGAGGAGATAGAATGTAACTTATTCTTGGAAACCTATGTGATCGAATTGAATTTTTTGGCGTAATTTAAAATCCTAAATTTGTGAAGTCCAATAATTATAAATTTCAAGTGAACTGCTAAACTTCGCGTGGACTATTTATTTTAGGCCTAAACCGTAAGCGCACCTGTTGCCATGCACGCGTGACAAGTGAGACATTTTACGAGCGTGAAATAGCAACAATACGGTGTAAGCCTATTTATTATAACAGCGTGGGCTATTCTGGAGTTACCTGTGTTTTTCTTGGCTGCAGTCAGTCGTAAAAAGTGACTTTTGCTGCGTATCATTTATCCTTTGTCAGGTTACTTGTGTAATTGTCACGTATGATACGTGCGAACTGTATCATTGTGACGATCGTCTCTGTTGTTGAATTATTTATTGTGTTTCGTAGTCGCACCGCGGCGCCACTGTCGTTATCACACGCTGTTCGACATACTGAGTACAAAAACGTCAAACATTCTTTACATCACATAACGGTGAAAGGTGACTTTGCCGATTCTTGGCTGGCTTCGGTTGTTGAATACTGAATAGTAGTCGTTGTGGGCGACGTGTTCGGCGTACCGAGGTCATTATAGAACCATTTACTGAATTATCGACAATATTTCTTGAGTACTTTATCGACAAATACCTGTTTACTTGTCTCGCACATTTGTGCCATATGACGCGAAGTCGGTACACTGGTAGGATGTTACATTTGGTACAGCGAGGAGAGAAGTATAGGCCGAATGCTTGACCATTGTCAATTTCTGCACTACACCAAACGTAACATAACATCCCAGTCTCTGCAGAAGCCACTGTACCAGTCATTATATTGTTGCTGTATAATGATCCCTCGTTGTGGGGATTTATCTACCCACTAAATGGTTTTATTCGCGACGTATCTTTATCTTATTCTTTTCCATGTCAGCAGCGCTGAATGCGTCGACTGATAATAATATCACGTTGTTGAACTTTCTTGTTGTGTCAGTTGTGTATTTGCGTATTTGCGTTGTCATGTCGGTAACTTTCGACCGACCAAGACATTCCACTACCGCGCTAGATCTCTGTGATGTTTCCAGATAAGCCGTGTACAGAATATCTACGACCATTCAACGACGTTGAAGACGACAGAATGTGTGATACGTAATTTGTTTTAATTTAGTTGAAGGGAGGGTCACGTGATGAGAAGGAATGGCTTGGAGAATCTAGTGGTTGAAAAGTAGAGGAAGAGAGAGCGAGAGGGCGACAAAGACAGAAATATCTGGACAGCCTGTGTACATGCGGGAAAGATAAAGTGAACCCAACACGGCTGATCAGCGCCATAGAAGACAGAGCTGACGTCAGGAGGTCGCCAACGTTGTCAACGAGGACGCGGCATTTTAAAAAGAAGGAACTTCGGATGGAAACGTAAACACAGTGGATGGATGACGACAATGAACTGGCGAGAATTAACTGCAACTGCAGACGATGGCAGATGACAGAAGCTGATGGAGACGCCACAGAAAAGAATGCCCATTAGCTGTAATCGTCGACTCTCAAGGAGGATCGCCGACCCATAAATGAATGAAACCTGTTACTAGATGCTTGAATCATGTTTTACGCAGCCAGATGTATCATTGCTTTGTGGCCGTTAAAGGCGTCTACGCACCCTGTCTTGTGTTTATTGTGTTTATGCTCGACTTCTTTACTATTCATATATTCTTATTGCGATTTTGGTTTGCTATCAGCTTTTGGCGGCTCACTGTTCGGTCATACGTTTCGGCGTAAAACGATTCCGTCAAGTGTACAAATAAACTAGAGACGAGACGAGTATTTTAAACAGCGAGCGACTGCCGGTCGTGTGGCGCGTGTAATTAGCGACGTCGTCTTTGTGTTGTAGTTGTTATTGTTATTATTGTTATGTTATTTTAGCTGATCAATGTTTATTATCTCCGCTAACTGAGAGTGTTATGTTCCAGGAGCGAAATACGCTCACTGCGAGACAGACAGACAGACAGACAGACAGTCAGACAGACGGATGGAATAACTCAAAATCTTATGTTCTGATTTTGATGGATCTTTTCAGCAAGATAATTCTCGAACTGACGAAAAATGGTTAGACGTTGAAGTAAAGTTGTCAGTGATCGAGTTACCTTTAAGGCTAGACATAAGTTGGCGGAGGTAGATGCTGGCTGTCTCATGTCGTTATCTTTAAGTCGTTATTGTTATCAGTAGTTACTTTGTTATTGAGTCTTGATTGGCAGGCGATGTGGAGGACTGCCCATGAGCAACTTTGAAACAGAGCATGTTGTCGTGATGTGATTTCGTTACTCTGTTACATGTTAAGTGGTAGACTGTCTACTTGAACGGCACCGAGTAATTTATCAATACTCTTATACTTGTCGTTATAATAGAAACTATTGTGACAATTACATCAATTATGATCGAGTATTTGTCCTTTCTTTCGTAGCCAGTTTTTAGTCTATAGTCAGCGCCAATTATAAACGTTAGCTTCTCTTCTCTGGGTCTTCATTCGCACAGCATTATGCGGCCGTCAACTCCTCAGTTGGACTCCCGGTGCAGCATGCAGACATACCGACGTTACTTTATTTAACTAATTAACTAGTGACTTTCATTTCGTTTAGATTCGTTAATCGAAAATTGTTTGTTCGCACCTTGAAACACTTTTTGAGACCACCGACCACACAACGTTCCGTTGCATACAGACAACCGATTACTGAAACACGTAACTGCAACTATTGATGTCACGAATAGAATTTAACTGAAAACTAGGTTGCAAGTTGTGAAGAGTGCTTAGTGGCTTGCAGTTGTGTGTTGTGCGTTGCTTCGCTTGCTGTTTTTCGACTTTGGAATATCACCACACAGCAACGGATTTGAGGAGTTAATGCTGTGGCGTCGAACGTTCGTCCGTTTTCTTACATTCTGCAGCCGTTTTCCTATCACTGATCAGTGATCACGTGACCACGGGCACTTGTTGATGTGAACTGTATTAAAGTGATGGTCACGTGTTGTTAGCCAAGTTTGCATGCTGTCGATATTCGATGTTTGCCGGTTTTATTCGCACTTTTCTGTCAGCGGTTAGACTCCGTTATGTTTTCGTTGTAAACCTAGACGCCTGCGCCGTGAATTTGCTTTAAAATTTGCTTATTTTTCGTTGGCTTTTGCTGATAATGTAACAAATTCCAATTTAGTTTGAATCCATATTTTGCAGTCGTGACAAATCTGAACACAGTGCATCTCGGTATGTACCAAAGATCTGTCATAAGTTTCCATTTTGGTTTTTACAATTTTACTGTATTTTATATCATTATGGTTGTTTAGATCGATCTAGACGCCGCGCGTGACGTGACACCTAGATCAGCCTGATTGCAGTGTTTCCTAGGCGATATCGTCGATCATTCTAAATCCTCTGTTTACATCATTAATTAACATCAAACAGCAACAAAATTATTTTCGTGTTTACGCTGTTTATATCGACTCGTTTTCTTCACGAATAAGTCGCGTGCGTATGTGATGCAGCCTATACAGACAAGCTGTGTCCATACAGACAATACAGACAACCGATGAATGAAACATAACTAGTAAGTAGATTATCTTGCTAAAGACAACACTGAACAGCTGAGAAGGTTTTGCACTGTGCATACATTGTAGGTTTGCAATGCTAGGCATTGCAACTGTAACTATGAACCTGTTACATCACAGGCTCACACCACTATCCTTATACGTAATTCTAGGGTTATCGTATATGGCGACAATACAGGGCTTGTGTGACTAAAATTGTAGCTGGCAAGTGACGCTCAGCAGTCACCCATCATCCTACTGTGTAACATACACAAAGTCATCCACATACAGCATTCCTACATACCACCTTGGTTAAATTAGAAGAATTTTGCATTTACTTTTCGGAACTATTATCGGATTTTCCAAGTTCGTCAATTGTCGTTTTCGTTCGTTTTTTCTGTTTGGTTCAATGCGACAGACGAAACAGTTTCAAGCGCAAGTTACATCTTCGTATTGTCATGATCCACGTGTCATCTCGTTGAATTCTGGTTCGCTAGTTTGTTCACAATTAGCTGGCAGCCTTAGACAGACCGGCCTTATCAGAATGATGTTGGCTTCCTTTGTGCAGCGAACCATGATTTTGATAGGTCAGAAAACATAGAAAACGTTTATCGCTGTGTAAGAAAGAAAACGTAAAATTAAAACATTTTTGTTCGCAAGTCGGTTACTGATAATTTAGAACTTTTATCAATATTTGTATTGAATCTGATTTATCTGCGCGTGGTAGGGATAATACAGCAAGAATCAAAAACAACGTCATTGTCATATCCATGTCCTTGTCTTTGCCAAATATTTACTTGTTTTAAGGGGCTTTCACTGACACACTCAACAGGAAATTTACAATAGTGCTCAGGCCCCTATTAAGATTCCACCACACCTCAAACGTGTCGCTACATTACCTTGTGAAATATTAGTTTTTTTCAAAAACTGTACCGACAGAAATCACGTCAATGGCATATCAAGCGCGCACGCACTGAAGAGAATGTAGCTGCGGTAGATGAGCTGGTTCTAAGCTTAAAAGACCAGCTACAAATTTATTGTTTAACGCCTCAAACAGCATAGACTACTGTTTTTGTACTGCGACTTGGTTTGAAGTGTTTAAAAAGGCGAAAGCTGAAGAACTGACTGCAGCAAGCCGCCATTCAAGGCTCAGCTGCTCAAAACAGTTGCTGATTGTTCTTAACTTCGTTTGATTCAGTAATAAAAAGCTATTCACATTAACCACATCAAAAAACTCACACAATATCAGAGTGTTCGCATCTGCTGCAACAAAGAATAAATGTGTTGGAGCAAAACGCATACTTCGCGCAAGAATGACCTTCAGTCAATTTCTGATGTGACAGACGGCGTGTCGAGTTATTGTCATCGATAACCTAGAGGACTTTGCTGCAACTCAAATCTAACGTTCATCGTCGACCACGTGGTTCTGAACAACTCTACTACTGAGTGACTTTGAAAGATGACTTCAGACAAGATGCCGAAAAAATGTATGAAAGTATTTTAACACTACAAGATCGAATAAAACACGATACCATACAATGTGTCAATGTGTCGATAAAATGATGAATATGAAAATTTAACGTGCGCTCAAAAACAGACAATAGCCAAATTAAGTTCGAATAAAGCTAAAAAACAAAAAAACGGATGAATATGAAAAATTAAAAAATAGTCCATTTTCCGTTAAAAACAGTCCAGCAAAACAGTCAAGACTTGGAACCGATTTACAACCAATCTTGGGACGAACAAAGGAAATCTAAGAAAAAGTCAGACGTACTCCGTGGTTAAATGTAAAGTAGAACATTTGCAAAAATGTCGTAAAATGTTTTACTGTATTTTACATGTAACTACGGCCTTAGACTTAGGAAAATCTTAAGCAGAGAATGCGATTTACAAAGAATCCTAAGAAAAACGTGAGAAAACTTGCGACAAACTTGTGCATTACATAGAAATTTTTTTAAAGAAAATGCCTGTGATTCTTTGTAAATCGGGCCCCAGACTGCATGCTACAAAGTGTGTAGTCGGAAGGATTTTGAAAACATATGTCTTAAGCCCAGACTGAAAGAGTAAATGAGTGATGGATGGTGAGGATGATCGCATGTGACGTGAAAGGAAAGACAGCAGAAACATGGCAAAGATAGCAATGATGCTAATGCGTAACGATACGTTAGTGGACTGTTTCTAGCAGAGCCAACGACGGGTGTGTTGCGTTCATACTATCTGTATATCTGATAAATAAAAATGTATATATTAACCCTAACCCTGAAATTTAGGTCGATTTGTTCAATTGATATAATTAATTAGTCTGCTAACTCACCGGACCTCAACCCAGTTGACTACACCGTGTGGGGTGTGCTTCAGGATTGGAACGAGTCTATCGTATCAAGATCAATAAACGACGCATCAACAGTGAGTGGGTCGCTCTGAGTCACGCGGTTATTGAACATGCTGTTGGCGAGTGGCATCAGCGTCTACGCGCTTGCGCGTTCGTGCTGGAGGCGGATATTTTTTGACTTTTGAGCACATGCTGTAATATAGATGATGTGATGTGACACGTGTGACTGTTTTGAGAGACAATAACTGCCAGTCGTGTTTGTCGCTATTCAGTTAATCATTTAATGTACACTAATTTATTGCGTTGACGGTTCAATCTGATACTTCGAATTTCCCAAGGTAGTGCAAGCACATACTTCAGGTGAAGTGGGCATTTTAGGCACAGTTTTATTAAGGTTTTATTCCAGGACAACCTTCGAAATTTTTATTGAAATCGGTTTATATTTGACAGAAAAAAAGAGCAAAAGATAAGTTGGCACAGTTTTTGAGACACGGTGTAATAATTTAATGTCCAGAAATTTAATGAACTAATAAAACGACGAACGTTAAGTCAAGTTTTGGTGGGCAAGTATGGAACACTGGTGGGGCAATTTTTTCCACTGGTGAGGCACATGCCCCACCAGTTAAACAGCTAAAAATGCCGCGAGTGTCTGCCGTATGACGTCGTTTACACTGACAGTCCGACTTCCTTTAAGAAACACTTAAAAACTCGTCTCTGTCACTGTGCCTATCTCTTGTAACTGCCAGCCAGTTGTCTCTGAATCTACGGAACCACGGCGCTATGTAAATTCTTATTGTATTGTATTGCACAGAACAATGACAGAATACAACAACATAGGCCTACTATATACGCTATAGATGAAAATCCAAAGTACACATTTGAAACAAATGCACAGATCGACGAACAGGCCATACGATAAAATGTTTAAGTGAAGTAAAACTAAACGCCGTAAAGGACGCATCGATAACAAGAACCGACGACTACAGAAGTTGGCGAAAGAAACCGCGTTTAAGTCGAGATAAATAAAAACAAATTAATCTGTTGCGTTTTAGCGCACGTCCGCGTCATGCAGCCGTGACATACAACTAACGTTTCGTCGAGCGATTCAGCGACTTGAACTTGAAACAGTTAACGACGGAGAACTGCAGAACGAAATGACGTCATCGTCGAAAGACACCAGCCAGTGTCTATCTGGGTGAATCCTGACTTCATCGACTCTCATGCGCCGGACGCAGCCAACCAGATTCTTGCGCTGTATTGGCAGTCCCAGTGACGTCACACCGTCGTAACCGCCTGCAACGCAATACCAGACTATTATTAATCATTTAATGTACACTAAATTATTGCGTTGACGGCTCAATCTGATACTTCGAATTTCCCAAGGTAGTGCAAGTACCAAGTACTACCGACACCGACACCGACACCGACACCATCACCATCACCATCACCATCAT
>Ga0209679_1001525_pt1 | contig 10060 bp, 6 predicted proteins | sample WorMetHEROISLAND_4_FD_187408 | JGI IMG/M metagenome (GOLD analysis project Ga0209679, IMG submission 187408) | Marine gutless worms symbiont microbial communities from Max Planck institute for Marine Microbiology, Germany - Olavius sp. 2 HERON... ...
ATAGTTAGTTTCATATATTACTCGTTTTTTGTTTTTTCCCCACTTCACACCCGTTATCGTATTTTTTGATGACACGCTACTTAATGGAGGTAGTATTTGCTTGTAGTTTGTCTCGGATCATTTGAGAAATCTAACATGCACTTAAAAATCAGCAGTTGGCCAGCTTAGTCTGCTGTACAGAACTATGTAGAAATTAATAAAAACGAAAGCCAATGAGCTTGATAATTCAGTTAACAGTTCACTAATCCGTGTAGCTATTCTGGAGCAAAGTACTTGAATATTGGGTAGTAGAATGTCTGAATGACTACCTGTAATCAGGTAATGATTTGCTACCTGGCTGCTTTGTAACGCATAAAATACTGAGTGTGTTGTTCACTGTTTTGTTGCACTGAGTGAATGCATTAAGCACAGACGTCTAGGCTTGTAGCCTGGATTTTTATAAGGAAGAGACAGTGGTACAACATTGGTTGTTCCTGGGCCATTTCCCCAGAAATACCATATACTTTGATGGATTTTTTAGCATTGTTAAAATGTTTTTTATTCCAACGAGGTGGGACATTTACCAGTATCCGTTCTGGTTACGTGCCTGTAGGTGTCTACTTAATGCATATGCATGTTACCAGTGTGTTTGTGCTGCCAGCATGTTTTGAATTCTTAAGCCAATCTTCACTTCTGCGTTGTGGAAACAATTATTAGGCTGCGAGGTTTAACATATTAAATGCTGTCAGTCTCTGCAGGTGTATGTAAATACAATGAAATAACTTGAACGGACTATATTTGGAACGAGATGTTTCATCTATGACACTGAATGTGTTAATAATGTCCGGTACGTCAAAATTTGGAGCGCCACTAGTCACATTTGTGTGAAAAACAGCACCGTTAATTCAGACTACACATGGACTAGTTCAGCTGACATTCAGCATCCGTATGGGGCCAATGTGTGCATACGATGTACATTCTGCTGATGAAATATCTGGAGTCTGCACACGTTTCCTGCAATGCTGTGATGATGTTATATGTTGCATATTTGCTATATATATATACTCGTCTGCATTATGGATGTTGATGATTTGTTTCTGCAAAATTATGTCGTTCATTTGATGTCATTCACAGCTGCACCGCAGTGTGGGCTTGCTGCGCCGTTGTAGTACATTATTTTGTTACTGAAACTGCAGAAACTGATAGTTTACAGAGTGAGTAGTTGCTTAACGGCACATCAGCACAATATAGCCATTCAGTGCCGTTGATAGTTTACGGAGTTACTTTGCACTTAAAGCATTTCAATGAGCAGCGTAGACACTGCGTACCATGTGGTTTGTAGTTCGTCTCAATACAGTGCCACTAACTCACTGATAGTTATTGCCGTGCTATATATTAGTAAGTAACCAAATCTCGACAGACAGCTGTATATATCTTTTGTTGTTTTGTCATTTTTGAGGCTAAAACATCTGGCTTGCTTGAGATATTTTCCATGTTGACTAACTGCTGCCCTTGTTTTTGTGGTTTTATGCTAGAACTGACCATATCCATAACCTGCCCGGAATTTGTAGCAGCGACTAAACTAGTGTTAATTTGTTTTGTTTACGCTTAGTTGTTTTTTTTTTTGTTTTTTTTTCTGTTTACCTTAGTTTGTCAGTAATGTAACCAAGTCATTGGCTGGAAAGATCGTCCAAGGAGGCATCTAATGAGTCTAGGGCATTATCACCACAATGATCAGGTTAATGAGTTTGTTTTTGTATTTGGATGTTTTAGCATTTGGTGATGATACACTGTGTAGATTGACGTTTTATGTACTTACTTATCTATGTTGTTTAGTATTGTAATTCTGTTAATCTTCACTCCACAGACACTGTGTAATGTATTCGTGTTGCGAATGCTGTCAAAGACCAAACAAACCAACCATCTGGACCAACTTGTTAAGTTAGCCAGTCCCGTTGCTTTGAAACAGATCGAGATACTCAGATCTGTCTGATTACAGAACTGCTGTGCAGCTGTGGTATATGTTGGTGTCACTCATTTACGTGATGTTGAAGGTCTGTCGCAGAATGTGCTGTAGAAATGTCATTACCCATTTAAAGTTATAATATATATTGTAAGAAATTCTGCTGCTGCTGCTACTACTTTTAATTTTTGTTTAAGCAGCCATTTGTTCTGTCGTTACTCCAGGTTATCCTGCATCCCCATCTTAGACGGATGCTTTTGTGCATCCATCTAAAATGATTATTAATAATCTATTGTCTTTACTTTGTGCTAGTGTGAGTTTGAACTAATGAGTAGCATATCATGGCAAGTTGAACAGAAGTAAGTAAGTAAGAATATTTCTATAGCGCACGCAAAACTAAAGTCACAGTGTGGTGTGCTGCAGTTTGTCTGAAGAGAAACGTTTTCAGTTGGCATTTGAAGTTGTCGTAGCCAATGTCAGAATGTCACATTATGACTATCTTCACTTTGGAGATAGCTTGATTTGTCATTATGTCTTTATTTCGTGACTGTTCTATAAGGAGGCCACATTATGCATTGCTGTGCTGTGGGTTCCATCCAAACTTGTAATCCACTGTCGAGAGGTCACAGATTTGGTGAACAGTTTTTCTATAGTCTCCATGGCATGTGCAAGTCTAAGACATGATGCCATATATGGCCAGAGTCACAAAAAAGCACCATAATTGTTGATGACTTGGTGGAAGTGTTGCCTGCACAAAGTGGCACATGCCAGGAAAAGCTAAAGGATGTGACTGTGCGTTCTTGAAATTGGAAGGAATACTGCATTTTATTTTGGCTGTCAGTGCTGCATGTCGTTTTTGTTGTCAGTGTATAATTAGTTATGTAGAAGGCACGGACGAATGACTGTATGAGTGATGTTGATTCCAGTCACAGCTTAATGATATGATGCCAGTTGTCATCAAGCAAGAAAGACTTACTGGGATAGAGATTGGTTGTCCACATAGATATATAATGCTGCCTTGAAAGTAGGCTCTTGTGGTGTGGTAGTCCAGCTTTAGTGATAAGTTTTTGCCATTAATGGTTGATTGTTATACTGATGCTCATTTGTTGAAAAGTATAAAAGCCTATCTCTGTATCGTAATATTTTGTAAGATTTTTCGAAGTCATGGATCATAATATGAATGTGGTTTTTGTACAGCAGCGGAATTGTCTAGTCGTATTTGTAGTTACCGTTCCCTTATTTGTTAACAATTTGTTATTCTGCTATCATATCGTCAGGAATGTATAGGATGTGCCAATAAAAAACTGAATTGTTTTTGAAGTGTCGTACCTTCTTTGTTGTAGTAAAAATAAAATAAAACCCGCGTTGAACTGCTGTAATCTAAAGTAAGAAAGCGTAATAGCTGACATGTTTTTAATGTTCTGTATGAAAATATAAATAATCGTGTGATGCCGGAACACGTCAAATTTTAAACATTGCACTGTCAACTGCAGACGTTGTTTCATTGTTCTAAGTATATCTTTTTGTAAAATGAAAATTCTTCGTTTGTGTATTATTTTTACTGCAACATGTAACACAGCCAGTTTTTAAAATGTAGTCCCGTTTTTATTGGCACCGTGTACATGTACATTTTGTATCACTGTGTGATGCTGTGATTTTCTGATGAGCACAGTTATAGACTGTGTCAAAACATGCCATGCCGTCATCCGTCAGTGTTCACCACAATAAACGGACCAGCGATGCCATCTTATAATGATGGTGATTCCGCCTATTGCAACGTGTTCTGTATCGTGGTCTGTCAGTCTGTATGTATGTCGTCTGTCACACTTGTGCACCCTCCTACAGCCGTGTGGTCCCAAGTAACGTTGTGTTAGACAGGGGTCCTGGTTCTCCCACGGCAAGGGGAGATTTGGGGGTCAGAGTTTGCAGCGAAGCCACCTATTGCCGTATTACTTCGGCCGTTGTTATTGTCATCATCATCGTCATCATTTCAACTGTTTTGTCCAAAAAGAGCAACTATTCAAGGTAGAAGAACTCACATACTTTATTCGATCAGTTTAACCCTATACCGCATGGTGATGCCAATCGGCACACCATTTTTAAAAGAAAAATTAATAATTAATCAAAAAAAAACGGACGGTTACCTTCAAGATCATATCCTAAGCTTTCCGAAAATGTATATATTTGGCATTTTTATCATTGATTAATTATTAATTTTTTCTTTTAAAAATGGTGTGCCGATTGGCATCACCATGCGGTAGAGGGTTAAGGTCATTTAAGGTCAAGTTGGAAAATCAAGAAGTAAATAAAACTATGAAGTTCTTGTGCACACTGCATGTGTGCTTTCAATAACTTTTTCATGTAGATACGGATATTTCCAGCATAAAAATGTGACGCAGTCTGCATCAGCCGTTGTCGTAACTGCTGATGCCTCTTAAACTTATCAGTTACCAGTCTAAGATCAGCATTTTTGGTGTTTCATTGGCAAAATAGAGAAGCATAGTACCTTTGACATATACTAGCTTCTGTATGCTAGCTGGTTGACTGGCCTGACTTGTCTGGTTACGTTCTTATATGGAACAGTCATATATGTGAAAGCGGAGAGGCTACCATGTCCTGGCTAACTTTCACGTTACTACTGCTGTTGTGTAAAAGTTGTGTTCATCTTGTGCATAATTAATTGGTGCTAGTTGCTAAAGCTGGTAGTTATTCGAATTGCATGATGCTCGAATGTGAGATGGGATTGGATATTGCGTTTCAGCAGAACTTCTTTTGAGAACACTGTGGCGTGATGTGGATTAGAAATTGCGAAGCATGTCTTTACTGTTACGTGTTTATCTCAAGTGTCTTAACAGTGTGCTACCATGAACACGATGATGCACTTCAGTATGCAGTGAAGAGAATTGTGTTGCTAGTGAGAAGTATGTTCACAGCTTATAGTGTAGATACAGAGTATTATATGATGATGTTTGGGCATATCAGTAAACAGACACGCAGACCCGAAGCTAGGGTGTTTAGGTAGGGAGCTACCGTAGAATTTGGGGGAATTAGGGGCAGGAGTAATGGGAGGGGTGTTCCCATTCTCACGCACCTGGGAGGTCTGGGGATTGTCGTCATGTGCTCCCCAGCAGGGTCCAGAGCGGATTTTTTTTGTATAAAAATACAAGTGAAAATTATGCTTCTCCTTTTAACAGTATTTGACGTTTTACAGGTGCAAAATTGGCAAATTGCCATATATTCATAGCAACGAGTTTCATACGTTAACTCAGACAGTTTGTCGGACACAGTAATTAGTTCATTAAAATGTAGCTTAGATGTTGCTTGTCATGAAAAACAGCGCGATTTGAAAAGCCCCATGACTGTGCCTGTGGCCTTGCTTTCTATTATTTTTTAAACGTCTCTTTGCACTGTCTAAGCATTTTACTAAAAATATTTTTGCTTCCAAAAATAGTCGACACTTAAAAATTGGTAGGGGCAAAAGTTAGTTTAAGGGGCCTTGTACCCTTGGCTGCGGTCCTGTAGACAAGTTTGTGACAATCAAATCACTTCTGGTTGTTTGTTTTCTTTGTAACTTACAGTAGTTCTGATCAGTCTTACATTGTTTTTACACTGCTGTGCACAAGCACAACAAAGTATTTTTATGACAACACTGTAATTTACATTTAAAAGTATGTTTGTGATTTGACTGTATACCCGGTATTTACTATGGACATAACAAAGCTGATGTCTGCTGTTCACTTGTATTTACTAAATACATAGTGATTCGGTTTGGTAAACCTGTATGTCTGCTATGACATAACTGTGCTCTGATTAAGCTGTGAATTGTCTAGTAATTACTGTGCAATTATTGTCAGTTAAAATTGTGCAATAGGTGCACTGCTCTATATACCAGTTGCCACATTCTGAATAAAGCTGACTAGCCATCTTAGTATGTGCTAATGACGGCTGTTGTTATCATTTCAGACAGTTTCAAAGTACATGTAGACAACTATGTATATGCAAAATACATACATACATACATACGTGAACTTATAACGCGCAGCACAGCTCGAATCAGAGGCGCGGGTAGTCGCTAGGTGGTGGAGGTTAGGAGAGGAGTGAAAGAAAAATGATTTTAGGCGACGCTTGAATGTGCCGATGGACGGGGCTCTCCGACGGACAGTGGAATGTCGTTCCAGATGACAGCGGATGAACAGGAGAAAGTGTGCTGGCCAATTGTGAGATTTGCACGAGGACAGTTAAGAGAAGCTGATTACTGGATCGCAATGAGCGAGGAGGTTGGTACGGAGAGATTAATTCACGAAGGTGTGCCGATTGGCCCGAAGACAAAATATGTGATGAATTACGCCGTCATAGAACTGCACCAGCAGTCTTAATTAGTAACCTTGACTGATTAATGAAACTTCTACTACAGTGCTTTGATGCTGTTGACGGACGGCAGGAAGGGCATCCGGCCACATAATACGTCGTTCAAGCAGCTGTCTAACCTTTAATTACTTAAACAAAAAAACCAAATGTGTGCATTAGACATTTAATGAACACATACAGGTTTGCCACAATACATGTACAATGAAAATACAAAGCTTTTGATGTTTAAATTTATCTACAACGTAAAACTGATTATTTCGTATAAAATAATCTCACTACATTACATGTAAAAATTAACAGCACAATGACGAAATATCGACACAATATCTTATGGACCAAAACAAGTAGCATAATGACTAGTACCACTGTAAATAAAATACAGAGCAATTACAATATAAATAATGTGTAAATATATAAATATGCGAAAACAAGACGTCCGACATAATATGCGGCCGTCCATTCAGTTGCCCAGTGTCTCGGGCGTTGACTATGCCATTCGGCGCGGCGCTCAGGCGCCGGCGACCACCCGCAAATAAACATGTACGCTAGATACGAGGCAATTTCTTGAGGTTTTTGACGTCTGGTGACATTGGCCGTTTGACTTTTTGAACTGAAAACTGGCAGTCCACTTACTTGTGCCCTGGGGAACGTTTATACCAATTCTGATTTTTCTACGCTTTTTGTTTTCGAGTTGAGCCCGTATGCGACAGACGGACAGATGTACCGGCAAGATGCGTAATGTGGCCTATAGGATGGCCGCATAATAAAATAATTACTAAATAAAGAAAACGTATATATAACTTACCAATAATATCTACAGCAACATCAACACAGACACAGTAACCTTGAGAAAGTGGCTAATCTACTGTGTGCTTAGGCCAACTCGGATCTACCCTCAGCGGGACTGGAAATTAGTAGTAGCTTACGGGCTACAGGGTGAAGGCCTAGTGTGGCTGACTGGGGCAATGGTGTAAGCTGCACCACGGGTACAATTGATTGCTAGCGTGTGCAATGGATGGCCACATGATGTGCTGCGATATCTTTGGCTAACGCCAATCAGCTGCCACTTCTAAGACTGTAACGCGCTTCTGGTCACGAGTGTACTCATGTAAGTAGCGCTATAGCAAGTACCCGACATTTACATCACGACTGATAAGAAATAAATAATGCACAATAGTGCGACAACAGCAGAGAACAACAAAAATGCTAAAACACAATTAAACACAAACAAAACACAACCACGTAGCTAAGAGCAGAATATTCACCTTACAAACTAGATGTTTAAAAATCGACATTTTTTTCTCAGCACTGCATTAACCGATGGAACAGTTTTAGTCAAGAAACAGTTAATGCACCAATCATTTTTGGCACACAACACACAGAGCATGATAACAGCCAGTTTCCAGGTAAACCTGGGTTAGCCGGTTGTCCCACTGATTCCCATTCTCCGTAGGTCTATAATCTGTCCATCCTCTCAGGACAAGCCAAAACTTCTCATATCCTCCTTGGCATAATCCTGCCTCTGGCATCCCCTCTATCCAGTTCCATTAACCTCCATCATCATATTTCACGACCCAATAAGCACTAGCAAACCATCTTAACCCGCCCTTCTTAATCACCAAGTCGATGGTTTTAATGCCAACACTTCTCTAAGTTCTACATTATTCTTCCTTTCATTCAAAATAAACCCACACATCCATCTCGTGATCACATTCACTTCAGTTCTATCTACTTCACGCTCCATTTACATGACATCACTAAATCTCGGTGGATAGCTCTGCTACGAAATGCATTTACTGCAGCAAAAACTACATTTAAAAGCTCAACAGAGTTCAAAATCCCGTATTACCGGTCCAGTGTCTTTTGCGGTTACCACAGAAATTAAATCAGCTGGTTCCCATTTTAACACCATGCAATGCAGATAATGTAAAAACAGCAAAGAAAGAAGAGTGCCACTGGAGACAGTGCAGTTGCTGTTGTTGAAACTAATGCAGTTACAGTAGCAACATTTCAAAAAAATCTGCATTTAAATACTTTGTCCACAAAATGAAGTTCATAACAAGGTCTCATCCGAGACATGTAACCTTTCTAGCAGTCTTCCCAGCTTATACTTCTGTTCTTCCTATTTTTTCACCGTAAAATACGGTAAAATATTGCAGTTTGTTGCTGCTACACTCTGTTTGGTTCCCTTACGAGAGCTACTCTTCTTCTTTGCAGGTGTGTCTTTTCCGCCCTTTGTTTGCTTTGTCTTTCGGGAACCACCTTTACATTTTCCTTTTTGTTGAACGGCATCACTCTTTGAGTCTTCCTGTTCAGCAAGTTGTTTTATTTTGGCCAAAGTCTTCTGTCTTTTCTTCTGCTGCAAAACGTATATCACACCAATGTAAAGCGGTCTGCATAAGTGCAACACAACAACTACAATACGACTGCAATACAAGAATTTTTTTCTTGTACTGCAGTTGTATTGCACCTGTGCGGACCCCTGCAATACAACGCTGCAATACAAGTTTTCTACAACTTGCAGAAAACTTGCAGGCTACTTGCAGCAGTTGTAAAGAACTTGTATTGCAGTTGTATTGCACTTGTGCAGATTGCTGCAATACAACAAAATTTTTGTGTTATGTTACTGTAGTTGTATTGCAGTTGTGCGGACCGCTTAAAAGGCTAACTCATGGCTTAAACAACAACAAGATGATATGACGAGTGGTGCCATGGGTCAGATGATAGTTATCCTTTTTGTTAACCCAACACAGAGTATTAACCACTTATCACTTTTAAGGTACAAGGCACTGTTGTATTGGCCTACCAAACAGCAGGTTAACAGGTTAACAGGTTATTTGGAAGGGCTGACATCTTATTAAAAACCTACAGCATCCGACATTTTCATTCTGATGCTACTGCTTGTAATGCTCAACCACTGCACCACTTTGGCTGAGTGCTAGCTAATGAGTATGGAATCAGTGCCAAGCTGGACCCAAAAAACGAGAACGTATTTTGTTCTGTCAGATGGAATAAGAGATGTTAATTACAAAAGTAGTGAAATGTTACCTTGATCATAGAATCAGCAGTGACGTCATCATCGTCACTTTGTTCACTGTCGGCAGCAAGTTCACCATCATCATCAATGGCGATCACGTCCTCATCCTCAGCAGCAATCTGCCGCTTTCGTTTCTTCTTTGACATCGACGTGGTAGCATACGGCAGTGGGCATGACGACTTGTTGTACGTACGAGTGAACGAACCTTTCACCTGTCAGAAAAAGAATTCCATTGTTAGTTGCTACATCACGATGCTGCCGTCTGTTAGTTCATCTTTATTAGCCAAAATACTACTCCCTGCTGCTGCTGCTACTACTATTACTTTTCATTTTTGTTTAACTGATCAATTTTTCTGGAGTTATGGCAGGTTAAGCCGGGTCCCTGAAGAGTAAACTTTTCAGCACTTCTACAAGTTTAGTCCCATTCCCGTTGCCCACTGCCCAACCAAGCACTGAAGGTATGGTAATTAGACAAGAAGGGGCATTATAGAGCACGTGCAAGGTTCACAGTATGCACAAAATAGATACACGCATACATGTACAAACTATGCATAAACTAAGCATTATTATTTTTCGGGATCATCAGTAGGAGTTCCCGAAGTAAAGAAAAAACTACAAGAAAATACTGAAACTCTAACGGCCATTGATCTGGGCAGTTATCTTTATTATTATTATTATTATTATTTTTTTTTTTTTAATGCCCTCGGTAGTAA
>Ga0209679_1001526_pt1 | contig 10060 bp, 6 predicted proteins | sample WorMetHEROISLAND_4_FD_187408 | JGI IMG/M metagenome (GOLD analysis project Ga0209679, IMG submission 187408) | Marine gutless worms symbiont microbial communities from Max Planck institute for Marine Microbiology, Germany - Olavius sp. 2 HERON... ...
AACGTATCGCCTTAGGCCGATACAATAATAATAATAATAATAATAATAATAATAATACACTGACACTTTTGCTGAGTCCAATCTCAGCTCCACTGCAACTGAGCAGGGAGCGGCAGCCAAGCAGGCAGCAGACAACAAGACCGCAAAGTATCAGGAACTTGAAAAGACACACATCTTTTTCCCAGTTGCCACCGAGACAGCAGGAGCATGGAGTCAGCAAGCCATAGAACTGGTGCAAGAAATCGGGAGACGCACCACTGAGATCACAGAGGACAGCAGAGAAACTGCCTTCCTATTTCAGAGGATGTTCGTTGCTCTGCAAAGGGGAAATGCGGTCTCATTCTTAGGCACTTTCCCGCAAGATTAGTCAGTCGTTGCAGTCACTTACACCTTTGTTAATTTCTAAGTCTGCGGCTTTGTGCTAGCGGGCGCAAAAAAATAATAATAATGTCAGCAATATGTATTATATACGGTATTCTAGGGACTCAGCTTAACCTGTAACACATAAAAACCTGCAATTTTGCTGCCAATCAATTTGGGCAATTTTGCAACTGAATTATTTTGGCACCTTTATTTGGGCATTTTTGCACACAAAGTGTCTAGTATAATATGGAAGTAGCTCATCACCTAGCCTAATTGTTACAGTTGGGCAAACATAAACGAGATCAGAAATATGGCATTGATAACTACGTGCTTTAATTATACAACTTAACTTACTCCAGCGTTCTTTTACAGGGTTTTACATATAGGACGGTTAAGCAAATGAGAGAATAGCACAAGTAGCTAAATATCTGCAGTGGATGATCCTAACGTGTACCTTGACTTTGTTGTCGAACACTTCCTGCCAGACGATGTAACCAGAGTTGAATGACCCGACGATCGACAACAATCTGCAAAAATGAAAACAAACATTGTGCCGAGACTGTTCAAACTAACTCACAATAGCACATTGTACAACGGCAACATTGAAAAGTAACTGTAAGCCACTAGCAACTAATATGAAAGATTGGAAGTTAAACAGCAAACAAACAAATGAAAGATAAGAACTGCAATATATAACAAAAGAAAGAGAGTGAGTGAGAAAACATTATTATATATATTGCCAAGCACCGACAGAAAAAGCCGGCACTAATGTGCTAATAAAAAGCCACTGCATTTCGTGATGGAAAATGTTTAAATGTTAAACAATTTTATATTATTTTTATCTTTGTATTTCTGTGCATGAGTTCTTATTATGCGACATCACTCAGAGCAATTCCGCCTACTGCAACAGACATTACTGTAGCATGGTCTGTCCATCTGTATGTAGGTATGTATGGGTGTCGTCTGTCACACTCGTGCACCTTGCTAAAGCTACTGGATGGAATGAGATACCATTTGGCAGGGACACTCATCTGGTCCCAAGCAACACTGTATGGGCCCCAGAGGATTATTTGGGGGTCGGAACCCAGCAGTTCACAGCAATGCTGCCTATTGCCAAATTACTTTGTCCCTTATATTAACGCAATAAATGCTATTTAAATAAATGGCAGATGACCCAGCTAGCAATAACTGAGTGAGTGAGTAGGGTTTAACGGCACATCAACACAGTTTAGATCATTACCACTGAGCTTGACCCGAAAAGCAGACACAGAGTCCCCTACAATAAAGGACAGCCGACGCTATATAAATCCTGCCAACGCTATATAAATTTCGTGTAGCCCTACTACCACTTCGCCTTTCAATTCAGCTTCGGCCCTTAAGGGATAAGTGGGGTGGCAAAACCTACTTATAATTTACATTAGCGCCTAAACAACATGGACTCAGAGCCCACTAACGGGAAGCTGTTTTGTGTAAATCAACAGCATGTGTCAATACATCAACCGACAAAAACAGCATATACAGATATACACAACAGTAACGTTCCCTCATCAGGGTTAGAACAACAGCATGAGGAGCTGTGCTCCGCTCCAACACCCTGAGGGTTAGCAGCTAGCAATAAGAAATATATAACTGACATATATCTTCTATCATCAAGTAGTTTACAGTTCAGAAACATAATTCTGATCAAACACGGCGGTAACATTTCTCTGCTGAAACTCGGTTTCATGTCGACAAGACCGAAAACCTTCCGTACTGTGACACTATTGACTGGGCACCAGGAAACGCATCCAGCCTGTAAAAAGCCAGTATATAACAATTTCCACAAATTTGCTTTTGTGTGAGTAGTGTGACCCAGCCTGAAGACGATACACAGCAGAAAGTCAACACTATATAGCAAATGCGTCTTTACTTCTGCATGTAATAGCTCTCTAGCTTGGCATAATCCGTCCCGAATCCCATCTCTGCCATGAACTTTGTGATATCAGGATTACTCTGCCTGCAAGAATACCAACAATGCTCAGCCATATAATGGAAACACCAAAATTTGTTGCAACAATTCGTCTCGACCTCCTACAAAAAATTCACTATCACATCAGATCACATGTTCACAGAAACTGAAGATCCAAAATATCTACTCCATTACTTGTTACCACTTGTCCCAAAGTCACATATCTTTATAATCTACATGTCAATATCAAATCGTCATCATCATCATCATCATCATCATCATCATCATCATCATCATCCAAATCATCAAATGGCTTTGTTGCCTACTTATCATACATAGCCTACTTATCATTGTCCATTTGGTAAAACTACTCCTCATGAATGTGATTTTATATCACACTGTATTCCCACACGTTTTTAAGGTCTAACGTTTTTAATCCATAAATTTCACATTCATGTTTGTTTATGAGAATAAGTGATCACCATATTTATCTGATCTGTGTTTGTTGATGTTGCATTAATTGTGTTAAGTAACTGCACTCTATATATCTTTTAAACTGCTCATGATTATTGCAATTTGAATAAATGTGATCTTATTTTCCACTGAAAAAATTGCTGATAATGGTTTAGACTGACGATGATACAGTGAAATGGCTGCTGGAGAGAGCAACAACAAAATTTATAAAAAAAACGACGTAATTATCTCAAAGTCGTTCACTACATGGCATACTAGGCTATGAAGCAATGCGCTACTTACTTAACTGTTAAAATTTCAAAGTCATCATTCATCAAATACTCAACTCAACTCAATTTATTTGGCAACAGCAAAAACACAACAATAATAATACATACTTCACAAAATTTTTCTCAAAAGTAATCCAAATTAATCGATTACTTAACTGCAAGCATCTGCTTAATCTGTTACAAACATTTACTTGGCAACCGCACTAAGAAGAAGGTAAACAACAATGACACATTGACACTAAGTAAGTAAGTAAGTAAGTAATCGTTTATTGAGTGTGACAAACGCACACAATACAGACAATTGAACGCAATAATACAATGGGTAGTAAAAAAATAAACTACAAACAGTCAAATCTGTAGAGAGTATTAATAATGAAAGAACGCTTGTGCAATTCAGTACTATACTCAGGCAGAAAGTAATTGTGTCCACGGGGTCTAAGGGTATCCAAAGGCCTGCAAACAGGGAGCAGGTAGCAGATGCTTCCGCGATTTCATAAAAAGAACCGAAGAAAACTCATAATGAAGTGCAAAAACGCAGACATACCAACACGAGAAGCTGACTTCATCACCTCCAAGATGCAAGTACTTGTCCGGAAAGACCTGTGTCAGCTCTTGAACAAAGGCCGTCAGAAAGCTGTATGTGCTGTTCAGTATCGGGTTGATTGGGCCATACTTACCATTAGGCTTACCACCAGAATAGCAAGATGTTAGCAGATCAGGCTGACCTTTGCCCCACGACAGTGAGTGACCTGAAGACAAAAAGAGGCTGATCACAAAGCAAGTAAATACGGTGAACTGAAACTATGCAGCACACTGGCATCATTACTGTCGGCGTTGTTTAGCTGACCTTTTTTGCCCGGCTTGCCAGAGAGCATCAGCACCCTTCGGACAGTACTGAATTATAAAGCTGTGCAATAAGAGGTTCACACGATGTGGGAAAATGCAGAGACTGGTGTCTAACCAATCGTGACTGCACGAGCTGCTAGTCAATGTGCCCTGCTGCACGGGAGTAATTAAGCCCAAGTCTAAGTAAGACAAAAAAGTATGCGTGAGAACAACTTGCCCACAGTTGCTACCTGACAGCGATAAAGGAACATAAAAGATTCTACTAGAGATCAAAGAAAATAAAAGGAGTCCTAACAAGCTAAAAGTGAGACAAATAGGTGAAGTCAACCAATTTGTACAAAAAGTAACAAGACAACAGACTGCACTAACCAGGTGAATCAAACTCAGGTACGACACGAATTCCACGCATCCGAGCAAACTCAATAATCTCCATGACGTCCTCCTGAGTGTAGACATGACTGTATGGATTATAGGCACCCTGACAACCAGTCAAATGACCATGCATGAAACTGATTCTACAGTACTTTTAAATAGCACTTATTTATGTCTGCATTAACGTCACTAATATGTGGACTAATAATCTACGCAATAACGAGATATGGTTTTCTAAGCTGAAATTAATGTTTTGTTGAAAGCAACGAGGGGATCATTTCAAACTACAGACCATGCCACTTGATTAGACGAATGGCATTCATGTGTTTTAGTTCAAATACACACGGCTGCTGTATTTATAGGGGCTTATGGGGTTGAAATACCTGGAAATTTTTTGCTGCACAAAAACAAAACTAATGGCTGCTATGCACTGCACATAAATGAATGAAAGATGTTGCCATGACATACGTTTTGAGAGCTGTAAATGCGTTAAAATACGTTTGTAACTGGGGCTCCACCGGTCCACCCTGTACCCCACTATGTGAGCTTACAGCGCTCCCACAGACCCTCTAGCTAGATTTGGTGGAAGGGAGGAAGGAGAGAGAAGGAAAGGGAGGAAGAGAGGAGGGAAAAGAAGAGAGAGAAGGGAAGGGGAAAAGTCAAACATCCCCAAGCAAAATCCTGGCTACGGCCCTTCAAATACATCTTCACTTTGTACACATTGTTTCTTAAGCTAAACCTAGGCTCAAGATAATGAATTATCAACAGCATAATGTTATCTACTAAAGCTGAAATTTTCAACAATTAACACAAAAATAGCGTAAATAAAACACTGAACATAACTATTTTTCTGAAAATTAACTTACGTTCCTGCTCAAGAATGGAAAGTCTCGACTTTGATATGGAAACGACGGATCATCAACAATATGCCAATGGAACACATTAATCTTGTTGTATGCCATTGCTTCCTAGTAACAAACAGTTAATTAAATTTCTATTTCATTTAAACAACATATGGCCATAGAAGTTGCTGTAACAGTTATTATCAGGCGGTTAAAGTGGAAATTTAAAGGCCTGGGAACTGTTAAAGTCCGCGGCCCCCCTTAACTTTGTTGGCGGGCCCGTTTTTGCTATCCACCCCATAGTTGTTATCGAGACGGAGTAATTTGTCTCGTGATTAGTGTAGAAATGATCTCCCAGTATTTGGAGGGGGCCTGGCCCCTCATCATTTGGAAGGCAACAACGGCTAAGCGAAACCGCTTGAGCTAAGAAGCTCAAAAAATTCACGGAGACGTGTTTTTGGCACACTATAATGCCTGTAAATTTGGTTGAAATCGATTAAGAATTGACCGAGATATTCGAGAAAAACCGCTATAATGGCCAACGCGGTAATTGCAATGTATCGGTAGGCCGATACAATAATAATAAAGTGGAAATTTAAAGGCCTGGGAACTGTTTAAGTCCATGGGCCCCCTTAACTTTGTTGGCAGGCCCGTTTTTGCTACCCACCCCATAGTTGTTATCGAGACGGAGTATAATTTGTCTCGTGATTAGTGTAGAAATGATCTCCCAGTAAATCAGTGACAAAACTGACAACAATAATCTGTATACAGAACACTGCGTTTTGGTACCTGTGAATATTTGGACGAGGGAATGCTGACAAGCCGGACTTGTGGGCCCAGGAACGTGTGTTTCCACTGAAACAAGCCCTCTTTAGGGCCCCGGAACGCTGAAGAGCAGAACTGCCGGGCCTGGCAATGGCATTCCTGTGCTTTCCCACCCACTTTAACTCGGGTTATTATCAATAAATATTTATCAAAAATCCAATTAAAAAACTATATTCCATTTTCTGCAACACAGCAAACAGCAGCAACCACTACCAGCAATGTGTTGCTAAAATATCCCACATTTTGACGAGAAAAAGCTGGCAACCCTAGTCACACATCACACAATACTTCCCACCCAATGTGTTTTATGTAATAGGCCAGCAGGGGATGGTACAGGCCTCAGCATAGGTCTGACTAATGCCGCACCCCATTGCAGAACAACAACTGCCCCTCCACTGGCCACTCTACATGCATTCCAGTGTTTCCAATTCTCCAATATCACCAGAGGTGGATCACCAGAGGTGGCATCAAAGTTCTGTTTACCAACCAGGTTCTGCATGATGGTTTCCTTCGGCAGGTAATGTCTTGACGTATCAAGTAGAATTCCTCGCCAGCTGAATCTCGGCTTATCAGTGATTTCTGTATTGTTTATCAGCCACTGCGAACACAAAGTATTGTACAGATGAGACCACAACTCTATTCAGTGTGAATTGTTATATTATTCTGCTTTGTTATGTTATATTTGGCTAAATAAACCTTCCTTCCTTCCTTCCTTCAGCATCACAAAATGTCACCAGTACCACACACAGCTAGCTTAAAGGTAAAAAAGTAAAGGCAAAGGTCTAGGTACTTGCTATAATACCGCTGCTTATATTAGTATTATTATTATTATTATTATTATTAACGTCATTTATAGGCCACAAATTCGAATGTATACAGCAAATGCACCACATTGACTGTTGCATGCATTACAGCTTATGTCATCAGAAATGTTTTCAGCCGTTTCCAGAATACAGACAGTGACACGTCACAGTCCAGGCAAAGTTCAGCTGGCAGGCTGTTCCACACCACAGCACCATACTGCAGTCACCTTAAGCCCCGTTTATAGCGACACAACTCAACTCAACTCAACTCAACTGCCAGCTGTCGATCCGCCGACGGCGCGTCGGCGGTTCTGAACGTCGTGACCCAGTTGAAGTAGTTTGGGGGTCATGACGTCATGTATGATGCAAAATAGCCACGAAATTCGCGAATTTGTGTGACTGCATGACCGGATAGATATTATGGAAAGTTGGACAGAAGAATTAGAAAATAAACTTATAGAACTATAGCAGCAGAATGAGTGTTATAAACAACGAACTGACCTACTTAGCACTGACTGGCTGCGTGCCGCTCAACGCCCGTCGGCGATCGGCGTCGTGCGTCGTAGATGGTGTCCAAAGCGACGCAACTCAACTCAACTCAACTCAACTGGATGTCGTAGAGGTGTCCAAAGCGACTCAACTCACAAGTCAACTCGACGTCGAGTTGAGTTGAGTTGAGTTGTGTCGCTATAAACGGGGCTTTAGTTTGTCCTTGTATGTGGAACAGACTTACAGATGACACCGACCATAGTGTGAGTCAGACTCAAGATCAGAAGCACTTTTCAATCTCAGAAATGGCAACTGATTAGCATGATTAACCTAATTCATTTACTCAGTCACTCAATCTCACACACTTCCAATCACCACACTTACAGGCTGATATCAGTAGCCAATTTTTCACAGTATCATATGTTGATTTCCAGTAGACATGACACTATTGCAGTAAAATTTTACATAAACCTGTGAATGTTCTACTGCAATACCACTACCATTACCACTACCACTACCACTACCACGACCATCACCAACACCACTTTCAATTTTTGCTTAATGGACTTACGTACACCAGGTTAGACTGGGTTCCTCAAAAAGTTTTGGGAATTGTTGGAGTGCACTTTTACAGAAAAAAAATAAGACATTATATTTATAAGTTTTGTAAATATGACAAAATATAATAAATAGTAGAAAATGAAAAAAACTATTATGTGCTCATGATGTTGTTTACATATAGGTATAAATTGCAGAACAGATACCACGCCAGTGACTGGACAGTGATAGATCAATTGGCTGAATGTCTCAAGTCCTCGTAGAGCACCCCAAACACTGTTTGCTTGCAATGACGCAAACCCAGTTTTCACCGACAGCGTATCTGAAATTACATGCAAAAATATGATAAACTCTTATTACATTACATTGCAGCAGATATTCTGAATATCCCAGCTGAAAAAAAATCAGCACATTAAAAAAGTCCAGTTAAAGTTAAACCAGTAAAAATAAACTTAAAATGCGGCAAAGTCAATAATCACTGTAAACATTTTTTTCAGGTAAACCTAGATTAGCCAATCGATTCTCTTCTCCACTAGTCCCTAACCTATGCATACTCTTGGGTCAGACCAAAACTGTTCAGTCACATCTTCCTTGACGCCACTTCACGGAGTCTTCCTGAGACATCCCTTCTGTCTGGTTCCATTGACCTCAACTGTCATATACTGCAACACACAATTCCAGTAAAAACAATATTATAAACAGACAACTCACAAGATTCATCCATATCCAGTGATGGCCATTTCTCACACTTCTGTTGCACAGCCACGTCCAAGGATTTCAATCCATCATCTGACACCCTTGGCTCAAACAGAAGTTGCTGACCATCGTGCTTTTCCTTCTTGGTGGTATCAACTCCACTGTGTTTCTCGTGGTATGGCTGTCCATGAAATATGATGTCAAAATATCGGATAAATGCCACTTCGAGGATATCACACGAATATCCGGTCGCATTGAAACGAAACAGAACAGCATCAACTGGTTGAAAATCATCGGTTGTGGTCACGACTGCAGGCAATGGCCATGGAGAACCTGTGGAGAACTGAACAGCAGAATGGATGCTGCTTACCAAAACTCCACTGCATAACATCACAGTGGCAAAGGACAACAGATGCCTTCCACATGACACGCACATGTCGACAGTTGACAGCTCAAATGTTCAATGCTACAACAATGCAATGAATAGTTCAGCTACGTGCCACCCAACACAAGTAAACACGCCCCTGATTTCCGGGAGCGAAAGTTCCTGAGAGCGAAAGTTCCAGTTACTGGATTTACTATACACCAGCTTAATTATTAGTATGCGGCAAACCAAACTGCGTTACTCGCAGAAGATCATCGCGGCAATGTTTAACGATATCATTCATCAGCAGCATACCTTAACCGACTAGAATATCGTATACGATTTATGCGACACAGATTGTTTTGTTTAGCAAATTAAACGATTTTTTGGGGGACCCACGTCCCGTTATGGGTGTGCGCTGGCAAGCCTTGGTCAATCTGTAGTGCGTGTAAAAATTTGAGGGGCCAGCACCCCCTAAGGGCTGAAATACAGTTTCCCGAAAAATGCAATTTGGTTGGGTCAAAAGGAGCGCCTATAACTTTTTTGTTTGTGGACCACAGTTCACCCTCTTTTCTTCGCCCAACGAGGGAAGGGTTGTAGTTGATCAATTGCTTTTCCGATTTTGGATATCTTGACCCTTTCAGGAGATATTCGCGATCAAACTCGAAAGTTGTCAGAAATCGCGCTGAATTTTAGACGTTTTTTGCCTCCCAAATGTTAAGGGGCGGGCCTTCCCCAAACGTTGTGCCCACTTGAACACCCCTGCCTCGCGGCACGTCGCGTGGAAAAGTTTCGAGACGTTACTCCTACTAGTGATAAAGTTATAGGCGCTCACACCCTGAATTTTAAGCCCAATTTTACATGTTCGCCCTTAAATTTTTTTGGGGGACCCCCGTCCCCGTTACGGGTGTGCGCTAGCAAACCTTGGTCAAGTGCGTGCTAAAATTTGAGGGGCCAGCACCCCCTAAGAGCCGAAATATAGTCTCCCGAAAAATGCAATTTAGGTGGGTCCATACTCACATCTAGTTCTCTGTAGTTTGTGGACCAAAGTTCACCGGACTTTTTTCGTGGAACGCGAGAGGAGTCGCTCTGGAAAAGTACGTTTTCCGATTTTGGATATCTTGACCCATTCCGGAGATATTCGCGATCAAACTCGAAAGTTCTCTGAAATCGCGCCGAATTTTGCATGTTTTTGGCCCACAGTTTATCTG
>Ga0209679_1001527_pt1 | contig 10059 bp, 9 predicted proteins | sample WorMetHEROISLAND_4_FD_187408 | JGI IMG/M metagenome (GOLD analysis project Ga0209679, IMG submission 187408) | Marine gutless worms symbiont microbial communities from Max Planck institute for Marine Microbiology, Germany - Olavius sp. 2 HERON... ...
GCAACGGATGTTGCGTTCTTCAGAATGACGTCGTTAACTTGTGTTCACCGCTAGGTGTCGTGTCAAACGTTATTTCGAAGACAGCAGCCGTTGCCAAAACGTCAACAATAATTTATGCTAATGAAGTTTGTTTTCTGATCAACTTTTACAATCTACGGACAGACAACAGACTGGCTGTAAGACATCAGTCAGCTGCTGTGAACGTGACAGACGTCTCAGCTGTGTGTGTTTCTGTGAAAAGATTTGTTAATTAGTAACCCGCTTCATGTGGGTAAACCTGTGGCCATGTAATCAGCCACTCAGCCTGGCCGTCCCTTCATGGGTGAGTACGGCGAATGTTTGTGAAGAAACGTGGAGTTATAGGTGAGAGCGGGTCCAGTTTAAAACGCTGGCTTTTAGAACTGGCCACCCCGCCGACGTGGGCTGTATGCCAGCGAGCCTGGTATAACGGTGTAAGAGGCTACACAAGGCACAAGTCACGTCGTAGACGTAGCGTTGTTGTTCTGTGACAGTGGCGCAGCGTGTTTACTGTTTAGAACTACCGTATATATCATAAGTGACAGTTGACATAAGTTACGTGTCTGGTCGTCATTGCCAGATGAAGCTAGGGGACCACGTGCCCGTCTCACAGATGTGCGGCGACTGCAGCCAATTAACTAGCTACCTGGGCAGGTGTATTGGTGGCCATCTGGGCGCATGATGACGTCCTGCTGGCTGCAGATGTTGCTGTGTGTATCAGTTTGCTGTTTGACACGCGCCGTGACGCGCACGCGACGGACGCGTCTTTGCGTTGTCAACTCACAGTTTGTTTACCGTCAGTTCAGTCGGCGGCTTAGACGTAGCGCTCGGAGTTATTAAACCGACTGAAATATGCTGCACAAGAAGTTCACACGTACTGAACGTAAGCACTGTGTGTGTGTGTGTGTGTGTGTGTGTGTGTGTGTGTGTGTCGTATGATGTTTGTGTTTGTCAGAAATACAGAGCACATGCGATGTGTTGACGCTGAAGCCATTGAGTCAGCTACAATGACGGCTTCTGTCGCTGTAGCTGAGGGCTTCTGTACGAGCAGTGTCAGCGCTGAACGGATGTGCTTTTAGTTTGCTTTTGAAAGTCGTTAGCGACAGTCAGATAAGATGACTGTGTGAAGCGGCTAGTCAGTTGCACATCACGTGGTCGGTGTATTGACAATGAAGCAGCAAAGCTGGTGTCAGATCGTGGCTGGTCTCTCTCTTTCTCTCTCTCTCTAGTTGTCAAGTGTTTTTCTGAGTTCTACGCGTCAGACTCTTTAGATGAAGATTGACCCTCACCACTAACCACTCAACTAATGTGTCTCATTCATCCCAGCCGTACGTGTACCCGAGTTTCTGCCACAGTTCTGGTTTATTTTCACTGAATAACTTGGCAGCAGGGCAGGTCTTAGGCATGTTTGAGGTGTTCGGCGATGACTGGCAGTGTCGTAATTGTAGCTGAACTTAATGGTAAAAGTAATAAGAACTTAGCTACAGTTAGGATGTTGTCAGTTATTCGGTGAAAATTGACGTATAAAACAAGAGTTGTGTTGGAAACTCAGCTACGGTACGCCGTCTTGTCTGCTCGTCTAGAGGACAGCGTCAGACATTCGTATGATGCGACTTCATCAAGCAACATGAGCCAGAAGACGAGTTTGACGGAGACTGTAACTGTATGTGATCGTTTTGATGAAGACACGTGCATAACGCAACCAAACCTATAACCCGGGATGGTGAAAAATAGTTTCACTGATTTTTCGGTTTTTCCAGAGTTACTCCAACTCAGGTTACTCGCGGTTAGGTCAGTCCCCAAAAGTAAACTGTTGTGAATTGTTGTGACAGAACTTTCACAGACCTGATGCCCTTACTGTCACTCAACCAACAGCGTCAAAGCACTGACGCTACACGTGGATTATAGGTTGGTTTAATAGAAGCCAACAATGATGATGATGGTGATGATGATGATGAGGATGATGATGAGATGCTGACGCTACTGCTGATGGTGGTGGTGTATGCATGTCAGGTGGAGTTGGTGATAAGAAGCGTCAGACGTCGTTTCGTTTGCTGCGTTCACTGAGAGAAGTATTAACAAAGCGCATGAGTGGAGCAGCAGCAGCAGCAGCAGCAGCTGGTGGTGGTCTAACAGTAGTGGAGTCTCAACTGATTGCTGTCAAGGCCGTCTCTGCTAACAACGTCATGACAGACGTACAAGTACCCACAGCGTCTGACAACAAGTCCACCAATGACACGTGAGCTACATCGTATCTCTCGCCACTGTTAGGCGCTGATAGACGCATTACTAGTATGTTACAGTGTCATCAGTCCATCTGTAATGTTGTTTCTGCAATATCTATGGTGGACTTTCACCAAACTTACATCAATAGTGCTGTGCATCTTCAGACAAAGATGAACTCATTAGGTTTTGGGGTCAAAGGTCAAAGGTCAGGGTTAATGTTCTAAAAGTATCATTTTCAGGGTTTGTTTCTGTAATATCTCTGGTATACATTGATGGATTTTCTGCAGACTTATTTTTAAGTCAAGGTCATAGCGTCATCAGCGAGCAACACGGCCGAGCTGGTTGAGGCGTCACAGTTCTATGTGTCTAGTTGATATTGTCGCATCTAGAACGTATGCTAGTGTCTAGGATAGTTTGGTGTACATCGAAAGAAAGGAAGAAATAGAGAGAATGATTTGGATTGGAACGAGTCAGTTGGTTTGGACGAGTTGAATGTAAGGACGACGGCTGATTATGTGTGACAGTGGAGCTTGATAGAACTGGACAGAGACACACACACAGCGTGACAGCGTGACGGAGGAATACGACAGTATGTCATGGACGATGTGAAAAGTTATGGCCGTCCTCACGAAAGGACGCTCAGGTTTGGAACGAATGGAGAGTGAGGAGTATGTAGTGGCAACTGGTTCACCCAGCTTTACCTGGAAAATGGTCGTCTTGTTTGTGTGTCTGTTTGTGTGTCTTAGTACAGACCTTTTACCACTGACACAACGTCTTGCATGCAAGTCTGGTACATGCTGTCTGTGCCAGTTTTTATGCCTGTGCCATTGTGTGCCAACCTAGTGTGGCTGGAGGCATTGTGTTTAGGCTGTTTGTGTGTGTGTCTGTCTGTCTGTCTGTCTATACGTCCCAACCATAGTGAACACAATATCAATAGAGCTGTCGAATTAACGCGTTAATTAACGCGTTAACGCGTTAAAGAATTAATCGCGATTAAAAAAATTAACACCGTTAAAAAAATTAACGCACATACATAAATTCTATGAAACAGGAGTTCCAACATGCAATTGAACTGCGGTTATTTGACGATCGAATAATATTCAGTTAATTATTAACAACAATGTTGGTTAATTTGTCAGTTGTGCATCATTGTTTGATGGCAAGTTCGACAGTGGTCGCATCTTGTAGATGAGTCGTGAACAGCAAGATGTGCAGTCGTTCGCTGACAGCAACCTACAACATAAACTAGACGTGTTGAATTGACGCGTTAATTAACGCGTTAACGCGCGATTACAATAATTAATCGCGCGATTAACGCGATTAAAAAAATTAATCGTTCGACAGCTCTAAATATCATGTAAAGTATTGGAGATTTTTTTTACCAAACTTGGTGTATTTTGGGACAAGGATGAATGCGTTAAGTTTTGGGGTTAAAAGGTCAAAGTTCAAGGTCACAGTGGGTCCATCGTGCTGGAAGATGCACTTTTTCTCCTTGTTAACATGATATTTTGAAAATTACAAGACTGAATTTCACTAAACGTTCAGCATTGATTGATTTTGAGACACGGATGAACGTGTCAATGTTTGGGTCAAAGGTCAATTGTCAAGGTCACAGTATGACCCTAGGGCCTAGCGGGCGAAGGTGTACAGAGCTCTAATTTGTTGTTGTATCTGTTATACTTGCGCCTTTATACACATCTAATTTAATTTTATCGTTTTTTCCCATATAAACAAGATCTTCATGTTCAGGGTAACAAAAGTGACAGTATGACAACATGTTATAGCTATTGCTGTGAACCTGTGATGACAGTGCGTTGTTGCTCAGCCAAGACGTGTACGGTATGTTGTATGTTTGACTCTGTTCAGTGATTCGTCTATGCAGTCGTCCAAGCAGCTGAGTGTCTCCACAGACTGCATCTTCGCTGCCGACTTTGACGCCGCATCGGACTTTACGTCATCAGCGACGGGACGTAAAGCACTTGAGCATGCGGACATTAAGTCACAAGATGAGTCGAAACTGCGCATGTCAGCGGAAACACAGGCTGGTGCCATCGTGAAATTCTGCACTGTTGTTGCTTGGTGTATTTATTAGACAGGCCAGTTGGCCTTGCTGTCAGCGCAGCCAATAGCGTCAAAGCACACTGTAGGTTGATAGTGGAGACGGCATACCGTCCTGCATGCTGTTGTGCTGAGCCAGGAACGTTTTATTTATTAGACAATTAACAGAACTCTTCATTTATATTAAGTAAGTAAGAAGCAATGTGTATTTTTACAGGGCGTCAGCGTAGCTGCAAGCCCTGTACTAGCTATGAGCGGCGCCGGGATGCTGTCCGTCAGACTCCGTCTGTCTGTCCGTCTGTCACACGCTGGTATTGAGTGAAAACGACACAAGCTAGGATCACGAAATCTTCACCGACGGATAGCCCAAGGACTCTAGTTTTCGGGATAAAAAATTCATCCAGAAATTCGAAAGGTTTCACCCCGAGCGAGGGCGTTAAATGAGAGTGGGCTAGGGAAAATTCGCAATTTTCAGCCAATAAGGCGCCGTATCTCAGAAGCGGTGCAAGATAGGACCAAAGTTACTATTAACCACTAATAGGAAGTCACATACGCCCGTTCGATTGGTGCCAAAATCAACGACCTTGGATGACCTTGAATGGCCGATACGCACTCTGCTGCAAAAAAAGATGCGTCTTTCAGAGCCCACCACAAAAATTTGAATGACGGTAGGCCGATACTATCAGCAGCGGAAATGTAGGTCAGTGAGTCTAATTTCTGGCAGTATAAGAAATATGCGGATATTTGCAGGGGTTCTCAGGAGAAGGGGCGTCAAACGACAGTGGGGTAATCGAAAACGTCGATTTTCAAGGATTTTGGACTCTATGTCTTCGGCGCCTTAGGAAATGAGGCCAACATTATTATATAGTATTACTTAGTCCCTTGTCGCCTTTCCAGTGACCCCAAAATGTGTGACCTTGAATGACCTTGACGGGCTAGCTATTTGGTGTCAAATTCTGTTTTCACGCTGGTTTGGCTGGCTGAGACCTCGCGACTTTGGAAAGTAATTGCATGAAAACTAATAAAGATAGACACATACTGTCTGCGGCGCAAAACTCCGGCATGGACTCTAGTTTCTGGCGGTATAAGGTTTATGCAGATATTCGGTCGGATTCTCTAGAAAGGAGACGTTAAAGGACAGTGGGCTCGCGCGTTAACTATCATTTTGAACACATTTTCTTGGCTTTCGAAAACCATTGCATAAAAGTATATTATATATAGACCAATACTATAGCAGCCTGCATGTAGCTCGGGGACTCTATTTTCTGGCAGTATAAAGTTTATGCGGGTATTCGCAGGGGTTCCCGAGAAAAGAGACTTCAAACGACAGTGGGGTCGCGCGTCATGCGCGCGTCTATAGCATTGCGTGCTGAAGTGTATGCACTGTGTGCGTAACAAATTAGCCGTATTATCGGACGTAGGCTCCTGGGGTGATTAGACACAGCTGTCGGTCATTATGCGATTGAAATTAACTTAGCTACAAAGAAATACGTTGCTGATGCCCTGTTTCTAAGCGGTAGCTGAGCTTCTTGTTGGTTACTGAAAAACTGCATGTGTAGCCGCTGTCTGTGTTGACGAGATACTGAAACTGAAACTAATTCAGTTATGACAAGTTTTCCAATGTGGAATTGTTTTGCGTAACAGAACGTTGTGAAGCCTGGTGTCAAAGCTGAGTCTGAATCTTCCACCAATGAATGTAGCTGCATATCTCCTCCAGGTTTGTGCCAAGTTCCACTCAGCATTTTGTTGTAATAAACAAAAGAAACAAAAATAATAATAATAATAACAAAATAATAATAATAATAAACAAAAAATAATAATAATTAATAGAAAGCCCTCAGAACTGAGAAAGTTGAAACCTGCGTTGAGGCGTCTCGTCATGTTTTATTCTTTGCTGTCTGTAGTAACTGCAATAGTAAGTAGAGAATCATTTAAAAGTTTCTGTGTGTGGATTGTGATCCACACCACAACCAAAATGTAGTCAATTGTCTCATGGGCCATGCCCACCTCTTCCCCCCACCCGCAAGAAATTTAATCAACATACATTTTTAACTGTTTGCCTAGCAGACAAGCAGATAGATAGACAGACAAACATACACGGTCTGCTGCCTTTATCAGAGGTAATAATAATTGTCAGAAGTTGTTGATCGGCCGAAATGTAGTCAATTGAAGGTACAAAGACCGAAAGTACAAAGAATTTGATACAGTTAAATGGGAGAAAATTTGAAAATGGACAGCAAGTCACACTGCGGGATGTTTGATGATGGAGAGACCAAGCAGAAGAAATAACCTGTTTGACCACAGAGTTAATGATGTTGATGAGATTGATGACGTGTCTGTGTGTGTGTGTGTGTGTCTATATCTGTCCGTGTGTGTGTCTGTGGTTACAGAGGTTGATCTGAGTGCGGTGAGCGTGACTGCCAGCAGCCGACTGAACAACGCAGCAGCACTTCATCGGCGAGACATCAAACCTCGACGACGACGACCTCTCACTCAGTACCAACCACACACACAGACAGACGTCGACGCTTTGTTTACGGTTATTATTTCAAATTTGAGTTTAAATAGTTGGTTTTGCATTTCTGCAGCTGTAGATGATGGTAAATTCAGATACGCATGAATTGCCAAAGTTTTGCCACTCACATTGTGTCTTGTAACTTGCAGTAATGTTTCAAGGTCAGAGGTCTTCAAGGTCATTACACCAGATACCAAAAGCCCCGTTACCGATGTGCAGATCACATTGTTCTCATACTTGTTTGCAGCCTTTAACCCACGAGATGCCACTTACAGAGAACTTGCACGGTCTAAAGGTCAAATGTCAAGGTCACAAGAGGTTCATGGTACCATGTAGTTGGCAAGTGCAGTAGAGATTTCAGACTTGGTGAGCTTATTAATCTCTCACAGCATTGATGAGCTCTACAAGTCAAACGTCATGATTGACACACTGCACATATAGCATGAATGCAGTGTTAAAATTGCAGAAAGGTCCACATATCGTATCAGCCATCAAGGCCACAGTTCTCCTGTCTCATCAATTTTGATTTCCATCCATACAGTGACTAATGGTGATCAGAGCCAGCAGTGTTCCATAGCACAGCACGAGGATTTTCACGCCACGCAGCAGAATTCGCCATTTGCCGCGGAATTTGCTGATTTGCTGCGGAAAATGCAGAATTGCCCATTTTTTGCTACATTTATATCTAATTCCAGTTTTTTGGGGCTCCTTTTTAATTTTACAGTTTATTATAAAACAATAAAATCTAGTCGTTGTAAGCTATGGTTCTGTGCTGTCGCCCTTCGTCAAAGCTTGACACAAGATAATCTGCGTGCTTATTATGCTGTTTTTTTAATAATAGTAATATTTTTTGACTTTGTGATGATATTTTCATCAGTGGTAGCCTAGTGTAATGTGTTTTCATGTTGCGAATTACAGTAAATTACAGTAAATTTCTTATACTTTGAAGTTTTGTCAGTTAACACAACAACATCTACTGGCCGTGGAATGTAGGGTATTGGCGGATAAAAGTGCCATGGATTTTTTGGGTAATTTTACAAATTGTGCCACGGAATTTGACAAAATTTGTCACAGAAAAACGAAGGCCCTGATGATGATTGTGTGAGCAGATGATCAGACATTGCATGTTGCTTGTTGTATTCAGTGATGTTGACGTCTGTTCCGTGTCGTTTGTTTAGACTTCCGTTAGTCCGTCCACGCAACCTTCAGCAACAGTGAAAAATGTCAGCAAGGTTCGACCAAGTCATAGCCTGGAAGATCTATCAGACACAGGTACCAGTAGTATGTCTACCTGCCGTCATTCAGTGCTGTGACGTTGTCGTCAGTCACAGGTAGTATGTCTACCTGCCGTCATTCAGTGCTGTGATGTTGTCGTCAGTCACCGGCAGTATGTCTACCTGCCGTCATTCAGTGCTGTGACGTTGTCGTCAGTCACCGGCAGTATGTCTACCTGCCGTCATTCAGTGCTGTGACGTTGTCGTCAGTCACCGGCAGTATGTCTACCTGCCGTCATTCAGTGCTGTGATGTTGGTTGGTTGACAGTAAGGATGTTTGTAATGATGTGATGTTGTCATTATTGTGGTACATTTCGTAAATTGATTTGGTCGTGTAGTTTTTTGAAAGATCACCATCAGCATAACTCTTTGTATCTCTACTGTTTTTGGTGTTACAGATGAAACATATCAAATTTGTCTTTTTCTCAATTCTTGCAGAGATTCTCTTGTCACCATGTTCAGCACTATCATCATCATCATCATCATCATCATCATCATCATCATCATCATCATCATCATCATCATCATCATCATCATCATCATCATCATCATCTCTTTCAGGCATATCTACATCTGTAATTCCAGTAGTGTCTTTTGTTTTCTCTCTAAATGTGTTCTGACCATCAACCTGCATGTGGAATGATCTTGGCAGCTTCTTGTGGTAATGTTTGTCATTCTCTCTTGAACACAAGTAAATTGTTCATAATGTTCATCATCATCAGGTGCTTGTACTTTGGCCCATGGAGTGGTTTCTCTTTGATTGTGCTTCAGCCAGATGTTCCAATGATCTGCTTGTTTCCTTCATCACCAGTGTCTTTTGCACATAGCAAGCATCTGCTACATTCTGCTGAATGAGCTGCTAGAAATGGTTGACTTGAGCTGCCATTGCCAGTCAATTAACCTGCAAAATAAAAAAATATACTTATAATGGCTCGGTATATAATAGATTATAAAACATAAAGAAAACATGCAAAATAAACAGAAGAAATATTCAATATATTGGTCATCTTAAATACTGCTCGTAGTAAACTCTGGGTTGTTGTTTTCAAGAACATTGCAGCTATAGTGTAATTTGGTGATAAAAAGAGTAGATTTTGTGATCTATAAATAGTTTCATTTGCATTCTTTGACCAAGAAAATATAAGTTTAGACCCCACGACCATGACGATAAAGCAATGGGAGCTAAAGATGTTGACCATAGTTGATTTTACCGGATGTCTTTATTTGCGAAAATTGGGATCATAGTATAATTTGCTAAGGGAAGAATTGGTCTTAGAGGTTCAAAAATAGTTTCATTGAATTCTTTGTCCAAGAAAACATAGGTGTTCGCACCAAGATCATGTTGCTAGGGCAATTAGAAGTGGAGATATTGACGAAAGTAAGATTAGGTGGCGGCCGTTTTAAATATGGCTGCCAATAGCAGTGAAATCCAACTTTTTCTCTTTCAGCGTCAACAATATTATTTTTAGGAAAATTCTGAAGAATGTGATACCACTCTAGAGGATCTACAGCTAAACTATTAATGTATTTCCTTATTATTACAATATTTCTGATAGTTTATTCAAATATGCAAATTATCTCATTAAATATGTATGGTACAAAAATGTCCCAAGCAGAAATGGATTCAACACAAAAAATACGCCAGGATCAGTTGAGAGAAGTTTGGTAGTGATGATTATCAAATTGTTATAGCATTTGCTCTCTCTAATAGTTTCTCAGCCGAGGCTAGTTTAATTACTTTCAGGTGTAAAGTCCCAAAATCCGAAAATTTGTCCAAAAATGTTGCTGGAGCCAGGTTTGGTGAGATGCTGAACGTGCAAGAGCCGTGGCCAAAACCTGGTCTGTCCCTAAATGTAACAAGAAATATTTTAGATTGTAACCAATCTAATTACTCCTCGCGCATTATTTTCCCCTGTAGCCTATTCCTCCAAGCTGCTGTGTAATTCATGAAAGCGGATCGGATAACTG
>Ga0209679_1001528_pt1 | contig 10056 bp, 6 predicted proteins | sample WorMetHEROISLAND_4_FD_187408 | JGI IMG/M metagenome (GOLD analysis project Ga0209679, IMG submission 187408) | Marine gutless worms symbiont microbial communities from Max Planck institute for Marine Microbiology, Germany - Olavius sp. 2 HERON... ...
CCGGTTATCGGTCGTTGTCGCAGTCGCCCGGAAACAGTTTCTTCGAGCTGGGCGTGGTCGAAACCCCCAGATTTGCCGTTGGAATTTCGATTCTGTCTGTCATTACTTCCAGAGATATGTAGTATATATAATCACATGGCTGCTCCGCCAGAGAAGTTGTCAACTTACGTTGGTGGCTCCTTTGCCGTATATCACTCTGGAAGAACTTACATGTCTAACTTAGAAGTTCTGTGCTTTGCGTAGCATTTTAAAAGGTCATTTAAAAACTTTCCTGCTTGCACAGCACAACGACGTCATTAGCCCATCAGAAACTTCGGTGCCTCTGCGTTACTGTTGAATTGAATTGAGTTGAAATTGAATGGATCTGCAACAGAAGTGGGCACTGAATTTGCAGGACCAGAAAATGACGGACCATGGATGCATCAAAGGTTGCAAATAATGACATTGTTTGAACGAACGTAACGAGTACAGTTACACAGATGTAATGTTGAGTCGAGTTCAGTTGTCGACATCAACGCCTTGAACGCCGGAATGCGGTGACTGCGGAACTGCAGCAGTAGAGTTCTGTGTGTGTTCATGTGACATGACGGACATATCGACACTTTCTTGCCGTATTATATTTTCTTTCTCTACGATTTAATGCATTACTAGACTCCACCACTATGCTTACCAACGCGCACAGAAACACTGCATTATAAATAACTTAATTCGTTAGACGTAAATGATTTGTCATGGTTTATGACTTTTTGCAGGCCAATACGTCGTCTTTTGGGCACAAGCGTTCGTTGTCGTGTTAGGATAATCGTTTTTATTATCCATTTTTCCTATCTATTTTTCGGCATGACTGCACACTGTTTGGTATGAATTTGTTGTTGGATGAAAGATTACTTACATAGCAGCATGCAAAATGATTTGGTCTTGTATGTTCCAGCCCTGCGATTTGGTCCGTCATTTTTTTTAATTTCCAAGTCCTGCATTTTCAGTCGCTGGCCCCCAGAAGCGACGGCGGTGACGTGGCAATTAGATGGCGGACGCCGTAACGGTTGCTGCTGCTGCTGCTGCTGTTTCTGCTCTCCATTGTTCAACGGATTCAGTGATGATATCGGATGACCGATCACGTTACAGCCGGTGTTGAGCCTCGTTTCCGTATCCGCAGTGGCGCCGCCTGTCGTACGACGCCTGTACTAATACTGAATCGACTGCCGGTGCGCGTCAGTGATGCGCAGACTTAACCGTTTAAACAATACAGACGTGTTGCACAAATGTTTAGCCGCCGTCGACCGTCCGTGGCTCAAACATTTGTGCAACATTTTTATTACTTTTGCCACCGCTTAGCGAGCGAAGGTATTGTGACGCTCGGCGTCACGTTGTCACGCTGTGTGTGTCCGCCGCATTAGTCTCGGCGGCGAAGGTAACGCGCTGTGTCCAATACTCTCTAGTTTTATACGTAACCACGCTACATTTTCGAACATGCGCGATTTTGATGAAAAATTTTCTGCAAGATTAGTGCAAGATTTTTTTTGCCGCTAAAACATTAAAATATTTTTTATTTCTCTTGCAGACGTGGTTACATGAGCACACGACTACCACAACAGGTGATCTGACATCCTTGCTTTACGGAGTTTAATGAATAAAAGTTCAATAAACCATACAAAGAACCATAGATGTAATAAATGTTTTCTACTTTTTTATTCAGGTCACGTTTTTTATTTTTTAACGTTTTTAAATATTTTTTCCGCGTTTTTTTTTATTTTAAAAACGTTGTCAAAAGCAAAGTATGAGTATGCAAAAATCCAGCGAGAAACACTCTTAGAGGATGCCTCAGCAATGATTTTTATCGATTTTGGTTTGTTACGTAGCCATTACTGCAAAATATCTTACTTACTGCAATTTTTTGGTGGAAATTAAGTTAAGTGTTAAAATTTGACAAGCTACATGACTCAGTAAGCGAAGATAATAGTTGGATTGATGGCAAATTTTGGCAGTTTTTTATCATACGTTAACAAACTTTTTTATATTTTTTCCACGCTTTTTACGTTTTTTAACGTTTTTTTAAAATTTTTATCTGAATGTTTATTAATCTATAAAAAGAACACAGAATCGGCTTTAAATAAAATGAAGTAAGTTATTCTTGCTACATAAGGTACCGGTAAATGGAACAAAATGCTTATTTGATTTTGTATCAACTATAGAAATATTAAAAGCAATAATAATTAATAAAAAAACTCATGAAATTTTCGAGACTTTTTCATCAAGACCCAGACCAAGACCAAGACTTCATTTTTTGTCCTCGAGACGCCTCGAGACCAAAACCATGAACAAATGCAACTGCATTTGTTCAACGTCAGTCAGTTTAAAAAAAACTTTTAACACTTTTAATAAATTTAAATGTTTGCGATCAATCGATAACTTAATCGTCAAAATAAACTCCCGAATTTAGATGTTTATCAAATTAGACAACTCGTGCATCACCAGTCAGTGCAGTTGCGGAAAAGTCATTAGGATTCACCTGCCGATCGCGACCTGCGCCTGCTTGTTTCCAGCGAGCCGCTGGAAAACCAACACGGAAGTGGGCACGCTGGTCTCCAGGACGCGGAGTCGACTGGAGCGTATCGGCGTGATGACGAATCGCACGCGCGCCAACCAACACCTCCCGGAAACCGAGATGTGCGGAATACGGATCCGCCTAACTCGGGGACTCGGATCCGCTGCAATGAGAAGATTCCTTAGACTGTCTATACACTCAGATACATCACCCAGCTCAACTCAGCCTGGCCGCCTCCCTTGGTAGGTAGGCGCAGTGAATGCTGTCGATGGTCACGGTCACCGCCAGTACGGCGAATTCTGTGTTCTGGCTCTATTACCAGAACTGATGATATGCTGGTGTAATCGGTTTTTAAAGGCGCTGGCTATTAACGAAGCAATTACGTGAGTGGAATGCTAGCTCAATTGTGTTTATCCTTGGCCTCTCAAAGCGCCCCGAAAAACAATATGCCTGGATGACACGACAGAAACAAAAAGATAACTTGAAATTGAACGTGACGTTTAAAACTTCCGGAGAGTCAGTCGTTACCTTCACTAAGTAAGTAAGTAGAATAATGCCGCGCGTTATACAAACTTATAAAAAAAAACTAGTTGTCTGTGCCATGGAATATACTTATGAAGTTTATGTGTAATTGAAAACATACGGTTGTTGATGGTTTTTGCTTACAAAAAGATAACTTGAAAGGTAATGCTTGTGTATGTTTGTAAATATAAAGCTTTTTTGTAGTCTGTAGTATGTATGTTGTTTAAAATTTAACATAGTGTAGCTGCCTTTGTTGACAGGTAGTTTAAGAGAATATCGAAGTAAACTGAAGTAAAGTGAAGTGGACTTTATCAGAAAGCACACATGTAGCTGAAAAAGCTGAATATATTATAAATACTCAAAGGCTATAAACATAAACATAAAAGTCAAGAACACATGCAGACAAACTTTAAACAATATAAATTGTGCAAGTTATCTATCTACAACAAAACCGTCATGTAAAGAAACTACAGCTTCCGAAGTTTGTAATAACAGAAACGTCTCTGAATTAGATATTTTATCCTGATAGTGATTTAAAGCATACACCGTGTTGTTAGTCATAAAAACGCCGACGTAGTCGCCGGCGTGGGTAGGGTGATTAACGGCTATGTACCAACGGGTGTGTGCGTGTGTGCGTGTGTCAGCATGATAACACAAAAACCACTGGACGTACCATCACCAAACTTGGCAGATAGATAGTCTGGTCATTCAATGTTTTTGGTGGCGATCCGGATTCTTTCCCGGATCATTTTCCAGGATTCTTTACCATTAGAAGATAAAACGTAAACTGACATTTTGCAGCGTATCTCAGCAAGTTATGAACGGATTTCGACGAAATTTTTCGGAAGTGTGGGGCGTGGCAAAGCCACAATCGATTAGATTTTGGTGGCAATCCGGATCGCGATCCGGAGCCAGGATCCTGATAAGGATCCGTATTTGAGGTCAAAAGGTCAAATGTCAAGGTCGGTGTGAGTTTGTACTCTTGCGAGTGCCAGTCTTCTAGGTATCACTGGCCTTGTTCCTTGTACCTCGACACTCCCTAAGGACAAACCGCGATCTTATGACTGGTCTTGCGACTCTTGGCCTCGAATGCACAAGTCCACAGCTTTCGAACTGGTACCCTGACGGTTTCGATCGCGAACTGACAGCGGATTATTTGAGGACGCTTTTCCGTCTGCGGTCTGTTAACGGAATCGCAGTTTGTCCGGGAATGGAATTTTTACGATCCGCACACATCTGTTCCACATGGAGGACGAAGATGTCAGTCGCAGGCGCCTACGTGGGTGGTCTGGCGCGGATCGATCAGGTGCCTAGCCGTCCAGCCGTCCAGGAGGCGTCATTGTTCAGCTTCAATGTTGAATCAGACGACGATATAGTGTGTAGCACGTTTCCGGGCAAAGTTGCGTGACGTATTCTGAAACTTTCAATCCGACGTTGATCCGCATTCCGCAATGCTGCCACGGATCCGCGGACAGATGCGCGACCGCATAGTTTCGAATCAAGTTACTGATCCGCTAATAGACTGCACTGAGCTGGATGTGCTACTGATGTTGTTATCCCTGGAGCTACGTCGCCGTAACGTCGGGTCCACGGACCATTAAGAGGTGACGCAAAGGCCAGATTCGGACATTGCGGGACCCCAGTTTATGGTGACACAACCAATACAGAACTTTTCGGAATCGAAGATTGGATATTATGGTGTTGTGATGGAGAAGTGCATGTACAACAGTCTTGAAAAGGAAGTGACTCACCGATGCACAACAGCAGTAATAATAGTAATAGACATGACTTCGTTTATGGTGCTGTCATCATAGCACAGCATTACCAGAGTTTATCATCATCATCGCCATCATCATCATCATCATCATCATCATAATGGTTTTGTGTCCACTTACAAATAGGACAGCAGACATTACACTTAAAAGAAATGACATTTAGCAACAGCTGTAGTCTGTAGAATTGTGTAAATAAAATGTTCTTAAAAGTTTCTTAAAACGTGCTTAAAACGTGCTTGTCTTTGAGCACGCTCGCCGAACTTGGACCGTAGTCTCGGAGTGGCATTTGTAGTTTCAGCCGATGTACACAGATATGATGCTATACTGTCACGCACAGCAGACAGAAGACTGTTCCATGCAGTGTGCCCATGGATCGTGAAACTTCGCCGTTCGGATGGTGACAACACCCTAGGGAATTGGATACATCCGATGTTTGCCATATAGCCATAGACACGCATAGCTGTGGGGCGAAAGAGCAGGACCAGGAAAATGACGGATCAAATCGCAGGGCTGGACAATACAGGACCAAATCATTTTGCATTTTTGGAACTCTTTGCCTCAGTCCGTCGTGGCAGATGACTCTTCAGCACAATTCAATAGTCGGCTGGTCAGGCATGTGGCTCCGTAGGAGCACAGCTCCTCATCGGTGTGATGTTCCAGTACGGAGCCCTGCCGACTAACTATCCAGATCCAGATCCAGGCATGCAGCTATGTGAGTATTATATCATCCAACAGCAGTCATACCAAACTGTGTGTAGTAATGCCGATAAGAAAGATGGATATTATAAGCAATCATCCTAAAACGACAATAAACGCTTGTGCCCCAAAGCCGACGTATTAGTCTGTAAATGTCATAAATCACGACAGCTCAATTACGTCTAACGAATTAAATTATTTATCACGCACTTTTTCTATGCTCGTCGGTAAACATAGTAGTGGAGTCTGGTAGGCTAATCATAATCATAATCGTGAATGTTATAGTGTCCTGTCTACATCAATGAAGACCGACAGTGCATTACAATGTCTATAGTTGCAAAAAAAACGGATGAGTTTTAAGAGCTTTGCGAAAAGCCGGAGCAGAATGAAGGTTTCTGATGTGGTGAGCGGAAGGGAGGAACTGGTTCCAAATAGTTGGACCGCAGACTGAGAAGGCGCGTTTCCCGAACTGCATGGGTCCGCGTCCGCACAACAAAAGCTGCGTTAGTAGTGGAGGAACGGAGCTGGCTACGTCCGGATTATGCGGTGTTGAATTGCACGAATTGAATTGGTAATGTATTAAAATAGGTAAACTGGTAGAATAAAAAATAATACAGCAAAAAGTGACGATATGTCCGTCATATTACATGAACACAAGATATGCAGAATCGCTTGTGCGCTTCCGGCGTTGATGTCGACAACTGAACTCGACTCGACGTCACCTCTGCAGTGCGTAACTCTACTCGTCAGTCAAACAGTGTCGTTATTTGCAACCTTTGATGTGCCCAGGTCCGTCATTTTCAGGTTCTGTATTTCCCAGCTGTTGTTATATATTTTGTGTTCCGGCATTTTCTGGTCCTGCAAATTCAGCGTACCCAGAGCTGCACATCTTCAAATCGGTAGTCCTGAGGACTGGAATCCGCAAGCGAATCAATCCGTAGCCCGCACACCTATGACGCAGAATGGCAGAACTTCGCTGGTTCCTATGCATTCCTTTGTCCTAATACAAACCCGGATGTGATCCATTCCACCACGCAAGAAGCACGTGCGCTGGCATTCGATGTTAAGTTCAAGTTACGTCATCGCCCACAGGAATAAAACATTGACTAGAGGCCAGGCACTCAGAAGAGTGCAAACTCACGCCGACATTGACATTTGACCTGTTGACCTCAGGTAAATGTAAATGTTATGTGACAGTAAAATTACGTTCACTGCGGCGCCCTCCTGGCAGTTATACTGCGATATACTGAGGTCTACAATCGGCATCGGCTGGAAGTCTTAGCCTTCTAAGCTCCTGCACGCATGATAAAAGCCGCCAGTGGTGTAGTCACGCGATAACGATATTAGCAACTTTCACTTAAAATATGTGCAACGTAAACATAGAAACTATAGCGACATAGGCATATAATTCGAGTAAGTTAAAACAGCTCAGAATATAGAACGTACAGGGAGGTACAAAAAGTAAGCCACCATTGCAAGTTTTTGTCATAACTGCAACAAATATTGACCGATTTTCAAATTCTTTCATTGATACACAGCTATACCCAGCTATAAATTTGTAATAAAAATAATGTGAAAATCCCGCCACATCTCAATTGCGTTGCTACATTATACCTTGTCAGATATCATTGTCAGTTTATGAATACTAATGTTTACAAAGTAGTGTAGAGACACGTGTAAGGTGTGGTGACGTCTCTTTAATGAACGCTGTATTGCAAATTTACCGCTAAAACTGAAAGCAAAAGACTTTTGAAAATTGGTCAATATTTGATGGAGTCATGAAATTACGAATCACAGTGCATTAGTTTTTATGGATATGTACACTGTAGGTCCTACGTGTCCACTGAAGATTGTTCACTGTCAGAGATTAGCTGAAAAGTGCGACTAACCTTGCATGCCTACATTCCGGATTCGTCTACTATTTTAGGAATATAGGCGGACCTTAACAGGACTTTGGGATTTAAGTCTCTTTCCCAGATTTTGAGTGTCTGATAGTCGTAAGTCTAAGTATATTTTGCCATGTTTTTCGAAGTATTGGAGGTCAAGATTGTAACTTTAGACTCAATACTGCTTTTGGTATATGCTATGAAACGATGAAAGCCCGCTGTTAGTTAAGATGGATCGACAGTTTTAATTTTATGATTTCAATTTTTTCTACGAATTTTAGCAAGTAAAAACTAATTATTAACCATATGGCTCGAGCTCAGAAATAATGCAACAAAAGCTAGCCAGCCTACCTTACTGCAGTTATGTCGTTAACTTTGTCGACTATCTAGTATCAAAGCCTTAACGTCGTTAAGGCTTTGATGACGGTGACAGCCTATAACTGCTCCGAAAATACGTAGGCTACATACTAGATAGTCGACAAAATGTGCTCTAGTGATGTGCGGATATTAATTTTTAGCCGAATTCTAATGCATTTTCACGCCATAATTTACGAATTTTCGCTCCGTGTGCCTGCTGCATCATTAGACGGTCCTAAAGTCGTTGTCAGTTGAGTAAGTAAAATTCACATCATTGATAGAGAAAAGGGAAGCATTTGCGTTCGATGATCGCGGACTTTACATAAAACTAATAAAAGCTATAATTTCGAAGTTCGGCTGCCAAAAGTGTTACAAATTTTTAGTAGTCGCCGACTAACTGCCGTTGGGTAACCAATATAGTTCTTTTAGTGGCAAAACTGGTCATTTTCAGCTATAATATGCGTCATCTATTATATGTCATCTATTTTATTTGTCTGAGTTTAAAGTTTATGTTATCATTGCATGTTAGTTTTGTTTTAATTTTCTTTTTAATACCCTTAGATGTAAAGATCCCAAGGGTTAAAAGCTAAAGTTTAAAAAGTTTAACGTTTCTTTTTTATTTTCTTTTTTACTTTTTTATCAATAATTTACAAGTATGTGCATGTTTTGTATTGTGAATATTATATGCATCCTATTTGTGCAGTGTTAGTGACAATGGTCCTTCTGCTTCAAATATTCAATATTCAGTATTCAATCGTCGCTGGTCGGCTTATTTGCGATGTTCTGATGGATGCTGAACATCGCGGCGCCGCTGTGGGCGTGGTCAATGATGCTCTGGTTCACCGTGATAGGTCGATGATGCGGCGGCGCGGCGGCTTCAGCAACGGGTCGACGAGCGACTCCCCGCCGCCCATGCCGACGCCTCGGCGCCCTGCCATATGACGATGGATTTCCCGGCTCTGAACTGGATCATTTGATGGTCGTCATCAGAGACGAGGAGTCTGTTGTCGAGTAACGTCATCCGCCCACTGATCTATCCCAGACTGTCGTGTTTGTGCTGGACAACCAGAAAGCTGAGGTAACGCGATTTTGTCATCATCATCATCATCATCATCATCATCAATACTTAAAATGTAATGAGACTTAGGGGAAGGCAGTTTCTCTCAAGGCCTCACCTCTCCATTTGAAAGTTCACCTTACATGGAAAAGACTCAAATGTAACGTAATGTAATGGAAAAAGGATGTTGTTTTAGGTGACACCATGTTAGGCCACTTACATTTTCTGTCTGCATATCTGCTTCTAGCCCACAATTTTTCGTTTCTGACAATCATTGTCAGAATCGAAAATTATGTGATCTAGAAGCAGATATGCAGAACGTGACAGATGTGTCGCTAAGTTATCAGTCAAAGGTAAACCTAAACAAAAGAGTCTTTAGGCGTTGAGTGTAAAGTCGACAGTGTGGCGGCGTCACAAACAGCAGAATGATGGCAGCAGCATTCCAAGTCGGTGCGATGTCGCAGTGACCGGAAAAGTGCGGTTTATTCGCAACTTTATAATCATCACAATCATGTCGCACATGAACAGCAGAAATGAAAAAAAATATATATACTTAGTTACGAGAGAACAACACTGCCACAACAATTTACAAAAGATATTGTCGTACAATCTATATTGGAGTAAGAATTCACTTGCTGTATTATACGCCGGGTTAGGGTATCATTAGGTAGCTCAAAGTTAAATTCACGCTGACAGTATTTTTTATTATTCATATCTTTGGTTTTTTAAAAAAAGCTTCATGAAAAAGCGATTAACCACGAAATGGAAATAGGTGGTACGACCGTTCTCTGTCACAACTGTCTGAGTACCTGAGTTAATGTTGGCTAAATGCTTCCGGTTCCTTCAGAAGGCTGTCTACAGTGTGGACAATACATATTTTGACTGTGTGTAGAAGCAGTGTGTATAATAATATTTGCAACATGCTGATTAAAAACAAGCCCATTATCCACAGTAACATCTAAATCTTTAGTACTCACAGACCACTGCAATGGCATATTACAAAGGAAGTAGGGACAGTCATTGCTGGGTAGCTGGGAGCGTGCAGAGATACGATGAGAAACGCATTTTCAGCTGCCACACATTAGCCCATTCAAAAATGCTGTCTAGTGCCTTAACAAGTGAGCCCCAACGTAAAAGGAGCTGTAAAATTTAGCGTCATCAGCATACAGTTTAATTGAACAATTTAACAAAAAATAGTGAGTCAGTAATGTCGCTAAT
>Ga0209679_1001529_pt1 | contig 10049 bp, 7 predicted proteins | sample WorMetHEROISLAND_4_FD_187408 | JGI IMG/M metagenome (GOLD analysis project Ga0209679, IMG submission 187408) | Marine gutless worms symbiont microbial communities from Max Planck institute for Marine Microbiology, Germany - Olavius sp. 2 HERON... ...
AGTACTGGTACACTATTATGGCAGATAAAGTAACCTGATTTTGGTGAATAGGTAAGCTTGATCGTGTGATAAAGAGGTTATCACATGGCTGTTTTCATATCGGCCCTATATCGAACCTTTAGTCGATAACTACCCTCGGCTACACCTTGGGCAGCTATCGACACTCAGGCTTGATATATGGGCTGATGTAAAAACAGCCGTGTAATAACCTTTACATAAATTCCTGTAACAGTAATATCCACTCTAGATACCTGTCTAATACGTCCATAGCCACGCATGACGAGGTATCGTTCAATGGCTTGTACAAGAGCAAGTGGATCTATCTTGACTGGACCACCATGCCACTGCTTTAGATTGGTGCACGATGCATGTCGCTGCAGGTTACACTACAAACATTCACAGACATAGTTTCACCACCGCTGTAAGCCATTTAACGAGACGAGTGACATCTGTGAACGATTAGCATTTCCAGAACATCTTGAGAGATGAGAACAAACGGTTCACACACAAATACTAGAGATAACAGCCAGACAGGCTGACCAACTGACCTTAAGCTGATGAGTGTCAAAGAACTTCAGTGCATTGGAGCTGCGTCCTGATGCACCAGAACCACCAGGAAGGTCATGAACTTTCACCTGAAACTGCACAGCACACCACCAATTCACATTACCAGTATTAGAAGTCACAGCATTAGCAGTGTACAAGCAACTTCAGGTAGCCAAGTATTTATGTACTCAGTAAAACTTACACGTATACATGCTACTGAAGTGGGAAGAAATGTCGCTGGTTGGGTATTCAACAATAATCGTGCACAAGCTAACAGAAATACAAAACCAAAACTATCAATTAGAAGAACTGTTTACTGACCTGTTCCAGATGATGAAAGCAGCTGATGAGTTTAGTGACGAGTGACGAGAAAGGTTGTACGTTACAAGACGCAGTGTCAAGTGAAGTCTTAGACTCATCAGCCTAAACAAATATGCACACAGACATACAGTGCAAAAGCCAAGCCGCTTAGCCACTCACAGATACAGCCAACGTCCCTCGATCAATAACAGTTGATCACAGACCATTGACGAACAATTCTGAAATGGTTGACTACGTGGTTGCAGCATCATTCACGAAGGCAGTCCAGACATATAATAAATAAAAATTAACTTACAGAGCAGCATAACATAGTTACTACATAACATAGTTACTACTAGTAACTGTTATGCTGCTCTATAAATTTATTTTTACTTATTATTTGTCTGGAGTGCCTTCCTGCCTTGCTGAATGATGCTGCAACCACGTGGCCAACTGCATCCACTACCCATGAGTACCATACAGTGCACTACTGCTGACAAGTAATAAAATTATGTCAGCTGGCAGCTGACTACCCAGCCATGCAGTCTCAGGTTTTATAGTAACACTACTGTCAAATCAAGTTTCTTACATGTTTCGGCTGGTGGGGGACAGTTCACTAGTCCGAAGGGTCACTGGTCTAAAGGGTCACAGGTTTAGGGTTGGGGATAGGGTTAGTGCATGCTGTGATTGCCTTGCCTGACTGAGTCACTGCTTACATCTGTCATGTGTTAATGTTCAACTGATCGTTACACACGCCGTAAATGTCGGACCAGTGACCCTTCGGACTACTGACTTGTAGCCGGCTGGTGCACACTGTGACTGGTTTAATGTTCTAGTCAAAAACAGAAGCAGACGTATGAAGACAACCGAGTCAACTTACTGGTAAGCTGAGAAATATGCGCAGGAACTTGCGAAGTCGATTGTCTCGCAGCGTGACGTCGCTAGTGGTCAAGTACGACATCAGTGCAGTGACAAGGCCGCTATGGATGAACTCAAACGGTGACATGTCAGTGTCGCTCACAATAGTAGCAACATGCTTCAGACTTGCAGTGTCCTCACTCGACTAGCATCGTCAACAACACACACGCACACTGTTTTAAACAGCCATTTTCCAGGTTAGCTGGTTCCCCTTGATTCTCTGCCTCCACTGATCCTTATCCTGAGCATCTTCATGGGACAGGCCAAAACTCTCCACATTCCCTCTGACACAATCCCATCAGGTCCCCTCTGTCTAGTTCCATCAATCTCCATCGTCACAGGACACCCACCGTCCTCATCTATAATATAATTGAAAGTTGCCTTAGCGTCTGTCACCTATCTCCTCTGAAACGGCGCGACGTATGGCAGCAAAATTTTGCACGCAGACGTGCGCCGTGTCTGTGTAACATATGGGCTGGGTCTTATGTCAATAGGGGTCACCATTGGCAAGAAAATTAAAATTTTAAAACACTCCATTGCTTGCGTTCGCACTTTTGCTGTGGTGGATATATATAGACTTAGACGTTGGCCGAGTCAACTCTCACTGCAGCGCCGGGCCGCTGCTGGGCAGGGCGGTCGGACAGCTGGCGTGCGACAGAGGCCCGAAGAGCCGAAAGTAGGCCGAGGCCCGAAGGGCGGCCGAGGCGCAAAGGTCCGAGTTAGAGGCCCGAAGAATATCTGAAACTATTACTTGTGCATCAATGCTTATATTCATTTTCCAGTCTCACAGATGGTAGAAAGACTTGTTACCTGGACTCAGGATAAGAGAATACAGTGCACACACAATGATTATCACAGATAGATGAGCTAGCTACATTTAGAGCTGACATCACAGTCTCCGCATCAGACAGCTCACTATGAATACGTACTAACATCAAACATTTACTTCATCTTTCTAACAGCAACATGAACTTCCACAAAAATTTTAACTCTTATGCAGATAAATAAAATAAAATACTTCTAATAACTTATAATCCTTCAGTTCTTTGACACTGTTGGTTGGGTGACAAGAAGGGGAAACACCGAAACAGCCTGCAAAATCTGTCTCCAACAATTCCGAGAAGTTCAGTTTTGGTGCACCCGGCCTAACCTGGGCCGCATCTCGCACTTTTTTCCGATGAGAATCTTGTTTCTACGGCTTGGGAGTTCTCGCGAAAGTGTGAGATACTGAGATGTGAGAATTCTACTGTAAACACTTTTTGCAGAGCAAGCCAGCAAACCACTGAAGACTCTGTGGCTTAATTCACATAATGCCATGCCCACAGTGGGGCGTGTGAGTGTTGTTTCCAGCATGTGAAGTGGTCGGCTCGACAAAATATATGTAATATCTGTCTGCTCTTACTCATTATTTGTCATTAACGGCATCGACGTCGCCATTTTGTGGGCAGGGCTAGCAAAACGTAGCAAACAAATCTCGTAGCAGCTCGTGACTTCTACGATGCGAGACGAACATTCTACGCTAGCAGCTATGAGAATCGCGTAGAAAAAAAGTGCGAGACATACCTCTGAAGTAGCTCTAGAAAAACAAAAATCAAAACTACTAGCAGTAGTAATGCCAATGACTTACTGTGGCTGGGCTGTTAAGTGCTGACAGAGCTGTACAGAGTTTGCTGAGGTTTGTCATAGCAAGATGGCTAGCACCTGGACTATCTTGACCATAGTACTTCTCGCAGAACTTGGACGCTGTCAACATCACCACAACACCAACATAGTCTAATGCCTCATCCCACTTTGTGCCATGAAACATTTAACTCTTGTTTGACGGCCCTCAATCCATGACATCCCGGACGAGGGGGGTACTAGATTCATCAAAGAAATCACTCACTAACTGTCACCAACATCACTATCATTACCGTTTATTAATCCGATAACTCCCAGACAACTAATCTGGCAGTCAAAAGATTAATATTTTGTCGGTTTGGGCACTGGGCAGCCAACATCACACTCACTACAGGCTATGCAGAATAGCCTCATACATTTATTGAATACTTCCCCGCAAGTAATACCTGGCCTGCTTCCGCGTTTAATGCTCTTTACAGAGCATAGCAAAACACAATAAAACAACGAGCTTATGACAGCAGATTCTAAAAAAAATCAACAAACATAGTAACCTTGTTCTGATATCCACTGCTTGATTTTCTCGCGGTTGTCGACAAAAGTGGCACTGGAGCATGACGGTGGAGGTGGAAGATGATGCTGATGACCCATCATTGCTTCATGGTACAACATCTGAGACAGGCCCATCTGAGGTGGCTACACACATAACAAGCATAGCATTGCAGTTACATCATATTATAATGAAGCCTCATATGCATGCGTCTGTTACTTTTCATCCTATGGTTAACGGAGGGTCAAATGCTCGCTGTTCTAGTTAGTGCTCAACCTCCCATCAAGGCAGTTTCTTCAGCTACTTACAGCACAGTGCATAACATATCGACATTGCCATTCCGGTGCTGGGACAAACTGGTGCCACTATTATGACACTGGACTTCTGGTGGCATAACAATATCAAACTTACGCAAAATAGTTGTTAATCTCCATACTGCACTGTTCCTTAGCTCTCACAATGAAGCAAGTATTTATTGGTATGGTTGTGCCTGTGTGGAAAAATTAAATAAATGAACATTTACTTTGGTTATCTAACATGAGCACAGCACGCTGATCTGTTTTTAAGAAAGTTATTAATAATGACACATTAATATTCAATTAGAGTGAACAGCATATTGCACGGGCTGCAAACAAGTGGAAAGCTACTACATTTACAAGGCTAAGAATGACATCTATGAAAGGGTACGGCTAGTCAAGGGCAGCAAGAAAAATCTTGGCATTTGGTGTGAAATTTTACAGACATCAGACCCTGATGTTATTCATTTTTGGTTGTGCTTATTTTCTGCACTCCTTCGCCTACGTAATTATGGTGCTGAAACATCAGTGCTGATTTGACCTGGTGCCGAAACAGCAGTGCCAATAAATCCTACTCTGCTTATAATAACTGCGTGACTGAATGTAGGTCTGATACTGACAGCAGTTACAGTGAGTATACCGAGGTAAGTTGCATTATCTCAGTTATGTATCTTACACTTATAGTGACACATGGCACAATGGCAGCAAATATGTTTAATTCTGCATAGTGACACAAAAGAATGAATAAATATGCGGCACAAAACCGAAGGAAGTTATTCTCTATAGAACCAAGAAAGACCAGAATCAGATGACATAATTACTATGCTCTAATACAACAGGTTGAGAGAAATGATACAATAATGTTTAAAGTAATGTCATGAGAATGACTCGCTAAAAACGGGGTGAAGTATGAAGCATGCATGAAGTGAAGTGACACTACTATTTAATTAGGTACTATGATGCAGTTGGCTGGGCGTCAGGAAGAGCACCCAGACTGTAACAAAATGGCTGCAGCAATCTCCATAGGTCTCCCTGGGGACCTGAGATAACCTGAAGAAACTTTGGAAAAGTTTGAAATGAAAGATGTTGATCATGGAGGTAGGCCAAAAATAATGAGTTAGGAAGTAGCTAACAGGTATCTCAAAAGTCTATATTTAAATAAGATGCAATGGTTCACAGTAAAATGAGAAGCTGAATAAAGCACAGCTAAACTGGCTAACTAGTTTACAAAGAGTGATGTATTTCATTGATAAATCTGATACTGAATCATCCAAGTTTTTTGAAATAATGGCCACACATCAAGTTTGTTTTGTCACGTATGGCAAGCAGGAAGACAATATAAACTCACCGTATGTGGAGTAGGACGTTCAGGTCCAGTAGAGCTTGCTCGACCCCAACGTGATGGATGAAATCCTGCCAAGAACGACGACTTTCCACCAGAACTCCATTTACCACGTGGTGGCGGCGGCGTCAACTCGGTAGCCATGCTACCCCGTCCTAAACTGCTGTAAGGATCAACCAGTGGTGAATACGGCTCCATACTGTCCGACGACGATGATGCCACAGGATCCGACTTACTGGATTTGCGGCCTCCTCTCTTTGGCGGTTTCTTGTGCTTCAGCACACTGCTTAGGCGCCTTCAACAAGCAAACATTAATCATGCAACAGCAACTTTCAATGAAAGCACTTGTGGATAGGTGCCAGAAATAAATAGAAAGTATAACTCAGACATGAGATGTCGAGTACTGTATGCCTCCGCCTATACAGTGATGGTTCCAGCATATCTTATTATCGTGTTAAATATGTTTCATAATGCACACATGGATGCACGGACAGACGCATTCACGTATGAACAGGACAAAACCATTATGCCTCCGGCCGCACTATGTTGGGTGGAGGGATAATAATAAGCTAATTGCTTAATCCAGTAATCATACACATTACCTTAACTTCAACTGGCATTCTTAAGTCCCCTTTCACCGCCTTCTTGGTAATAACAGGAAAATGATATCTTTTTCAAAGCTGGTCAATGAATGACTAGTTAATTTATTTCATGGCTGTAACGGCATCTGTACATGATAATTTAAAAAGTTAACATTTTTACCACACAAGGCATGTAGTGCAAAGCAAGGTATTGCTATCGTAGGTCATCCATCTGTCTGGAATGTCAAGGTACTGTGCGCATATAGACTGGACTAGTTCAAAACTAATTATACAAATAATTAGCTTAAGGTCTTCGCAACTCGGAACCACAACATCGGCAATCTAGTTCAATTATACAGAGGCACAAACGATATTTACAGACGAAGCAGGCTTACATGCGAGGCGATGATGCAGATGGTGCAACTGTGCAACTTTGTCTGCTGCCATCAGGAAGGCCTGCAGCAGCACTTGGAACAGCTGTTTCAGCCGGATGTTTATCAGCCGTCGCTGCATTGGCAGAAGAGACATCAGCTCCAGCAGCTGCCGGAGTGACATCACCAGCTGTTGCAGCAGCTGAAGCCGTCGTCTCAGTCTTCTTCGCTGATAAGTCAATCACATCAGGTTCGCACAACTTCTTCACCTGATGCATCACTCCTGCACACATACAATCAATTACTTTCAATTCCGTAAGTAACTGTAACTGTGATCAATTACAACCTATAGAACACTGTATCACAACAATTATTATTATTATTATTATTAAGTACATTTATATAGCGCAAGTTCGCAGAAAAAACGCTGCAAATGCACTAGAGTTCACAGTCGCATGTCAAACAGAAACAATGCCATTGTATCAGCTATAAAACCCCATCATAGGCACAGATAAAAATACCAAGTAACGACTAACGTGTAAATGTGAATAACAAAAAATAAACACACTACATTCACAACAATGCAGCTATTTTTGAATGCAAAAGCCAGCAATCAGTCAGCACTGGAAAATAATTCGGACGGCTTCACAACGATGCGCTTGTACTCGTCATGCTGCACTTTGCTACCCGGATAAGTTTCTCCAGCTAGCAACATGTATTATCTGCTCAAAAAGACAACAAAAACAATACAAACCTTCACGACAGAAATAGACACCAAACACATCGGGAAGTTTCTCCATCAGAATGTTTGCCATCTGGATACTTGCAACAACGATCTTCAGATCTGGCGAAGCCATCATTGCCGCAACATGGCTGACAACACACAAGCACACAGTGCTTTAATCACTTAGTGGGCATATAACTGCCAGCGGCAATGGACAATTATACAGAACTATACAGCAACATGGTGATTAGTCATTGACTGTTGTTACATATGGCACAGCAACACTGGGGCTGGGCAGGTAGTCACTCCGCCCATATCCTCCTCCCTGCACCAATGTAAACTACCACCCATCAAAGGTCAATGTAGCAACTTTACATTATCCATGACACAGACTTCACTCTGTCGTTATTAATCAAGGGATTGGAACTGTAATTCCCGCTGCATTGAAAATCATCTCATAAATTTCACTGAACCAGCCATTAGGGTCAATGCCCACTATTATATCATAAGACACAGTGGCTACCTGGACACGTTGGACGAAGTAAGAACAGACTGTAGTAGGTCAGCGCTGGCATAGTAGATCATTCTCATGATTGCCTGGAGGCACTTGTGACGGACAGACAGACCTGCCTGCTCATGTACAATACAAACAGTGTTCATTAGTCCACCAATAAATGCTTGCTTACTGCTCGCTGATAATATTCGCAAACAGCAATATCCAGAAAAGGAATACACCTGCTCACAATACAAGCAAAACCGAACAAACACAAGGATAATACAAACTTCGGTTTTAACCAGTTCTCAACATGAAGGCATCATGTTTATGGCACAATCAGTAACAATGGATTACTGCATTCTGATGCAAAAAGGTCAATTCCTGCTACATGCAAATTACAGAACAGTTACATAAAACATTACATAATATCGTGCATCATTATCGAATTGCGCAATGTTCTGAGTATATCTGTAATCTAAACAAACAAATTTTTCTAAAAGAAGTTCAAAGCTGGCAGTTCTGTGGGATGGATCGCAAATGTACAGTATAAAAAAATTGTTGGAAAATACATCTTGACACTGGTATTGTACGAAGTTCCCTATCATTGCAATGCAATATTACATCAGTACTTTAACACTGTTCAATGTTCAATCAATCAAAGCAATCAAAACACAATTATATAGTGCCATGTGTCACAAGTGAATCAGACGTGCATATAATAGAGGCATGTGGCCTTTAAAAACACCACCCTAGCAATCCCTAAAAATTTCACTCTACACCTTTTGGACATCACTCATCAGTTAGTCAAGTAGACATGGAAAATAACCACTAAACAGTAGTGTATATGCTACTATGCACTATGCAATATGAATATGCATCATCCATTAAGCACAGCAATCACCATAACTGATGGACTTCAACTAACCAAACTGTAATGACTAGTTGCAATAACATTTAAATTCCCATCATTAACTATTTCACAAGTCACTGACAAACAGCAGACAGCAACTGACCGCTGAGCTGTAAACCTCGTACAGAACACCGAACAAAGTCTTTATGAATGCCGATGCCAAGTTTGTGTCTTCGTGCAGAATATCTTCCCTCGAGTCACTCTTCGTCATTGATACTTTGACCACTGTCACCACAACATCAATCACATAAAGTGGTAGAAAGAACATTAACTTCAGTGCTGCAGAAAAATTTCAGTTACCTGGTTAATCTTAACATAAAACCAAACAATAACGAGAATTTCACTTTAAGGAATACATTAATCATTAAACATTTTTAACTGAATAACTATTTCTTGTATAGTTAATTGTCGATTACACACAATTTTTTACCCATCTATACGTCCAAAAAACCTTTCTGCGCTTATCCTAGCTAATTACAAGCAAGATTACTTCCTCACTGGCATTCTCAGTGCAGCTTCAGCAGCAGCCGTACATTAGAATGACAGCAATCTGGTGGTGATCTGGATCAGGATCCGCATCCACGGTTCCTGGATCTGGATCCAAAAACCCTGGATGAAGATCCTTATCTGGGCAAGTTCCAGAATCCCAGATGCATGACCATTACATTATGCTACACATCGTGTCAGAATGCACAGTACTAGATGACTAGATGCTGCAGCAAACGCCACTTTGAAAAGGAGGATCCTATCAATTCACTGTCTGAAAAACCCTCGGAAGTAGAGGTAGGACGGGTACCCGGCGACTACCCGGTTCCGGCCGGGTATTGCACTACCCGGCATTACCCGGACCCAGCCGGATATTACTTTAAAATGTGGCCGGATCCGGGTATTTGTCACGATTTTTGTGCCTCTCAACTATACGTAACGTAGTGAAATGCAAAGCGGGAATTTGTCTTGCAATCGCCTTTGATGCACGACACTGTGGCGTCACGCGTAACCGATAATTGCCCACTTGTTGCTTCGCGGGGGACGGGAGATGGCAATCTACCGCGGGACAGTTTAATCAGTCAGCTGACACGGCATATAGCGATGTACTTATTGACAAATGAAGCGATTACGCAACGTGATTCGTGACTACGTTGTTTCTCTTGCAGTGTCTACTGCCCTTTGACCTCTGTCTATGTATATACAACCGGATCGCACTATATAATCCAGTAATCGTCGCCTGCTGGTTTCATTGCAAAGTTATTTTGCACTTATAGTCAGTCAGTTACTGTTATGGCTCGCTCAAGTCCCATATGGACGTTTTATTCCGTAGAAAATAACGATGATGACAAAGCAAAGTGTAAGCTTTGCCTTATTATCATCTTTTTACATGGTAAGACAAAAAGAAATGTA
>Ga0209679_1001530_pt1 | contig 10046 bp, 8 predicted proteins | sample WorMetHEROISLAND_4_FD_187408 | JGI IMG/M metagenome (GOLD analysis project Ga0209679, IMG submission 187408) | Marine gutless worms symbiont microbial communities from Max Planck institute for Marine Microbiology, Germany - Olavius sp. 2 HERON... ...
AACTTATAGTCATGTGACCGATGATGTCACTTGTCGCAAATGGTGACTGTTCAAGGAAAGAAACCAACGTAGCGCGCATACCAGTTCGCCTACCGGCTTGTACTTTGAAGTGTTGTCAGTTAATTCAACAACGCGAACTGTCCTCGGAATGTCGGGTATTTGGGGGTAATAGCGCCGCGGAATGTCACAAATTGTGCAGCGGAATTTGGCAAAATTTGCCGCGTAAAAAACGATGGCCCTCAGGATGACTCAGTGTACTCATCCTTGGCCCAGGAATGGACTGTATCTGGGACGAGATATCTCGTCTCTTCCACTGAATGTATTACTTTCTTGTGGCACAAGTTGGGAGTATAATTTAATTTATACTGTTAGTAGAACAGCTGCTACTTTTGATATTTGTTTGACTCACCGATTGGAGTTTCTATGGAGTTACTTCAGGTTAGGTCGGGCGACAGTTTGTGTGGATAAATTAAGTTTTTAGTTGCATCTCATATAGGTAAAACCGCTTGACTGTGTGACAATAAATGCCACACCTCACCAGTGATTTAGCTGAAGTTTATAAACAGACACTGTAAGAAATGTTCAGTTGCCTTTTTATGTTTTTTTTTCATTCATAAATTTTGTATTGCAAAACTTTCGGTGCTTTGCCACTGTTGGTTGGGTGACAGGTCTGGCGTCTGGCCTGTAATATACCTGCTGCTACAATCTTATGACCTGGATTTAATCCACATAAGTAGGCCAGTGAAACAAAAAAATGGATGTGTTTGTGCATGCGTGGGTGCGTGCATGTGCCTGTGTGTGTGTGTGTGTGTGTGTGTGTGTGTGTGTGTGTGTGTGTGTGTGTGTGTGTGTGTGTGTGTGTGTGTGTTTCATTATCTCCGCCAAGTGAACGGAGTGAATGGCAGAGATAGTGGTTTTGTTCAATGTTTGTTGGTGTGTGTGTGTCTGTGTGCAGCGACCGGTCAGTCGGACCAGTTTAAGGCGGTTAAAGCTACTGACTTCAAATTTGACGTGCATGTTTCCAGGGACAGTCCGGATGTGACCCCTTAAAAATTTTTCGAAAAGGGGGCATCAGTAAAAATTCACTTGGTGGAGATATGCACTCTCATGAGCACCTTCTAGTTTAGTTATTTAGCAGTAAGATGTACTCTTGCCATTGTGCAGGAAATGAAGATTATTTCGGGATTCTCCCACCCGCAGAGTCTAAATTTTATCAGCTGACTCTAGACATTGCAGTGTATCTCAGTGGTTGATGTTTCCTGCCGTTGCAGGCTGCCGTTCTATTACGAACTCAAGATAGTATTTGTACTGTGGCTGTTGTCCCCGGCAACCAACGGCTCCAGCATCCTGTATCGGAAGTTTGTTCACCCGCAGCTGTCCAAGAGAGAAAAGGTGAGTTTTGACTTTAATATGCACCATGAAACCTGCGGGGTCCAGACACTCGGGTAATACCCAAAAAACAGTCGGGTTTTTTGGGTAACATCTGTTGAAAAAACCCAGCAAAAAGCCTGCACCAAACTTTATTCAATTTCAGCTTGTCACGCCAGTAATGGTTAAAGATTTCTTGATGTTTACAGCTTCTAACGACCAATATGTAATGAATTTGCGAATTTTTAGATAATCTAAAGTACTGGTGAATCTAAATAAAAGCTTAGCTGATGAGCTATATCAACCAACAAGCTTCGCAACTGCTTGTTGAAATAAATAAAATCCGAAAAACTCATTAAAGCCCAAAACCCAATAAAACCCAAAAAGCCAGTGGGTTGGGTTTTTAAAAACCCAGGTTTTTTAATGGAAACTTACATCAATGATGCATTATGGGACAGAGATGCACGCATCACAATTTGGGGTCAAAGGTCAACGTCACAGTGGAGTAAAGTATGCTGGAAACGGCATTTTCTGGGCTTGTTAACACAATGTTTTAAAAAGTAAGTCAGATTTTCACCATAGTTACACGGATGATGTATTGTGCGACAGAAATGAGTGCATTAAATTTTTGGGGTCAGAAGGTCAGAGTTCAAGGTCACGGTGGAATAACATGCTGGAACCATCACTGCACAGGCGGAGGCATACAGTACTTGACGTCTCGTGTGAAGTTTGACTTTCTAGTTCTTTACTAAAAAGTCATTCATTATTGTGCTCATTGACATATGTTTTGCAGGAAATCGACAACATGATATCAAAGGCCAGTGAGCAGGGCTACTCGGCATTTATGACTCTTGGTAGCAGAGGCATCAGCTATGCCGCCAACATTCTTATATCCACAGCTGTCAAGGTATGATGTCTACACACGTGTTGTCGTGTGCTAGTATTACGGTGTCGAGTAAACTAGGCTTTTATGATCTTTGTCTGGTCTTTTCTGTGTTGTTTTTTGCCGCAAAAATTATTTTCAGGCTTTATCACAAACATGCTATGGTAAGTTGACGCCATAGACTCCGCTGAATAATTCAGTTTTAAGATGACTGCAGAAGCAGGAGTGTGATGAAGATAGGTCTCGAACGGCTGTTGAGAGTTGAGTTCCAGGCTGCTGGTCCGGAGACAGCGAAGCTATGTCATCCACATCTTGTATGTCTGTTGTCAGGGTCAGGCAAAGCTGGTCGACCATATGAAGAAGAGTTACAGCGTCGGTGACATCTCGGCTGCAAACGACGCCGACTATGACCGTGGTCGTGACCGCTCTGACGAGAGTGACGATGAGCTTGATAACAGACTCCTAGCTGAACAGTACAACCGTGAGGTGGCCGAGATGGCGGCTGCATCCAGCGGCTCTAACCCGCAACCTGCTCCGTACCAGGGTAAGATATTGTTTTGTCCTTTGCTCGCTGTACTGTCCCAAGAAGTACACCAGATTATCTAGAAATTTGTAATTAAAAATTTGCAAATTCAAAGCTGTTGGCATATAGAAATCTTTAACCGAAGGGCTCCATGCAAGAACCAGTTAATGTGCACGTTTGTCAATTTCGGGAAAACGCATTTAAAGTTTCGTAATGAAATCAGCTAATTAACCTAATTCTGTGCTTATTTATGACAGTACATTAAGTGTATCAGCATACTCAGCTATAGCTACAGATCCTCCTGTACATTTTTTTCTACATTTTGTGATATATTAAATGGAAAATAAGACATACATCACTTAACTGTCATCTGCATGTGCATAAGCGCATGCATCGTTTAGGGAAAAGACGCACGGCCAGCATTATCCGGTTTAATCAACGTGCGATATAAAAAGGATGCAAAACAGTAAAAGGCGGCTACATGCAATTGACTGAAAATATAATAATTACCCAAACAAAGAAATAAATAAACAAACAAACAAACAAACAAAGAAATTTAGCAAATACAATACCCCGGGGGCGGGGTATGGTATTTGCTAAATTTCTTTGTTTGTTTGTTTGTTTATTTATTTCTTTGTTTGTTTCTTTGTCAGCAACATTACGAGAAAACGGCTGGACCAATTTGCATGAAATTTTCAGGGAAGGTGTGGAGTGACCATGAGATGACCTGATTAAATTTTGGGTCAATTCGGTTAAACGGGTCGGTGGGTCAAAGGTCAAGTTGTTTGTTATTTGTTTCGATTGTGGTCTTCTGGCAGTCCCGTGCTGCCACCTAGCGACTGAGAATGTAGTGAAATTGCTGTTTTTGGCCTTTCGGTACGTGGCAGCATGGGGGCGGTGTTTGTTGTGCCTCGCACCACAGCTTGTTTTTTGTGTGAAAACAAATTTATCTGCAATGGCGTGTATGAACCGTGGCTGTTTTTCACCGCTAAGCTTGCGAGTGCAATGTTGCTGCTGTCGCTGGTTTGTAAGATGCGGTAATTGTGTGACTGCACTGCAGGGCCGCTGTATCCGGTACACGAGGTGGAAGAGGTGTCCAACGTTGATGTCAGCAGACCTCGAGGACCACGAACTAGGAAGCCACAGCATACCGACGTATGCTTATCTCAAATAAATAAGTGATGATGATGATGATTTGATTGGTTGGTCCGGTGACAGGAAGGACGTCCGGCATGCAAAAGCCTCCAATTCCAATTCCGATGTGGGACAGGCAGATATAACTGCCCCGTAGGATTAGACCGTGAGTTAGGCCCATCAGCCATCCCCTGAAGTTCCCCGGTTATAACTGGGTGCTATTACGGCTTCTGAGTGAATCAGTGAGATTTCTTTATAAATCTCTCCAGATCCCTGACCGTTGTGTGGTCAATATCTGCCAGGTGTAAATATGATTCCCCCATATTTGTCTCTGTAATGTGAAATCTATCACACTGGCATAGAAAGTGTGAGGCACTCTGTATTGCCACACCACACTGGTTGCGCGATATGTCACTAACCAGTACCATTATGCTTAAATTGCGGTTCAACTGTAGATTTTTCTAAGTTATTAAATCTTCCTAAGATTTTCCTAGGAACTTTCGATCGAAAATGTCGGCCCACCTAATGTAAGTTTCACTGGCTGGCGTGTGTGATGTTCAGGGTGGCCCAAAAAAGTAAGCTGTATACTCTGCTGGATATTTCAACGAATTAGGAACGTTTTTAAAAAAAAATTTCACTGTTACGCTCAGCAGGAAATTTGCAATAAGAAGATCATTACAGATCCCACCACACCTTAATGGCGTCGCTACACTACCTTGTGAAATATTAGTGTCTGAAAACAGCGTACCCTATATGTTGTGGCACTGTTTTCTAAAACATAAATTCACTAGAGACGTGACGTATGGCAGGCAGCAACTGTTGTGACAGTAGCAAGTCACAGTAAAAAGGTTTCATCGACCTTGGCTCCCAGATCGAGGAATATGACATTGGTGTAGCTTAATTTTGACACGTCGTCTGTCACCGTCGCACAGAGCAAAGACAGCGTTTTGCTCCATTGTCGTTCTTTGTTGCAGCAGTCAGTCATTCTGTTAAATTTTTTGGTGTAGCTATCTGATAGCTTTTTATTATTGAACTGAATGAAGATAACATCATCCAGCAACTGTTTTAAGCAGTTGAGTGTGGCATGGCAATTTGCTTCTATCAGTTCTTCACCAGGCGTCTCTTTAAACACTTCAAACCAAGATCACAGTGAAAAAATGATCCGTACGACACCAGGTTGTGCTGTTTAATGTGTTAAACGACGAATTTGTAGTTGGTAATATTGACTTAGTACCAGCTCATTTACCGTGGTCACATTCTCTTCAGCATGCGCACGCCTGGTCTGCGATTACTGTGCTTTCGGTCGATGCAATTTTTGAAAATCAATATTTCACAAGGTAGTGTAGCGACGCCATTAAGGTGTGGTGGGATCTGTAATGATCTTTTTATTGCAAATTTCCTGCTGAGTGTAACAGTGAAAAAAATTTTTAAAATGTTCCTAATTTGTTGAAATATCCAGCAGAGTATATAGCTTAGTTTTTTTGGGCCACCCTGTATGATTGTATGTGATATTGCTGATGTTAGGCGGCACATTACGCGACACTGCCACGCAGCAGCGGCCGCCCCCGATCATCTCGCTCAGCTATCAACAAAGTCAACGTGTAAACAGTCGTCAGCGGCCGCATCAGGCCACCTGGTGACGTACGAAATAACGTCGTGGTTGAGATTCCGTGCCTCTCTAATCCGCTTCTTTGGAGTATGAACTGTTTTTAGCAAGGTGACATCTCTAACTTAATGTTATGGCACAACAGCGTGACAATGTAAATATTTATGAATGTGATCTTAAACTTATAGCTGGGTGTGTTGTACTCATAGCACCATTTCACTCTGTGCCGACGTACACTAGTGGCCAAAATTGTGCCGCACACAGTGTGGTGCCTTTAATTTCTTTAACTGATAATAATTGAATTGATGAAGTATAATTACCTCTGCCGAACGATGGTGGTTATGTTTTTACTCCCGTCTGTCTGTCTGTCTGTCCGCTAGATTATTCAAAATTTATAACGGGATTTTGACGAAATTTTTTGGCGAGGTGGTCATGGTTAGCCGATTTAAATCAATGCGATTTGAGTCACTGATTTAAATCGCAATTTAAATCATACTTATTTTCACGTTTTTCAAAATTTATATTATGCTGTAAAGCATCATATATATATATATCAAAGGTAATGAAACTTTGATTAATTGTTGCTTACTTACTTTTTGGTTAGCAAGAGTATAACCGGAAATAGCAGAAGCATGGTGGCCATGTTGTTTATGTGATTGAGCAGACACGCCAGTTTCAAAAATCGAAAATCTGATTTAAATTAAAAAAATCTTGATTTTTCCATTTTTAAATCATGAATTTTTCCAACCCTGGAGGTGGTCATGCAATTAGATTTTTGTGACGCTGCACATCACCAGGAATGTTAAATTTTGTTTACTATTTTGATTCCTGTCAATGCCCAAGAATGAAATATGAAGATTTGAATATCTTCGGTGGAGGTTTCACCTGTCTGGGTGTTTTCCAGTTTATTTATTGTCTGTGCAGAATGTAATTACCTTCTTCGCCACTTATCGAGCGTAGGTATTGTGGCGCTCGGTGTCACGCCGTGTGTGTGTCCGCCGAGCCGCTTACATCACGTATCGACTGCACGCCGCATTAATCTCGCCGGCGATGGTAATGCGCTGTATCCAGTGTTCTAGTTTGTCTTGTTTTACAATGAAACGCATTTAGCACGACAACAGGTTGCTGCTTAAGTTTCTGGTGAGTTTTAGTTCAATACGCAGCGGTGATGCATTCCCACATTTTTGGGCACTAGTGTATGTTGTCATAGTGTGGGTTAAGAAAAAAGGCGTAAAATGTTATCTATTTTTGTAACAACATATCGCATTCTTCGGTGATCTGCGTACTCTGTACGTTAGTTTCCACTCGTATGCAGAACTTTTGATGACATCGGTGGCAGAAAAATCGCAAATTAATGATGTAATTGGTCGTTAAATTTTGATTGTATAGTCGGTTGTTTAGATAACTTACGTATACAGGCATATTGCATAGAATTAATAACCTGTTTTCTTGTTGTAAAATTGGCAGCTTTTTATGTCATTAATTCAGATAAAAGCTCACTGTATTCTGTCAAAAAATTTGGTATCTAATAACCCCATAAAATAGTGTATTTTACTTAGAGACCGACCAAAATTCGGTTTCGCCACTGAAGACAACAATTTGAACTGTTTCGGCAAGTTTCGTTTTCGGCCGAATATTGATCTGTGACTTTCGGCAAATATTCGGTTTCGGCCGAAAAATTCCGTGGTTTCGGCGGAGTGCCAAAAGTTCACACTGCAATAACGCTATACGCGAGTAGTTCGGAGTATCTGGCTATGCAAGCGGCGAAAACTTAACATCATTAAATGACCCGCAGTCTGATAAAGTTTATCACACTGCAGTGACTGGATACACCTGAATCCACTGAAATGTCCAGACTCCGGGCGAGCCATGCTGCAGTGTAGTAGAGCAGGTCTATGCTGATCGGCGCAGTGATCTCCTCGGCGAGAACGCTGAAAAGCTGCTCTTCCTCGCATACAACATCCATACAACATTTCAGTGTAATTACTGACAGAAGATCAATGTTTCTGTGTCACTATATGACTGACTCTTGACACTACGTGTATGGATTTAACTTTGGGCTATACTACTTACTATAGCTAGACGGGACATTTGGTACCCTATGCATTTCGGATTATATACGTACGTGATACATTCTGCATTATTGATTTTCGGTTTCGGTCGAAATAAGGTGTTAAATTCGGCCTCAGTTTCGTTTTCGGCCGAAACTATATTGCTACTTTCGGCCCCGTTTCGGTTTCGGCGGAATTTATAAAAATCAGTTCTGGTCGGTCTCTAATTTTACTGTAGCTGAATTACTATGTATGACTGCCTTGCTGTGGCTGCTCAATATGCCCAGACTAATAGTGTCATAGCCGTGATTTCCTATTGGGAGAGCACTAGAACATGAATGAGTGAGAACATTTTTTGTTTCCTTTGGTGCCTTTTACGCGCCGAAATAATGTTCTTCTCTTGAGTGAATTGGGGCATGCGCTCTGGCTGTGCGTCTGATGCTCGGTTTTTGAAACTCGAGTTACCATATCCCGAGAATCTCGAGTTATTCTCGGAACAGAAAACAGCAGCGTTTTGGCAGCATCAAATCTCGCATGGTTCCTACGGTCAGGGGAAGTCAGGGAATTTAAAGAAGTTAGGGAAAGTCGTGGAAAGTCATGGAAAATGGAGAGGGTCGGGAAAAATGAATTCTGCAAAGTAGTAGGAACATGTCTCGGGTTATCCTCGGAATAACTAATCCGAGGTTTATCCTTCGTTTCTAAAACCAGGCATTCGGCTAGTGGTAAATGTTTCTTGTTGATTGACAGCTGAAAGACTTAACGAAAGACAGTATTGTTTAGTGCTGCGTGTATTTTGTTATCCACCACATTTATAACAACATAGTTACATTTATATTTAGATACCGTAAAACTTCTAATAGAAGCTGGGTCTCTAATATAAGCCAGGTCTTTAATTCTAAGCTGGGTGCCACCTTATGACACTATTATGGACGTCATAGCCAGTGCGATAAGTGAATAATAATGGATACGGGTACAGGCGGTAGTGGGTAACTGCAGTTGCACACACTATATATAGAAAAAGTTTATTACCCTGGTATGGCAAGTTGACAATGTTCTAATACACCGTGTCCCAAAATTAGCGACACCCCTTGCTTCAAACAAGCTTAATTCAGTTTGAAGTTCATGGATTTCAACGAAATATCGTACACTGCACTATCTTAAGATTACTTACTGTCATACCTATTATGACGTATGCACCTTACCGTGTGTGCTCAGTGTAACGTCATTATGATGTCAGACTGTCTGGGATGAACTTGACCAGCGTATTATTGGCAAGGCGATCAAGCAGTGGCACACCCGCCTAAAGAGCTTGCATCAGGCCAAAGGTGGCCAGGGCTAGTTCAGAATGATCGTCTCCATGAATGTTTCACATTTTGTAAAAATCTGTCAGGTATTAACGATTTTACACTAAACTTATCTGTAGGGGTGTCGCTAATTTTGGGACACGGTGTAGAAGTCTGGTCTCTAATACAAGCCGGGGGCAGAAGTAACTGAAGTAACTGGGCACTTCTATTAGGCGTTTTACGGTATATGTGTCGATCTAATGTTATGACGTTCAGTGTCTTTATTTTTTATTTTCAATGTTATCAGTTACACGTCCAGAAAATATTCCTGTTTTTAATATTATTCCACATCTATTGCAGTCTGTTGGGTTTCCAGTCTGCGTATCAACTGTTTTGTGCAGCATTTGCATTTGTTGATAACCTGTGTACATATACTTGTAGTTTTGTTTGTGGTAAGTTTCGTTTTGTTTAACTTAGCACATTCACCACTAGTTGTCGGTATGATGCTGGAACGGGAGGCTGCTTTGGAGCTCCATTCATGTTCGTGGTAGAAACTGAGTTAGAAAATCCTGTTCGTATTGAACTTAACAATACGATCATCGAACGTGACACTGGTGATTTTCCATATTACTAAAAGTAGCTATATTATGACGTGTGAAATTCCAGCTTAGATACCAAGGGGCGCACTGTTCCAAAGAGCAGTTTTAACTACAGAAACTAGTTTGCTTAAGTCAGTTTAACGTTTCAGCGGACACTGGTTTTTGCCCAGCACGTGTGTTAGGAGGAGCTCATAGACAAGGAAGCTGGCTGATAAATGTGTGTAGTAACGTGTAGGGTGAGATATTTGAGGCATGTACATATTTTCTGGTAATTACCTGTGTGTCTGTGAAATTTTGAGACTCATTACACTGATTGTTCTCCTGATCCCGAGTTACAGAATCACCTACCCAGTTCTTTTATTTAACCGTCTCATTTTGCAGAGTTACTCCAGGTTAGGTCGGTCCCCGAAAGTAAACTCTTGCGAATTGCTGTGGCAGAACTTTTACACAGTGGCGTTCCGAGGGGGGGCGGGGGGTGCGGACCGCATCGGGTGACACCCTTAGGGGGTGACACCCGAACTAGTCTTTAGTGTAAAAAATCGGAATTTTTTTAAATTGGAAAACAGAAGTACTTATGAGAACCACAAACATGAGTAAAA
>Ga0209679_1001531_pt1 | contig 10041 bp, 4 predicted proteins | sample WorMetHEROISLAND_4_FD_187408 | JGI IMG/M metagenome (GOLD analysis project Ga0209679, IMG submission 187408) | Marine gutless worms symbiont microbial communities from Max Planck institute for Marine Microbiology, Germany - Olavius sp. 2 HERON... ...
GCGTATGCGACTTCCTATTAGTCATTAATAGTAACTTTGGTCCTATCTTGCACCGTTTCTGAGACACGGCGAGTTATTGGCTGAAAATTGCAAATTTTTCCTACCCCACCCTTGTTTGACGCCACTGTTCAGGGGGAATGCGTCAGAATTTCTGTATGAAACTTATCGTGCAAAAACTATATGGATGGGGCTACTGTATGGTAAAAATCGAATTATCCTAACTTCATCCGTTTTTGCATGAATCACCCGTGTGACAGACAGACGGACGGACATACAGACAGACGGACAGACAGACGGAATTGCGATAGCATATGCGCGGTTAGCATATATGCTGTCGCGCGCAAAAAAGGAATAAATAAGTAAGTATATTGAGTAATTTCGCCATTCGCAAGTTCGCATCGACCAAGTAAGTATTAAGTGTGTTATTGTGATGAGTTAACAACATTGAAGTAACACTGTACCATGCACATAAATTGCTCACCACTATACTTTCATTGACAAACTATTGCCAGGAAGTTTTCAGACCACGGCTAAAATTTCCAGGGTGGGCCATGCCCACCCTGATTTTTTCCAGGGTGGGCGCTTGCCCACCCTGCCCACCCCGTGCCGGCGCCCATGCAGGAGAGTTGTCCTGCTGGAACGTGAAGAATTCGCAATACACATGTGTTAATTGGCAATGTTGGAGACGGTAATTTTCGACTGTCTTTTTATAAAAAGCAATATCTCAGCAATGGACAGGCTAATTGTCGTAAAATTTCCCATAAACTTTGCAAATAGATGGCTTTTCATGATACAGTGAAAAATATTGGCTATCATTCTCTATTCATAAAGTTATTTTGACATGTTTAGGGGGGGCGTTTTTTTCCGGACACGGTGTATAGATTACATTCTTAGGAAGTGTATGATCTCCAATATGCCCCTTTTGACAGAAATGCCACACCTAGTTCTTTTGACTGCATTTACATTATGTGAGAAAAATGCACTACCAATAAATGATACTGTATCCTGTGCTTTAATTAGTTTTTGATTTTGTAATTAGTTTTATTGCATTTTTGAATTTGTTGGATGGTGACAGATATGTCCTGCTCAACATTTCAGATTTCTGCTCCAGTTATAACAGCATTCAGTCGTAGCCATCATTACTCTTGCAGGCCAAAATATCCAAGCACTTCAGACTCCTTCATATGTATAGAAACAGGTGACAAATTTCGGTATTAACTTTAATTGTAACTTCCTATTTCTCATTGTCGGATTTTCAAAATTCTTTCTCCGTCATGCTCATAGGTAAACTTGCAATAAAGTGATCATTAAAGACTCTGCCAAATGTTAAACATGTTAAATTTGTGAAATATTAACTTCAGGTTTTTATTACTAGTCAAATTTCACACAGTATTAAGGCAAATTGTTTGAAATTTGGTGTGATATTTAGTGATAGCTTATTGCAAATATACTGTTGAATGTGTCAGTGAGAGAATTTTGAAAATCAGTGATCATCCGATGAAGTCAAGGTGTTATGAATTGTGGTGGCTTACTTTTTTGGACCACCTGATTTTGTTTATTACTGTGTTTGCAGAGAGTCGAGCTAATTTTAAATAAATAAGCAAATAGTGAATTAAATCTTGCACTGCTGCAGTGTAAACATGCACTGAAGTGTAAACATGTATAGGTGAAGCATATTTTTCATAGTTTTTTAAACCTATGCTACTTCATAGTTTTTTAAACCTATGCTACCCTAAAGTTAAGTTGATAGTGATCAGAAAAGTTATAAAAGGTATGAGTTTTAGAGCCTTTGTTTCTAGGCTTATTTGTCAAAGTTTGCAGAAAAGACATTTCATCGTTTAAAAAAAATATGTAAAATATGCTTCACCTAATGCATGTTTACACTGCAGCAGTGCAACGTTCAATTTTTTTTTATTTTTAAAAGTTACGAGCTACAGTTTAAAATTTGTCAAAGTTTGCAGAAAAGACATTTTTTAACTTGTAGCTTGTACCTTTTAAAAATAAAAAATAAGGATGATTGTGGCAGATGACACAGATTGTGAGGTGTACTTTACAACTGATGGACAACCTCCAAGTCTGACAAGTCATTACCACGATGAAGTGGAAAGAACGTTCAAGTATCGCGGTCCATTTAAACTTCGCCCTGGCAGGAGAACTGTTATGGCAGTTGCGTTCAATCGGTAACAGTTACATATTACTAGGAAAATGTACATATTTTGTGCTTTTGATATGTAGCAAGTGTGGGTGAAAATTCTCGTCATTGTAGTAGCAGTAGTAGTAGTAGTAGTAACAGCAGCAGCAGCATTGTTGTTGTTGTGAATTTGTTGTTCTTGTTGTATAGTTGTCATCAACAACCATAGATTTTGTTGATATTTAAGTTACTGTGGAAACGCAGGTTGCAGAAGAAGCAGAGTCCAACAGCTGTACAACAGTTTGACGTCATTGGTTACCATGACGACAATTACCGTGACAACAGTGATGTCGTTGATGAATTAACCAAGCATTACGGAGATGAGACAGTTGGCTGGGAGTCAGATAGCATTGCCGGTACTGATGACACCGTATCGGATGTGAGCAGCTCAACTTGCACAGGATACACAGGTTAGGAACAGTAAAATGGTATTTTGTGCATGCGTGTGTGCAGTGATATTAACAAGGCCACAAGGTACAAGGTCAAGGCAAGGCACAGCAAGGTCAAGGCCTTGGGCTCCAAGACTAAGGCCAAAAATTCTGGCCTTAAGGCCAAGGCCGAGACCTCGGGCGGCTCGGTAGTGTAGTGGTTAGCGTGTCGGACTTGTGGTCGAGAGATCACGAGTTCGACTCCCGGCCGGTGCATTGCCGGGTAGCCTAGGTCAACTCAGCCTTCCATCCCTCCGGATTACTGGCTTTGGTTAAGGCAGGGTGCATTCACTTGTGTCCGGTGGCAGGTAGCACTGTGTGATCCCATGTGGCAGGTGACGCCCCGTAGCTGTGTGATGGGACTCGACTCATAAAGAGCTATACGCTCCTTTTTTAACCTTTAACATCACTGGCTGGGGCGGTAATTTTTGAACTGAATGAACTTACAGATGTCTGCCTGTCATCAGTTTTTATTTCTGAGCATGAATTCGGTTATAAAATGGTATACTGTAGAAAATTTACAGATAACCGTTGAAGAAAATTACATATCATGCAACAAGTCCGTGGGCTGCAAGAACAAGGACAAAAATTTTGCTTGTGATTTGATTGAAGGAGTCGAAAATCGAAATAACAGTAAAGTTGCAGCGCAGATTCAGTCATATGGCTAATGATTCTGTGTTGATGTTTGGTAAAAGATGGGTCGATCATTGATGCAGAACATTGGAGTCGATATCGCTGTCCGTATGATGTCAACGTGGATAATGTTAATCATCGTGCAGCCTCCGCATCAACAAGACGACACTGTACGTCTTCGTCACCAGTCCGACGTGATGCGACAAATCCAGCTTGTCTAGGAATCCACAGTGGACCGTGCCGTTCCAATTCAGCCAACTTGCACGAACACTGCTATCTCGGAAAGTCACGCTGCCCGATCACGTGGGCACGTAATCAGACTCAGACCAAAGCCGGGGACAGATCTACAGACTGGCGTAACTACAGATACCCGGATCGCCTCGTGAAAATGGGACGCTATTTTGAACACCGTCGCCCACCGGGCGAGCAGTCGAAATTGGGACTGCATGCCAGCAGCCAGACGGATGACAAGAAAGCAAAACAAAGTTTAAGGCATTTAAGCAGTAGCAGCAATGATAATGATAGAAGCAGTAGAAGCATCAAGTCTAACAAGAGTGGTAGCAGTAACAGCAGCAGCAGCAGCAATAGTGGTAGTAGTAGTAGTAGTAGTAGTAGTAGTAGAAGAAGCAGCAGCAGTGATAGCTCAAGTAGCACATCATCACATAGTAGTGATACTTCTGGTAAAAAGAATAAACAAAACAAGAAGAAAAAGAAAAAGAAACAAACAGACGAAGAAGAGGTCAAAGAGAAAGACGCTGGAGAAAAGAAGAAAGATTACAAGACAACGAAAAAGAAGAAAAAGAGCAAGGACGATGGAGCAGACAAATCAGAAAACATTGAATCTGACGCCAAGGATAAGGTTGAGGGCAAAACAAAGAAGAAATCAAAGAAAAATGTATCAAAAGATAAAAAGAAAGACAAACTTGAGAAAGACGACGAAAAGGAAAGAGACAGCACAGAAAATATGCCCGAAAACAAGAAGAAAAATAAGAAGAAGAAGAAAGATTTGAAAGAAAAGCAGACTGGAGACGAGGAAAAAAAGAGTGGTAGCAGCAGCAGCAGCAAAAGGACCAGCAGCAGAAGCAGCAGCAGCAGCAGTAGTACTAGTAGTAGTAGTAGTAGTAGTAGTAATAGTAGTAGTAAAAGCAGCAGCAGCGATAGTTCAAGTAGCACATCATCACATAGTAGTGATACTTCTGGTAAAAAGAATAAACAAAACAAGAAGAAAAAGAAGAAGAAACAAACAGACGAAGAAGACGTCAAAGAGAAAGACGCTGGAGAAAAGAAGAAAGATGACAAAACAACGAAAAAGAAGAAAACGAGCAAAAACGATGGAGCAGACAAATCAGAAAACATTGAATCTGATCCCGAGGATAAGGTAGAGGGCAAAACAAAGAAGAAATCAAAGAAAAAGACATCAAAAGATGAAAAGAAAGATAAACGTGTGAAAGACGACGAAAGGGAAAGAGGCAGATCAGAAAATGTGCCTGAAAACAAGAAGAAAAAGAAGAAGAAGAAGAAAGATTTGAAAGAACGGCAGACTGGAGACGAGGAAGAAAAGGATGCGGCAGAGTGCAGAAGCAATAAAAATGAAGCTGATGTAGTAAAGAAAACGGAAGACGGCACGAAAATGAAGCAGAAGAAAGAAATAAAAGAGGAGGAACTGCAAGAGGCAAAGTGTGATAATGAAAGAAACAAAGATAAAGCAGAAAAGGAGAAGAAAGCAAAATCTGAAGCTAAGAAAAAGAACCCTAAGAAGAAGAAGAAAGAGCACGATGAGACTTGTGAAGATGACAAGACAAAGAAAGTGAACGCAGATTATAGGGAAAAGAAATCAGACGACAAAGATAAATGCGGTAAAGAATTCCAGCCGGAAAAAGAAGTAAGAGAAAGCAGAGAAAACAAGTCGGTGAAATCAAAAGATGGCAAAGAACGCACACAAGGTAAAGAATATCGGGAGAAAAAGTCCACAAAGGACAACGAAGAGAAAAGGGCAACTAATTTGGCAGATAAGAAACCAGAACGCCATGATCGAGTGATAAAGAGGAATAGTGATAAAGAAAACAAGTCCAATGATGAAGGAGGCAAGAAAAAGATGCAAGAACTAGAACAAGAAAGATTCGATGGAGATGAGGAGGTCAGACTTGAGCAATTGCAACAGAGCAATCAGGTATGTCAAAGCCAGTTTTTTGCTAGTATTTTGATCAATACAGACCAAAAAGCTACGTAGACATGGCCCAGACAGACTAGATTGCCTTTGTTGTGGCTCTGATGAGCGAAGACCCTAGGCTAATTATTCGTGTAATTACTTTCGAACTAACCCAACACACGCTCACGGTACATCAACGTCACAGATGGACAGACAGATGGACGGACGACTTATTGTAGCAATAGTGCATTGCGCGGTAAAAAAAGAAGCGAGCACCATAGTTTGACGACTTCACCGTTGAAACAGCTACGGTAACTGATTACTGAATGATGACCGGAGGTGATATCTTGACTATCTGTCTCTGTACTGCTGGAACACACAACTCAGACAGATACACCGGCGCCAATCGGTTTGGACAGCGATGAACCGTTACAGCAATGCGGAAGTGGATGCGTTCAGAGAGATCAAGCGACTACACAGGGCGCATTTAATTTATTCTATTAACGTTTTGCTTTTAGGCGCATTATTATTTACGATCTTAAGAATATTTTAAAAACTTAACTGTGATGTTGTTTTAGTGAACTTGAACACTCAGCCTATAGTCTCTGCCACAATACACCTCTGATTCGCTCGAACAAATGCCGTGTACAAATGTGATTTGTTTGATTAATTGATTGATTATTTGATAAATAGTGCATTCTACAATACCAAAGACTTAATACAGTTAATATATTATCTTGTGTTTACTGTTATAATAATTAGAATCAAACGTCCAGAAGAGACAGGAGTTCGCCATCAACGTCCCCCAGCATTAATGCAGCTGTACCACGTGATACAGCCAGGTGCTCCGAGTCATTCAGTGAATACTGTTGCATTCTCGGCCACTGTCAACAGAATGGTCAGTGCTGGTATGATCGTGACTTTCCCACACAAGCTGACACGATGTACCTCGGCGAGATAGCGGAGTGCGACGGTGAAGTTCAGTGGAAAAGGCCAAAGGTGCAATTCATTCTAATGTGACTTCATATTTCGGTCTTCTAAGAAATGCAGGGATCATTTCCTAAAAAAAGAAGTGTGGGAGCCAACAGTGCAGGCTCCAGGATTAGCAAATGGGGACGAGGCGTCGAGGGCGGTGAGGTGTGGCGTGTGGGGAGGGGGTGAGCTGTGCCCCCTCCCCAGAAGAAAATCGATTTGGGATCTCAAATAGGCGAATTTTGGTGCAAACTTGGTGCTTTTTGTACAGTTCACCTAAAGCTGGTTTTGCGTTCCTGGGAACGCCGTTCGGCCCGTTCCCACTGTCAAAATAACTTTGGGAACGCCGTTCCCAGGCGTTCCCGCTGGAAACGATCCCTGAAGAAATGGCACGTTTGTGATATTTTGTTCTGCCATCTACTGCTGTCTCCAACTTATCTTCAAGTCCTCGTAGCTGTTACCGGTGACATCGCTTAGCATTTGTAGCCGTTTTCTTCCTCTTGTTACTCTACCCAACATCCTTCCATTACGACACATAACAGAGATTCATGCCTCAAAATGTGTCCAGTCCGTCTGAGTTTGCTTTTTGTGCTTTATTTAAAATACTCCTGATGGAGAACTTCTACATTGCTTCTGTGTCAGTGTCTACCCAGCTGATCTTTTCCATTCTGCTTCAAACCCACATTTCAAAAGCTTCTGACCTTTCGTTATCAGCCTGGATCATTGTTCACGTTTTTGTAATGTGACATGTGAATAAGAACTTCAGTTGCTGCACAGACATTTGTAGCTTTTATACCGGGAATAATTTAAGTGTCGGTTGTTCCACGTGCAGGTTAGAGTTAACCTCTCGGTTAACTCTAGAGTTATCTCGTAGCGCGTTGCAGCACGCCAAAATCCACGAGTTAACCACTTAATTTTCTGTGGTGCAATGCATGCAAGGTTAACCCGAGAATTGAACTTAACCTTTGGTTAGCTAACCACGAGTTTAACCTGCACGTGGAACAACCGGCCCTAAATTATATTGTTTTTGGTCGTGTAATAGAAGCACATTTTTGCGTTTTGTATGACTACTGTATCATGTATTGATTTTACATTTCTTATATGTTGACAGGAAATATGTTCAAATCCTGTGTTGTTTTCTCCTGCAGCAGATCTGTGTCATATTTCTCATCAACTAAAAAGTATGTTTGTGCACGTATATAATATTTAAGTGTGTTTATACGTTTTGCATACAATGTGGTACGATATGGTGAGAAAATTTCAGCTTAACAGTTATCAGTAAGTAAGTAAGTAAAACGTAAATTTGGAAACCTCTAATGTGCTGCATACACTAGTAGACTCGGAAAAACGATAAGTTTTCAGTAGCCGTTTGAAAGTGTCAGTGTCACACGCCCGGTCATGAAGGGCCACAGGAAGAGAGTTCCAGACCTCGGACCAGCTATCGAGAAGGACCAATGGCCGAGTGTGGCAACCACGCCTATCTGAAAGGCATTACTGAGCGCCTCGATCTGATCTGGAATGTTGTGCATGAAGTTGCACTGAATACTGTTAATAGTGTTATGTGGCACGAGTAAATCTCGGAGTTAAAGGTTAAAGGTGCGTATAGCGCTTAACAACCTCAGAGCTACGGGACGTCACCTGCTATATTGGATCACACAGTGATACCTGCTATCCGACACAAATGAATGCGCCCCGCCTTAGCCCCAACGAAGCAGGCTGACACTCGATTTACTTACCCTGAGGGATTGAAGGCTGAGTTGAGCTAGGTGGCTGGTTACATGCCAAGATGGTTTACCTGCCCGCAGACAGTCGTACATCCCAGCGCTAACTAGGCTCGGCGTAGAGTAACTTTGTTGATCGTGACCAACGCGTTAACCACGCCACCTGTCTGTAGTTGTTGCCTTGCAACTGACTATGCAGTGTCAGGGTCAAGAGGTCAAAAGATCAAAGGTTAAGATCGCGAGATCTCACAGTGCTCACACTTGAAATGTTCTTATAAATTACTGATGGATCGGCTTAATCCTGAAATTGCAGGGCAGCGTCTCATGTTCACCATCGTGGCGGTACATTTTTCTGTTCTGATTAATTGTTGCGTGTGCAGATGGCAGCACGTTTGCGACAGCGGTTTCTGCCATCGCTGATGAGTTATCATTACTGGAATTTCTCGTACCAGGAGACCAATCCTTTGATGAAGGTAAACAGCTCAGGGTTTATGTACACTGTGAGTCATAAAAATGACACCCTTTTTATTTTTGCAATAATTCGGCCAATTGTTGACCAAAGTTGACAATACTTGGCACAAATGTACCTTCAACAATTTGGAACATATCTGTTATAGGCTGTTCACCACACCTATTTACTGTAATTACTATGCACTGCAGCAGGAAAACAAAGTGCCATATGGCGCATGACGCCATGTACACAGAATCTGTTCTGCTAACAGCAGCCATAATGTTAATGATAAAAAACGTACAGTCTGAACAAAACCATTCAGAATCACAATGCCTAATTAAGTGTCATAAATTGTGTTTGAAGTGTCCGCCTTCAGCAGATGGCGTCGATGGGCTCGTCAATTACACGCTGTGGCGTTGCTAACCACGCTTCAACTAATCGCTGCTTCAGCTCGCTCATGTCTTTAATCGATGACTTGTACGTGTGTTCCTGCATCATTAACCCCCAGACCTTGTAATCAACTGGGTTCAGATCTGGACTGTTGGGAGGCCACAGATCTGGACCAATGAATCGAGCAAGCAGGGCCACTGTTTTATGTGCATGGTGTGCCGGAAAAGAGTCGTCTGCAACTACGGCAGCAACATCTAGGCTGGTTCCAGGCGTCAACGCTTTTCTGGATAAGTAAAAAGTGGTAAGCATTAGAATTGACTAAGCTACAGTTCTGCCAAATATTGTCAAGTTTAGTCAACTTTTGGCCAAGCTATTGCCAAAATAAAAAAGGTGCTATTTTTATGACTCACAGTGTATATTCTCTTCGTCGTTTTACAGGTGTACTAAGGTGTATTACGTGTACATTTTCCGTGCTCAGATGTATTCTTGCATAGATTGTCTTTGTGCAGGTGTACTCAGGTGTGTTTTGTGGCACAACGGGTGCTGGGTTGAGGTCTGCATTGATGATCGTCTCCCAGTCAGCAATGATAAACTACTTGGTTTGCAGTCAGATCACTGCGATGAGTTTTGGCCAGCTGTGCTTGAGAAAGCCTGCTCCCGGTTTGTGTTCATTTATTTCTAAACTATTTCTATTTTGTTTCTAATAAATTGTTTATAGTTTATTTATATTCATTTCTAAACTTGTCATTGAATGAAGTCAACCTCGCCAGGAGCAAATACAGAACTCTTCGTTGCAGCTGAGTTTTTTGGTACCAACTGCGTTGCCTTCAAGAAATTTGAACGTGTTTCTGTTTTTATGCTCATCCTGTATAACAGTGACGTCGACTAGACAAGTCCAAAATTCGAGACCAAGACCAAGAACAAAAGCTTGAGACAAATGGCAGACAGTGATGGAGACGATGACTGACGAATCCAGACCTTACCAGTCTTCTTGTTAAATCAACGTTAGTGGTATTTGTAAGTAGAATTCTCGCTTTCTGCACCTTTAGCCAGCAATTTTCGATTAGTGCATGATCGTTATTTACGTGAATTAACTTGCAATGATA
>Ga0209679_1001533_pt1 | contig 10035 bp, 3 predicted proteins | sample WorMetHEROISLAND_4_FD_187408 | JGI IMG/M metagenome (GOLD analysis project Ga0209679, IMG submission 187408) | Marine gutless worms symbiont microbial communities from Max Planck institute for Marine Microbiology, Germany - Olavius sp. 2 HERON... ...
GGCCTAGCACTGAGCAATCAGGCATAGCTATTCATAGCAGCTCTCGCTGCAGTTATGTACCCAGCGGCCTCCAACAGGACATCAAATTTGACAAGCATGTTTTCACGGTTAGTCCAAACATGATCCCTTATTTTTTCAAAAAGGGGGCGTGGCCAGGGTCACGTGACCCCCTAAATTTTGGGTGGTTAAATGCTAATAGCTCCAAAACAGTTAAGTCTACGGACTTCAAATTTGACAAGCGCGTTTCCAGGGCCAGTTGGACATGAACACTTAAACATATTACGAAAGGGGCGTGGCTAGTGCCATGTGACCCCTAAATTTTGGGGTGTAAAATACTAATAGCTCCAAAACGGTTAAAGCTGCGGTCTTCAAATCTGACGTGCGTGTTTCCAGGTATACAGTCCGGACATGATCCCTTATTTTTGGAAAATGGAGAGCGTCTGTATAGAAATTCACTTGGCGGAGATATGCACTCTCACGAGCGCCTTCTAGTTCTCATACTTATTACATATGTATCTCACCATTTCCACGGGCGTGACTGGTTTTATCGGCGTCGAAATTCCTGAGCTTTTCTCCTCTATCACATTCTGTAAATACACACAAAATCAGCAAATAACATAGTTATAGTTTATGATTACCGTTTTATACATTTATGTTTGCAGATACATTTATATTTATGTATATTCTTATATTTATTACATACATCTCACCATTTCCACAGGCGTGACTGGTTTTGTCGGCGTCGAAATTCCTGAGGTTTTCGCCTCGGTCACATTCTGTCAATCCACACAAAATCAGCAAATAACATAACGTATACAAAATACATTTAACATCTTTTATATTTACATAATCACCCGTCGCAGAAAGAGGTTATGTATTCGGGTATGTTTATTTGTTTGTCTGTCTGCTAGACTATTCAAAAAGTTATATCGATGAATTTTTTGGGTTGGGGACTGGGGTACGGGATGGCCCAAAGACCAAGTGATTAGATATTGATGGAAATCGGGATTGCGATTTGGATACAGGAATTTTTTAAACAATGTAGTTAACTGTATTAAGTCAGTTCAATTCGCCAGGAGGCAGCACTAGGGTCGCTGCTGATTGTAATTACAGGGCGTCAGCATAGCTAGTCGCTATGCAGAGTCAGGGGCGGATCCAGAGGTTTTCGTTAGGGGCCGGAGCCCATGGTGAGCGCGTGGAGCGCGAGCCTATAACGGGGGTCTGAGGGCGGAGCCCCCAGCGGGGTCCAGGGGCAGAGACCCTGGTGGGGTGAGAGGGGCGAAGCCTCCCTGAAGCTGAAAGCTTTTTGGCTCTTGAACGTCCCACAAAGCCGCAAAATTAACCGTTTTTTTTGCACAGTGTTCATTCTGAAATTCGAAAGGGTTCACCCCGAGTGAGGGCGTTAAATGAGAGTGGAGTAGGAAAAATTCGCAATTTTCAGCCAGTAAGTCGCCGTATCTCAGAAACGGTGCAAGATAGGATGAACGTTACTATTAATGACTAATAGGAAGTTGCATACGAAAATCAACGACCTTGGATGACCTTGAACGGCCGATACGCACTCTGTTGCTGAAGAGATGCGTCTTTCGGAGCCCACCACAAAAAAGTGAATGAAGATAAACTCATACTACCAGCAGCACCAATGTAGGTAGGCCAATGACTGTAGTTTCTGGCGGTATAAGACTTATTCGAATATTCGTGAAGGTACCCCGTGGAAGAGGCGTCCATTCGAGAGTGGGGTTGTCGAGAACGGCAAATTTCAACGTTTTCGCTGCATGGCTGTTTTTCGGATACTTTAGATATGAGGGCAGCTTTATTATATGGCGATATGCAGTCCGTCGTCGCCTTTCCAGTGACCCCAAAATATGACCTTGAATAACCTTGACTGGCTACTTCGCGTTAAATTCTGTTTTCGCGCCGGTTTGGCCGGCTGACACTGTGCGAGTTTGTGCGCATATTCGCTCGGGTTCTCTAGAAAAAAACGTCAAAAAGAGTGGGGTCGCGCGTTAACGCTCGTCTTGAACATCTTTTCTTGGATTTGGAAAACAATTTCGTAAAAGTAAATACAGGTAGACCAATACTATAGCAGCTGTCATGTAGACCAGGGACTTTCGTTTCTGGCAATATAAAGTTTGTGCGGGTATTCGCAGGGGTTCTCTAGAAATGAGACATCAAACGACAGTGGGGTCGCGTGTCATGCGCACGTGCTGAGGTCGCATAGTTTATTCGCTGTGTGCATAACAAATTAGCCGATTTATCGGACGTAGGCTTCTGGGGTGATTAGGCATAGCTGTAGGTAATTAAAGCGATAAAAAGTAACAAAAAATACATTGCTGACGCCCTCTTTCTTAGCGGTTGCTGAGCTACTTGTTGGCACAAGGCAGAGCCGTTGTACGCAATTTCATCGGTATCTACCAGCTTGGGGCGATCGCGACGGCTACGGGGGGTAGAGGGGCGGTCTGCCTGCATCCGGCGGCTATGGGGGTGATCGCCCCCAACGCCCCCTATGGATCCGCCACTGTACAGAGTTCCGCATTAGCAACGGTCAGGGTGTCTGTCCGTCTGTCTGTCTGTCTGTCCATCCGTCACACGCTGGCACTGAATCAAAACGACGCAAGCTCGGATCACGAAATCTTCACCGACGGATAGCCCGAGGACTCTAGTTTTCGGAATAAAAAGTTCATCCAGAAAATCGAAATGGTTCACCCCGAGCGAGGGCGTTAAATGAGAGTGAGGTAGGAAAAAATCGCAATTTTCAGCCAATAACTCGCCGTATGTCAGAAACGGTGTAAGATAGGACCAAAATTACTATTAATGACTAATAGGAAGTCGCATACGCCCTTTCGATATTGGTGCCAAAATCAACGACCTTGGATGACCTCTTGAACGGAAGATACGCACTCTATTGCACAAAAGATGCGTCTTTCGGAGCTCACCACAAAAATTCGAATGAAGATAGACCCATACTATCAGCGACAAAAATGTAAGCCAACGACTCTAGTTTCTCGCGGTACAAGGCTTATGCGGATATTCGGAGAGACGACATAGAAAGGTAATACCTCTGGCGCTGCTAACTGTGACGGACGGAGGAATAGAAAGTAATAAATTCGGTATTGGAGCTTTGGAGTCGAAATTTGTAGAACTGTCAGAAATTTGGCACATGTGAGTACGATTACTGGAGTTAATTAGACCTACTCTAATCCAGGTGTATGACAGGTAAACCGTACATAACAACAACACACCTGAACGCTGGAGCCGGCTGCAGCAGCATGCTGAACATGACGCTTCTTATCAGCCTTTAGCGACTTTCTTTTGTCTTCTGTTGGCTGCAAAATGTTGTTTATCACCATCATCACCCTCGTCATCATATCATATCATATCATTAAGGCGCTCGACACACACGCCAGAAACCGGCGCCGTAAATCGACGCCAGATTTCCGACATTTTTCGCTCCAGATGCGTCGGGAAGAAAATTTCTGGCGACGAAAAGAAACGCGACTGACAGCGACGTAAACGACATATTCCGTTCGCCGTCGATGCCGCAGCTGCAATAGCGGGTATCGCAGCCAAAGGAAAGTGGGACAAAAAGAAACGATGTGGGCGCAACTTTGGCTAGAGAGAAATTCTCTCTAGCCAAAGTTGCGCCTCAGAGAAAAGATAAAATAATTGATCACGGTGCATATCGTGCTCCAGTGCAAGAACAATACTGCAAGTTTCTGACCCCCGAGCACACTGAAACGTTCTGTGGATGAACCGAAATTCGCTTCAGCTATAATTATACTGCTGCGTAGCGCCGGTAACCACTGTCGATGCGAATCAATGGGGCCGTGTGCAGTCGTAACTACTACTTCCGAACTAAAATTGACTTACGACGACGTAGCGTCTAATGCCCCGATTACAACTGCGATTCGACTACGATCCGACTACAACGTATCGCGCGCGCCTGCTTCCAATTCGACGCGAGCAAAAAATGAACATGCCAATTTTTCGTCGTAGTCGTATCGTAGTCGAATCGCAATTGTGATATAGGCTTTAGTCTGTATGCATAACGACATCTTAACGCTAGTCGCAGCTTTACTGCCAAACTAGTGCCAGTCGTTGTCGCGTCTTGTCGTAAATACTTAGTCGGTCGTAGTCGATGCAAACGTGCCGCTAAGGAAAACTCGTAGAAGTCTTTAGGCGAGACACAATATGCTGATATAGGTCAAAATCCGATCAATTTACAAATTAATTATCATTTTACGTTGTTACAGCGTATTTTACGACATCGCGCTGTGCCTTATGCAGGGCTGTAGTCGTGGACTACGGCGTTAAACAACTTTTCTCAAAGCATGAGTAGGGTACGCCCACTGTTATTTTACAACGGTAAATTGTGAATTAAAGACGTACCTATTATGTAAAAATACATCAATCATTATTTTAAAAAAATGATATAGTATTGCTCTTTTGCTTTCCGTGATAGGCGTATACCTAAGAAAATGTTTCCGACTGCACCCCTTGCCTCATGCTATCAATGAGAATTGATGCTAAACATTCGTTAGGTGTCGCCATTATCATTGTGGTCTACAGGGGGCTAGCGCTGAGCAGAAAAGTGAGTGAGTTTAACGGCACATCAACACAGATTAGGTCATTAGTGCCGAGCTTGACCCGAAAAGAGCCGACGCTGTATAAATCTTGCCAACGCTATATAAATTTCGCGTAGCCCTAGGATACCGCGTCGCCTTTCAACTGAGCAGAAAAAGAATACGGCGGATTTCGACAGAAACTGTTTCTAAGGAGTTAGGACATAACAAGATCGATCCATTTGGAAAAAAACGTGCGTTCGCGAACCGTGGAACGTCACTAACACGGCGTAGATCAATGAAGTAAGCACGACACGACCAAAGCCTTCGTATCGGAGAAAGTTTATGTGAAAAATATCGCGATAAAATACTGCTTGGTTTACTGTTTCATAAACACGTTTGCTGCTACTTCGGCAGTTAATGCTGTCGCCTCTAGCGGCGGCTAAAATAAGTATTAAACAACTTCAACATTATACCAGTCTTCTTGACGATGCGTATACGGTACTAAAAGTAACGTGTACTCGAAAGATAATTGAGTAGTCGGTATATTGTTAGTGAAAACTAGATGGCACTCACAGAGTTCAAACAGTTGCCGAAAATGTTCATATTTTATTTTTGACTCTATAGAAATCCCCGAGTAAATAAAGAATTTTTAAAAAAAAATCTTATCCGGAACGGGGAACCGCGGTTACGGATCGTGATCCAAATCGTCACCGAAATGTAATTGATCGTTCCTTGGGCCACCCCACATCTTCACTTGATCGTTCCTTGGGCCACCCCACCTCTTCAAAAAATTTCATCAAAATCCGTTCACAAATTTCTGAGCAGTCTGGCGAGTTCTTACAGACATTTTGGCGAGTTTACGTTTTGGTTGATTTCGGCATTTTTGGTACGCATGCGCAAATTACAATGCAATCCTATACGCAGCGCAACTTCCAGTATACGCGCCCTGATTCTGTTAATTCAGACTTTGGCGCTTTATAAATCATTTACTTACTTACTTACTTACTTACTTACTTACTTACTTATAATAGTGAAATTATAATAATTTGATGTAGTTCTGCTTATTATTTTACTGGTCCCTGAAATATCAGGCTGTTCCTGTTCATTATTAGAATTGTTTATCGTCAATGTTCATTGTGTATTATGTGCTATCTCTTAGTCCAATCTGATGTTTGTCTGTTTCTTGTTTATACTTTACTGTGCTGTCGATGAACTCGACGAATAAAGTTGAATATACACCGTGGTCCATAAAAAACAAGAAACCAAACTCTTGTCCATAACTTTGACAAATAATGACTGATTTTCAAAATTCTTTCACTGTTACACTCAGCAGGAAATTTGCAATAAAGACATCATTACAGATTCCGCCACACCTTAATGGTTATGGACAAGAGTTTGGTGTCTTGTTTTTTATGGACCACGGTGTAGAAACGACAATTTGCGAGCTCCCTATAACGCCGTTGGATTCAGCTAGCACGAGTTTAACTTTCAGCAACAACAACCAAGCGCGCACTAAGCATAAACTGAGTTTCTGATTATGAAATTAATATTTTATAAGGTGCCACAAACGATGTAAATAATCAATATTAATCAATAATCAATAGTAATCGCCATACTGCAAAAGCTGCCACTGTAATGTTACAATTAGACAACAGATCGTACTCAATAAACGTTGTTAAACGTAATTATACATAATTTTGTATCTTGAGATGCTACAATCTGACAAATAATATATTATTATAGTCGACGAAAGTTCACGTGATATATATACATATCGGATTTACTGTACAACGTGTAGAACTGGGGACGGAACAAACGCGATTGTCAACGAACAAGACAAGAAAGTGAATTACAGCGACCATCGCCGACGTCCGCCACATACAGACGCGTCGAAAAGAAGACGAAGAATTAGAAACGTAAATAAACGTGAAACGAAAGCAGTCCGCCGTCGGTCGTTATGTCTGGCGTCAGCATAGGTTGTTGTTTGAGAGACGATTGTCTGAACTACAGGCTACAGCGAGCGGGTCTGATGGCACAGTCGCCGGGACTTCAGTTGTTCTGTAACCACACCAGACAGAACAATGCCGTCATGCAGGAGCGCAAATTACGACATTTTCTAAGGGGATTGTCATCCAATTAATCAACCACAAATGGCGTGGGAAACAGGGGCAGATTTGACAGTCCGAAATCACATAGATCTAGATAAAATCAACGTCGACGAAGTAAACTGATCGTCGTTAGCCCGCGAGCTTCAAATGCGTTTCGCTATATTTGTTTTATTTTGTACTTATGATTATTTTTTAATTTTAGTTTTTAACCGGGCTTCTAACAAAACTATAGCTAATTTGTTGTTACACCAAACACCCGACAGACAAAGGTCTTCGATATCTATTGTTATGCTGACGCCAGACATCGTGTATTCCTGGGACAACAGAATGTTGTGAAATGTCCACAAACCGCTGCGTTCCACTCTCAGCCGTTTTCACTCATACGAACGGATAGAATTGCCGTAGCATATACTGCAACGCTCCAGTAAGAACCATGCATGATGATGATGATGACGATGACGACGACAACGACGACGACAACAACAACAACGACGACAACGACGACAACGACAACAACGACGACGACGACGACGATGACGACGACAACGACGACGACAACAACAACGACGACGACGACAACAACACTGATGACGACAACGACGACGACAACAACAACGACGACGACGACAACAACACTGATGACGACAACGACAATGACGACGACTACGATGACGACGACAACAACGACGACGACGACGATGACGACAACAACAACAACAATGACGACAACGACAATGACGACGACGATAACAACAACAACGACGACAACAACAACAACGACGACGACAACAACAACGACGACAACAACGACGACAAAAACAACAACGACGACGACAACGACGACGACAATGATGACGACGACGACGACAGCAACAACAACAACGACGACAACGACAACGACAACAACGACGATGACGACGACGACAACAACGACGACGACAACGACAACAACAACAACAATGACGACGATGATGACGACGACAACAACAACGACGACGACGACGACAACTACGACGATGATGATGATGATGATGACGATGATGTTGATGATAATGATGATGACAAGCGCACCTTTTCCTTTGCTTCTTCTTCCTCCTCATGTTGCTCAATTGGTGCTCCCTGTAAATAAAGCTTCACTTAGAAAGTAGGCGAGTCATCAGTTTTTAACAATAACAACACTGTCTCCGACGTCATCCAATTAAGTCAGTTAAGTATTAAGTCACTTTCATTCGCCAGGTGGCAGCACTAGTCTCGGCGGAGGTTTGTGCTGTCCCAGCGCTTCTAGTTCAGTCTCGTAGCAAGCAGAAGCCGAGGTCAGAGAAATCAACGGTTGCAGAGTCAGGAGGATCGACTAATGTTAGAACTGAGAAGATGTGGTGCATCTCGTACTGTGTGAAACGAGACGCCTTGGTAAGTACGTAAGTAAGTAACCAACTAAGTTATTTATATAGTGCCTAAGTTCAGTCTCGTAGCAACGGTTTGGACGTAGGGTGGGAAGAGGGCGTCTGGGGGACGGAAGTCCTAGCGGGGTCTAGGGGTAGAGACCCGGTGGGGGTCGTCGTGAATACCCCGGAAGCCAGATATGTACAGAGTCTGCAGCTGACAAACGCATTTTCCAAATACAGGGTGTAGTATAGAACACGGATTAAATAACACACTTGATAGCCTCACAGTTAACTTTACCGCCAACCAAACCCCCCAAAAAACTCTTCGAATCTCTGCAAATTCCAAGACCCAGCGTGATCGGCTACGCCATTGCCTAAGTTACTAAGGTACAAAGTCAACAGGAACTAGAAAGCGTGGCGGAGCCCAGCGTGATGGCCGGTTGGCCGCCCGTTGAGTGGGTCAGTGTCGCCACCTGTCGAATGCTACTGGTTTGTTAACGCCAGTCCTCTGGTTGGATCAGAACTCCGGTCCTATATTTTAGCCGTTTGTGGACCAAAGTATACCAAATTACGTTTGCCTGTGCGTGAGTGACCGTAGTTTGCACCGCCGTTTTTCGATTGACGATGTCTTGTTGCGTTCGAAGTTGTCCGAAATCGTGCAGAAATTTGATGTTTTTAGCCGTCAAAATTCGGGGGAAAGGGCCACCCAAATATCTGACCGAATTTTATAAATCTCGGTCACCGTCGACCATGTTGCAATGTTCGGTGACGATCGGCCAAGCGACCTGGGATATTAGGCGGCAAAAAAAGAAGAAAGAAAGAAAGAAGATCGAAACATTAACAGCAAAACAGAATGGCCGGCGGCCAGCAGCAGCTGGCGGGCGGCCATAATGAGAATGATTGTCGGCTAGAACTACTTAAGCGCGCACCTGCTAAACACCACCGGCTGCCATCAGCGACTTTCTTCTCACCCTGCTAATAGCTAATAGTTCTTTCCTCTTTGAGATCACAAACATAGAACCAGACTTCGAATTTTATAACTTTTAGTTTTAATTTACAAATATTTCAAATGTCCGCAAAGTTTAAACTCAGAAGTCAGTTACTGCGAGTGCACACCTATCTCTTAGCAGCTATAGCATTCACTTAACATTGTGACTGTCAACACTGTTGGAATTGCAGTATAATCTAACCAAATTTTTCGGCAGTAATAACACACATTAATTCGGTTGGTGTCTTTGTTCCAATTGCTAAATGTTTACACAGTTCAGTTCAGAACTGATTGTTGAGCGGCACTGTTCAATGGCACGATTGACGAAGTCGTGGCTTACGTCACTCCACAGCGTCCAATGAGTTACTTCATATCATCCACGTGACGATTATGACTAGTAGCGCACCCATGAGGGGGTCTGCGGCGAAACCTCCAGCGTAGTCCAGGGCCGGAACCTTTGGAGGGAGGTTAGGGGTGTAACCCCAAAATACGGGGGCTCTGAAACAGACTTTTAGAAGCTGGACAGTTTTTCTTATGCGATAGATAGCCAACGTTGCCTCCAATGTTGCACATATTTTAGCAATTTCACGCCTGGACCCCAGAACGGCAACCGACACGTCTGATCCACCACATGTCCTCTGCAACGCGTAGACTTCGAAAAGTCAAACACAGCGTTAGGCTTTCTCGACTACACAGCTAATCAGCATTACGATATACTGCACCCTGGGTACGGATCTTTGCACGAATGCTATCTGCAGAATTAACGAAAGTGCACCGATAACTTACCAACTTGCGTTTTCGTTCAAAGCCTTCATCAGCCTACAAAACAGCATAAAACGTGCAACACTATAATGGCTTCCGAAACAAGAAAGCCCAGCTATCGCTGACAAACCCGCGCGACGCTTGCGAAAAGTTTGCACGGTTTACGTAAGAGCAGTGGGGTTGTAAGCTGTATAGCTAGCTTGGTTATCGATAGCGTGCCTACGGTT